>Ga0068859_100001146_pt1 | contig 27022 bp, 39 predicted proteins | sample KBSSwiS22_FD_66585 | JGI IMG/M metagenome (GOLD analysis project Ga0068859, IMG submission 66585) | Switchgrass rhizosphere microbial communities from Kellogg Biological Station, Michigan, USA - KBS Switchgrass S2-2 | ecosystem: Host-associated > Plants > Roots > Rhizosphere > Soil ...
GTTACATGAGAGGACGTGCCTCTTTCAACCGCGCAACCGTGACTCTTTCCAGGTTATTAACCCGTTCGCCATGCCCAGACGCTAACTCCCATCGGCTGTCACAGCTATTCCATAGAACGCCCAAGCGCCTACGCATAGACTGAAGGTGGGAGAAGGTGGCAACCTTGGCATTCACCGCTTTCGCTGGTTCAGGACATTGCCTTGCCGGAGATGACCTTAGTCATCCAGCCAAGACTGTCGGTTGCTTCACGGTCAAGCTAGACGCGCCTTAGTCACTTCGCGCGGCCCGGTTGTCAGTGCTTACAGCCAAGACTTCCGGGTCGATGGTCTAGTGATTGCCAACCTACGGCAACCAGGTCGATCATCGTTCGTCACCGGAGGTAGTCCATTACGACCACCTCCGCAACCAACGGGTGTATCCTGAACCTGTCGCGCTACTCGCGTCCCAAGGTTCAGCATATCCCCTGTCAGGTCAAAGTCAGTGGGTGAGAAACCCGATGGCCACGTGAGCTATTGCCCAGTGCTGGCATACTGACAGGGAGAACAGCCGTCGTAAGGACAGCCGTTCAAACATGGCCAATGTCGTGTAATGGTGTCATGTAATGAGACACATGGGATAACATGAGCTTTAACGTTAACGTGATGCTGATGGGATGCAGTCTGGCAACGGTTCACTTGCGTTGTAAGTCGTTGATAATCAACTGCATTTGCATGTTACTGTCACCCTGGACGGGCGGGGAGATCGGGGGGTGCCGGCAGGTGTTCGCCCGACGATACGTGGGTCTGTGCGCGACTCATAGACTTACGCATCGATTCCAGACTGTCGACGCATGATCGCGGGCTGTCAACAAAAGTCTGGAAGCAGAGGGCTTGGTTTCGCCGGATTTGGTGGCTCGCTCTGGGTAAAAATCTCCCATCGCGGGGCTTTCGACTTCTTCCACAGATCTGCTGTACAGGCGCTGGTTTGCCTTTACCCACCTGCTGAACCGTCAGAACTGGCAACGTATTACGGTCCAAAGATCTGCGTAATCCCAACTCATGCTGGGAGGTATTAAGCGGCGAGGACTGGTTAAGCCATTCCGCTCCAGAGACAGGACGAAGGCGCTGCCGGGAATTTGAGAACCTATTTTACGCATGGCGCTCGTTCGGCCTGGGTGTCATTATTTAACGAGGGACTCGTATTAACCGCCGGTGCGTGGCTGGGCGCATTCGCCGTGTAAGAGTCAGCCGGGGTCTCCTCGGATGCCTTGTGCTGAGGACTGTTCTGGGCATCAGGTATGGCATTGAGCCAATTGAACTGAAAGTGGTGTGAAAGAAGGAAATTCTTGGCAAGTTCAGGGTGCCTTAAGCGGGTGAACCATTCGAGCGGTTCCTGGGCGGAAATACAGCGCCAGACGCCGTGCCTGCGCGTCCAGATGGAGTAGATCATTTTGTCCGCGGAAACGACCTGCAGGACTTTTCTGATGACTGGGGATTGATCGTGGCGGGGTTGATCGGCCGGCTTCCCGGGCTTGGCGGCGCGCAACCGCTTGAAGTATTTCGAACGGCGCGGCTTGAAGGACTCGATCGGATCGAATCGACCGACCTTCTGGTAACGGCGTGCTTTATCCCAATTTCTTGCGGACATAGGCTTTGCTCAAAGTTTGAATTCTTGGAGGAGAGGCGCGGCTTGAAGGAACCACCGGCCAACCAATTGAGCAAAGCCGCAGCCCGAAACTACATGACTTCACCAAGAATTCAAGTGGCAAAATCGCTCACAGCAAATTGGAGGTCAAGAGGAAAGTTTCCAGAGCCGCCAAAAGACGGTACCACCGTTACGCTAAGACAGGTCCGGCTGCCAGAGCAGCTCCAGTTACGCAAAGACGGATTTGGGCCTCCGGCGGGCGCGCAGGCGGCGCATGCGTTCCTTGGCCTGGCGGCGGGTGCGTTCGAGATTGGCATCGCGCCAGCGTTTGTTGGCGTAGCGGACCTTGTCGGGGTTTGCCCAGGCCCATTGGCGTTTGCGTTCTCGATCCTTGAGCGGAGTCATCCAGGTCAAGGGTTACGCGAAGTTCAATCCGTCGACATCATCCCCGGCATGTTTCTGCGTCCTGGTGGTCCCCGAGGTGGCGCCGCCTGGGTCCGGGGCACTCGTGGTCGCATGCCAACCTCCGCAATGATCGCAGGCGTAAACGCGTTTGACGAAGCATGATGGCCCGCGTTTCTGGAGTGATTGCAAGCATTCGTCTTTGGAATCGAAGTACGGTAGCCAGGCGACTGGGCAGATGAAGACGGCTGGCCAGACGGGGTTTGGGGTCAGGAAGAGGGACATTTGCTCAGTGATTCGACAAGTTCGATGCGTCGGCCGATCCAGCGGATCACGGGAACGGCCATTGAATTTCCAAGCGCACGGTATCTGGGTCCGTCGCAAGCAGGTTTTCCCCGGTAGGGAATGAGCGTGTAGTCGTCAGCGAAACCGAACAGCCTTTCCACTTCTCTCGGGGTCAATCGCCTGACCGCCATGCCGTGCGCGATTTGTCGGCTGTGCGTTCGGCCACCTGAACCGGGATTCGTGACGGCATAGGCCAAGTCCTCTTGCGACTCAAAGTTTCGGCCGTCGGCGCGAGTCCGTTCAGTGAAGGCCAAGGCCATCTGCCCGCCTGCGTTCGCGTGCGAACCGGAGTGGTTCATGGAACGAAGCGTTGGCGACAGATTCTCCCGCGCATCGCGCCAGTTATCCTTGCAGGAAAAGGCGATCAGGTTCTGCGCCTCATCACCGGCTGGCCCGCCGCATCCTTTCGACCATTTGGCGCTGGCAGCGCCAACGACGAGCGGAACGCCTCTGCCGGTTCCGTCCTCGCTGGCGTCGTGGCCTTCGGCGGTCAGACTGTGGGCAATGAGCAAACCTTCGCGGGATTCGTGATCTCCGTATGGGTTGCCGGTGCATGGAGGTGTCACCGTCAAACACTCAGGTTGGATTCCGGCACCTCGTTGTTTGCCGTTCGCCGCGCTCAAAGTTCCGGCAATCAGCGCCCCGTCGCATTCGGCGTCTGTGCCGAGTCTGCCACCGCCTTGAGTGCGCGCGCTAATGCTTGGGGCAGTTCCTTTCCCCGCTTCTCGGCGCGGCGGAGGATTCCAGCGCAGGCGCGGGGCGTCATAAAGAACCGCTGCGGCACGCTGCCAGCGTCCTCCAGAACATCCGACAACGAACACACGCTCGCGTCGTTGGGCCAAACCGGAGTATTGAGCGTCCAGAACCCGGTAGGCGAACCCATACCCCCGTTTTGCCAACCCTCCGAGGAAGGCGCCAAAAGCCCGTCCTCCATCAATGGACAGAACGCCGGGGACATTTTCCCAAACAACCCAGGCTGGAGCGTAGCGGCCAACCACGTCCAGAAATCGCATGGTAAGCCCGCCACGACTGCCTGCCATTCCAGCTCGGAGTCCGGCGACGGAGAAGTCCTGACATGGGGTTCCTCCAACGAGAACGTCGATTGATTGCTGCGGCCATCGTTCATAATCGTTCAGGTCTCCGTAGTTCGGGACATTCGGGTAGTAATGATTCAAGAGCGCGCAGGGGAACTTGTCGATCTCGGAGACGAAGGCGCAGCGCCAGCCAATAGGTTCCCACGCGACGGTGGCCGCTTCGATCCCGCTGCATACGCTCCCGAAGGTCATGTCTTCACCCCCGCATATACCGCCTCAACGCTGTCGTTTCTGCCGCCGATACCCTTGCGTATGCGCTGGAGTTCGCCGTTGCGGAGGCATCTTTGGCACAGGGCGCGGGCTTGGTTCAAGGACATCAGACCGTCGTCGCCGTCATCGTGGGCGACAAGTTTCATGAGGTCCCGGGCGGTGAACGAGTCCTGGGACTTTGCCAGGCGCCGGAGCAATGTGATGCGCCAGCCGCGGCGACGGGCGGTTTTGTGGCCGGCAGGGGCGGTTGGGTGATCGAGGTTCATTGGTTATTTGGTACTTCGAGATTGCGCGGGTACCGTTGCAGTTCGCCATTGTCTGGTTGATCGAAGACCTCGAGCCATTCGCCGAATAGCGGGCTCAAGTATTGCCAGCGGCCGTCTTCGTGCAGCCAGTAAACGGTCCCGTCGATGCGCTGGTAGATGCCGGGTTTCACGCCTTGCCCTCCTTTCCTTCGAGCGCGGCGTCGATCTGCGCAAGAACGCTCTCCCGCACATCGGCTTGGCCGTCATCGCCAGGGACGGCGACGAATGGTAGTTGTCTGCCCAGCAAGGTCGCGAACCGAACCGCATGAGCCAGATCCGCGAACTTCGGGATGTCCTTCTCTGACAAGTTCTCCTCCAGAAGCTTGGACAACGCCAGCCACGCGAATGCCGCTTGGTTGTTCGTCAGCCGGTTCCCGCGCCGGCCAATGAGCCGCACAAGCTCGCGCCGCGGTAGATGGACGCCTTTGTAGGATCGGTTCATGGGGCTGTTCTGTTGGCCAGAGTGATTGCCGAATGACAGTCGGCACAAAGCCCGACGCATTCTACCGAGCAACTGAATCCGAACTTGCTGAAGGTATCATAGCTCAGATGATGGACTTGTTCAGACGGAGCGCGGAAGCATCTCTGGCACAGTGGATCTCGCTCCAGAACAATTGCGCGCACCATGCTCCAGTGATCTGACCGGAGATATTCCTTGTACGCCTCCACCAAGGCCCTGTCCGGGTCAGATATTCATCGGTTCGCCGCTTGTGCAGCCGCTCAAATTCGGCCTTCCTTCGGAATTCAAATTCGTCGGCAATCGTCGGATCGAACCAGTCCAGCGTGTCGAGATTCCTGCCGTCCTTGGCAACTTCTCGAATGGCGACGCCGCAGATCAAGCACTGAAGCGCAATCACTTCTGTTCCGCCGCGCTTTGCCTTCCGCCGTTCGGCGGTCGTTTCGTGAATGCAATCGCTCATATGTTCCATTGATGCTGTTCCGGTTCTTCGGTTTGCTCAACTGCGGGCGGTACATCTGCCCTGCTGATTGGCATTTCACTGGCAAATCTGCATGTCGTTGGATCGTAATAGACCATGTATTGCTTCTTGCGGATGCGCCGGCCTTTGCGCACGTCAAAAATCACCCGGTTGTGAGCCTCTTCATTCACCAGAACGATGACTGAATGGGCTTCGTGAGATATGACCCTGGACTCGCGCAGTCGGCCTTCATCGTTGAGTTGTGATAGAACGATGATCGGAATTCGAACGTCCTTCGCCAAAGCGCGGATGTCGCGCGCGATCTCGGCGACCTGTTGCTCCCGCGGCGTTCCGCCATTCTTCGGCAGAACAATCTGGGCGTAATCCACTATGGCCAGGTCAATGCGGCCGTCGCGCTTGAGCTGGAGCACCCGCTGGCGCATCTGCGCCACGTTCATCACCGATTCGTCGTAAGTCCAGAACGGGGCACTGCGTAGCGCGTGCGCCTCCACAATGATGCGCTGCATCTCTTCCAGGCTGAATTCGCCGGTGTTGAAATGGCTGCGCTGCACCCTGGCGCGCATGGCAAACAGCAGATCCGCGATCTCGTCATTGTCCATTTCCAACGTGAACAGGCAGACGTGCTTCTCGGCTTTGAGCGCGGCATTGGCGATGCTGATGGCGATCGAGCTTTTGCCAGCCCCAGTCTCCGCGGCGATTACCGTCATCTGGCCGGCATGGAGCCCGCCGGTGTCCCTGTCGAAGTCAGCAATCCCGGTCGGCACGCCCAACTCGTTCTTGTGCTCAGTAAGATACTCGTAGCGAATAAGAGCCTCGTTGACGATCCGGCGGAAAGGCTTCTCTTCCAGGCGAGGTAGTTCCAGTGACTCTTCGAAATACGCCAAATCTTGAGAGGAAAGCTTTCCTTTGCCAGGATTCAGCCACAAAAGCTGTTGCAGGCCGAGATCCACAGCGCCGTAAGTTCGCTGCGCCGACGGCATCCGGGACAGGCGTGACGGATTTTTGTTCTTCGGGTCAATGCCGAACGGCGCCAGGGCATTAAGCAGCCTGCGAACGGTTTCCGAGTATTCCTTCTGGTTCGCGGCGTCTAATCGCACCCAGGCATGGGCGGATTTGCCTCCAGACAGGATCACGGCAGCAATCGGTAGCTGTTTCCAGCCAGCAAACAGCGCAAGCTGGATCTCCAACGGGATTGAATCGCTCTCCAACAGAACGAACCGGTGCGCCACGACGTCCGAGTCGGTTATCGCGCCGTCCTTGCCGCTCCCGGCCGGCTGACATGGGTTGGGCCGTAACCAGACCCCGGCCAATGACCTTGGAATGCCGTGCTCTTGCACATGGCGCACCCATTGATCACGACTTTTGGTCTCGCCCGGGCCACACGGACTGGTTTTTTTGTCCTGCGTCATGAATGCCCACACCGCATTGATGTTGTCCGTGCCGTCATAGAGCATTTCCAGGAACGTAATCAGCGCTTCCGCAGGGCTCTGCGGGATCGCCAGTTGACTGATCCCAATAAACTCGTCCTGAGCCATGATTGCCCCTGATAACCACCAGCTTGCGTGCTCCGCGGGCGTTCGTTTCGGCGGCGCTGGCTTGGCGGGGACTGGATTTGGCTGAGAATACGAGCCGTTTGCGCCGTTCCGAGCCTCAGAACCACGCCCATTTCCGAGCAGATGCCCGCGCGCCTTGTCGTGAGCCGCCTTCTGCGCGTCCTGAACCTTGTGCTCCAGATCCCGGTCGCTCCACGGCGGCTGGCAGCGTTGGTTGTAGCGCCGGAGCCAGAACAATGCGGCTGAGGCTGATAGATCGAAGCCGTTGACCAGGCTGCACGCCACCGAATACGTCCGGTTGTGCCCCGCCTGCCCGCTTATGGCCGGGTCGCAGGCGTCAACGTAGGCGGCTATGCGATCGTCAAGGGTCACAGGCTCAGAATATTCTGGCGCTCTTGGGCTGTGGTTCAGGCTCTTTGAAAAACAGCCGCGCCCGATCCAAGGTCTTTGACCAGTTCAGCAGCAAGGACTGAATCGACGTCGGAAAGAACTTCCGCTTGGCGGGGTCCAGCTTTGAGCGCCAGTCCAAGATCATCTGCAACTCCAGATCGATCTTCGGACGCCCGAGGACCAGTTCGTGCAAAGTGGATTCTTCGAGATAGGACCATGGGGATTCGGCGGGGCGATAGAAGGCGTCGACCAAAGCTTGCCGAATTGTCTCAAAAGCAACTGCCGGTGTGTTAGGTTCATTGACTGGTTCAGTACTGACTGGTTTCCCTGCACGGCGTGCCCCACCCCCTGGGGCCTCGTGTGCCCCACCGTGGGGCATGTCGTGCCCCACCTGGGGCATGAGCAGTAGATAAAGGTTTGAATCTGCGTCGCCGTGGGTTGGGTTGATTCGAGGCGTAATTTTGATGAATCCGGCTTCCGAAAGATCGTGCAACCTCTTGCGGACTGTGCGTTCGGCCAACAGTGTTTCACGGGCCAATCTCGGAACTGACGGCCAGCACGTATTCTCGCTGCCGGAATAATTGGCCAGCAGAAGGAGGATGAGTTTCGATTCGGCATCAGGAGGCGTTTGGTCTATCGCCCACGTCATGGCTTGGAAGGACATAATGGAGTGAAAGAATTGCGCTTGGCCTTGGTCGCCCTTCGAGCGAGAAAGGAGGGAGTGCTACCAGGGCCGGCACCGAAGCACCGGACCAAGCGCAAAGCAAATATCTCAGAGGTTATCCGCAAGTGCAACTCGGAACGAACGACCAAGTCCATTCAGAGCATCACAAAGCTACCAAACCCCGCGTCCGTCTGGCAATGGAAAAGTTACGAAGAGGTGAAGATTTTTCAGCGTTAGATGAATACCGGGCAGGGACGATAGCCGTTGGACATCTGTCGCCACTCAACGAGGATCGGGGTCCAGTTCGGTGACTTCATGCCCAGGCGATCCGCGAGCGTTTGGTAGTCCGCCGGCTCGCTCTGGCACTTCCGGAGATACAACGGCGCGCGCCCCGGATATGGTGCGGTGAGCTCCGGCATGAAAGCGAACTTATGGTTGAACCGCGTGTCGATCAGGTCGGCCATCCAGCCCTCAATAAGCGACGCGTGACGCATCGAGGTGTTCCGGACACGACCTTCATAGCTCTCTTTGAGTTCTGCTGGAGAGATTGTACCGGTACGAATCGCCAGGATGTCGCTCTGTACGGATAAACTGCTGAAGAACCGGCTTTCCGCCCGCTTGATCGTTCCTGGCGGGATTCGCCCAGGAAGCGTCAGGGAGATGTTTGCTTCAGAGAAGTAGCGCTCGATGATCTCCCGGCAGACCGGTTCGCAGAGAACGAGGCGCTGGGAGATCTTTAGGGCCACATCCGCTTTCACAGACTCGGCGAAGGCCAAGGCGTTGACGCAGCAGTTCGCGTCGCCTGCGAAATGACCCCTCGGGCCTCCGGCGACGTGGTGCACGTCCATCTCGGCCGCCAGGTCGCGGATCTGGCCGGAGTGCTCGCTGATGTCGTCTGAGACCAAAATTGGCAGGCCGTTGCCGAACACGTGGCGAAGCGCGCGGATGTTCAGCTCCACGAATTGGGGAAGAGCATACGACCCGACACAGGCCGCGAAGGTCATCTCAGCGGTAGAGATACCTTGCTCTGTAGCGGCTGGAGAGTTCTTTGGCGTTCTGCTCAAGAAACTTCGCCTGCCTTCGGAGCCACTCCGCAATCGACTTCCGTCCGCGCGTGCTCATTTTAGCCGCATCCTTGATCGTGACGATAGCTGCGCATTTGTCTTTCATGAGCGCAGTCTTAGCCGATCGCCTTCCACCGATCAAGGCTGTCCGTCAGCGCCTCAATCACCGACCGCATCTTTACTCCGGCGGTCAGGAGTTTTTCTGAGGACAGCACGCAATTCGACCGCGGGGCCTTCGCCGCCTTCGCGTAGAACTCCGCGTCATCCTTCCAGAATTCAAACTCGCGCTTCGGTTTGAGGATGTTCTGGATCAGTTCGACGATCCGCCGGTTTCGCAGCACGCCGGGATTCACGACGTTATAAACTCCGTACGCGGCGTCGCTCTCCCAGAGATCGATGCACGCGCTCACCGCATCGTCGAGGTGCGATGCCGAGTTTGGCGGCGAATCGTACACGCGTTCGTAGGCCAGAAGTTTTGAGATCAGATTTTTCGGATTCGGAACTTCGTTGAACGGAAGCCGGATGCGCCACACGTACCGCCGGCCAATTCCGGCGATCGCTTCTTCCGCGAGCGCTTTGCTCGCCGAATAGAAGCTGTGCTGTGGAAATCTGAACGAGAAATCCGGAGGCTGCTTCTCCGTGAATCCACAGCCGTCCCCGGCGTTGCCGTTGTAAAGGCAGCCAGAGGACAATTGAGCCCACGTCACGGAATGCGCGGCGCAGGCGTGCGCGACGGTCAGCGGCAGGGCGACGTTGGCGAGCAGCGTCTCAGCTTTATGATCTTCGCACCAATCGATGTTCGGCACTCCGGTGACCCCGGCGCAATTGATGACGAACTTCGGGCGGTGCTCCTTGATGTAGAGCCAGAGATTGTCGAACTTCGTATAATCGAACTTGGCGCGCGATAGAGACGTGTAATTGATGAAGCGTTTGCCAAGCTCGCGCGTGAACGCCTGTCCGACGTAGCCCGATCCCAAGACTAGGACTGTCATTGCCCGCCGACTCTGGCAGGCGTATGGTCTCTGTGCAATGGCCGACTCCAAGAAAGTGCGAGTAGATTCGCCCGGCGACTGGCAGATCTGGGTTGTCCCGGGCCAGTTCGGAGACGGCCAGGCGTGGCGCCTGCCGATCAGGGCGCTTCCGTTCCAAGGGCCGGATGGCGAGGAGATCCTTTTCGTCCGGAGCATGATGGAGCTGACCCCGCAGATGTACGTCGCAATCGTCCCGGTGCTGGACAAAAAGGATTTCTGCCCGAGCGACGAGCGCGGCTGGTGGTTAAAGCGCGCGCATCTTGACGAGATTGCCGTCAGGGCCCCGGGCATCACCTTCGAACGCTACATTCAATGGCCAGAGTACGTCCCGCCATCGCCCCTGGACGGTGAATCTTCCCCGCAGGAACTCCAATGCGAGCCTGAGCCCGGGTTGTCCAGAGCGGAAACGCTGTTCCTGAAGCGTCTGCAGCTCGTTGCGGGCGATCTTTCGTTCGACGCGATCAAACATCTGTGGCTGTCGATCCGCAAAGAAGCCGTGAAACTCCTGGCGATTGAACGAAAGCCTGTGGATCTCGGATTTATCCGGCTGGTACCCGTCCCTTACCGCGCGAATTGGAAGGAAATGCTCTGCGTCCGGTTCAATTCGCTTCTGCACGTCATGAAACGGCCGCAGGCAGAGTGGAAACTCGACAGCTTGGGGCTTCATGGCGCCCTGGCCAGCGTCCGGATGTTCGCCATTGATCGGCAGCACCGGTTTATTCATTGGACAATCGAATCGGTGCCGTCAAAGGAGCTGGATCGAGCCATCGACGAGCAGGAAAACGCGATCTTCAGCCGGATCGGGGCGGTCTCCTACGCAAAGCGCGTGCTGAAGGAGGTTGCCGGTCGCCTGACCGATATTCTGGATGTGCTCAAGGCGTATACCGATGAGGTGAGCCTGTCGATTGCGACCACAGCGACCGGGAACCGGGATGCAACGGTGCTGATTCCCGATCCCAGCGGTGTTCGCGTGCGCCCGGGCAAAGGTCTATGCGAATACGTCGATGCTGTGATCACCGATGCGATGGAATCGTTCACCGATACGAAGCCGGAGATCGCGGAGAAACCGAAACGTCTCGAGTCCGACGAGCGCACCTTCCATGCGCTGTTCCGCGAGGAGGGATTTATCGATGCGAGCCCGCTCAGTCCCAGCCGAGGTTTGAACCCTCCAGATTCTGCCGAGCCCAACAGCCGCCTTTCCCGTCTCGACGTGGAGGAGTCCACAGAATCATCAGCGGAAGCCAGCACCCGCAGCCGATGTGATCGAAATGGTGCGGATCAACCCCCGGAGGAACCGCCGGCCGACATTGCCGCAGCGTAGAGTTGAAGATCGGGCAGCGAAGACATTTCCGGTACCTCACCAGCCACAGATCACGCGGAACGAGACGCGCAGAAACGATCGCCTTCGACAAATGCCACAGCAGAGAGATCCATCCGCTGCGCTTGCCTTCCAATTTTAGCACTTGCCGCCACTGGGCAAAGCGTTCAGGTTTCAGTCCGAGAATTCTCATGGCCGAAGACATTGCCACCGCGATAGAAATTGCCGATCCGCCCAGCGGCGTCAAACGCAAACGCGGCGGCGTTACCCCGAAGCGATTGGACCGGGCCGCGCGCGAGCTGAATCTCATTCGCGTCGACGCCAAGAACCTGCTCAACATCGCCACAGTCGGAAGGTTTCTGGACCAGGTCGGCATGCTGCACTACGGCAACGGGCGCATGTTGGCTTCTGCCGCGATGATCTCCGATGCCGCTGAACGTTGCGCACTCCTGGCCTCCAGTCCCGACATGCCCGACGACATTCGGCAGGGATACCTGAGCCTCCAGCTAAAATTCATCGAGGCGTTGGATCGCAATGTTCAGCTCCACCTCGAATTAACGAACGCCCCAGCCAGCGAAGGCAACCGCGGCAATTCACCGCCGCCGATGCCGTCCAAACCGTTCCTGCCAGGGGCGCCGATTAGTCCGATCCAAATCAACATCTCTGCCGCTCAAGCGACGGTCACGGAAAAGAAAGTCGAGGAACCATGCAGCAAATAATTTGTGTCACCCAGCCGTTCTGCTACCTGCAAGGCCCCGAAGCCCAGACCGATCCGGATGCGGGGCTGTTCGGGGGCAGCGCGCAGCAGGTGTACCGCGATCAGCCGACACCAGACGACCCAACGCTGCCAGCGCTAAGTTTTCCTTCCGGCGGCGGACCCTTGTTCCAATGGGATCCAGATCTGGCAGCCTGGGTGTAATCCAAATTTATGAAACCCTTCATCGCAGCAGCGGTTCTTCTCTGCTCGCTCGTCTTTGCGCGCGCCGCGAATCCATCTGGATCTGGCACCAATAATCTTGTTCCGAAATGGACTGGATCACTCACGCTCGGCAGCTCGACAATAACGAACACCGCAAGCGCCATCGGCCTGGGCAACGGCTCACTGGTCGGCACCACGCTTTCCGGCACCACCAGCGTCATTGCAGGCGGCGATGCTGCGCTTCAAAGTTCCAGCATAACAAACAGCGATTCAATTTTCGTCATAGGTGCATTCTCCAGCTTGGGTGCCAGTAATCTTTCGGGTTTGTACAGCATTGGCGGATATAGCGGCGGGTCCAGCCAGTTCAAGGACTCAGGCGATGTGGTTTTGATCGGTAACTCGCACTTTTCCAGCGCGAGCGTGAGCAACAGTTTCGATCTGTTCGGCATCGGCCATTCGGTGTTTAACTCAACAACGCTGCAATCCGACAACGATTTGTTCGCCGCTGGGCACACTGCTCTTTCCGGTGCAATCATCACCAACGCGCAGGAGATTTACGGATTCGGCTACGCCGCGTTGTTTCAGAGTCGAATCACAAATAGTTCTCAGCTTTATGCCTTTGCCAATTCTGCTTTGGAACAGGCGGTGGTCAATGCTTCGACAGAGGTCTATGCCCTTGGCAGTTCCGCGCTGGACAGTTCAACGCTTACGAATGTATCGGACATCTACGCGATTGGAAGCAGCGCCGGAAACACCCTAAGTCTCAATGGCAAATCCCACATCTTCATGCTCGGTAGCGGTGCAATGGCGACCAACAGTAACGATTACGTGTTCGGCGATTCGGCTTACAACTATTTCTTTCCCGGCGCAGGAGCGAGCTTCGCCAACTACGTCCGCTTGTCGGGCAACACCAATCGATACACCGACAGTGGCACGGCTCTGCTACGAAACGGCGTGGCGGTGGGCGGCACAACTGTATCGGTGAACGGAACCAATGTCACGACGCCAAACTTCACCAACTCGGCGACGGTGACGCTGGCCGTCAGCGGCAGCAACATCACAGCGACGGCGATTGTCCCGGCAGGCACCGCGAGCGCCAGCGGAACGGCGAATCTCGTGGCCAAGTTCACGAGCACGACGAACCTCGGCAACTCGTCCATAACGGACAACGGCACATCGGTCACGATGACGGAGCCGCTGCTGTTCAGTGCCGACAACACCTTCGACATCGGCGCGAGCAACGCGACGAGGCCAAGGTTTCTGTGGGCTGGAACGTCGGTTCGTGCGCCGATTGGAAGTGTGACCGCACCATCATTCGCGTTCGATGCTGGCACAAATACCGGGTTTTATTCGCCTGTGCTTCCTACGATTCGCGTGGTTCAGAATGGCGCGGACGCCTATTCGTTTGGGTCATCGAGTTTTATCATCGGCAACACACTGACCTTGGCCTTTGCTTCATCGGGCGTTGGGACTACAGATACGTTCCTCTCCCGAGCTTCCGCAGGCATGTTGAGAATCAACACCAACTTGATGGTGAGCGGGCAAACAACGCTTTCAAATCTCACTGGCACTGCAACGATCCTGGCCGGGATTACGTCGAGCAACACAGTGGCAGGTGTCGGCATCGGCACCGGGCTTGCCATGAGCGGGACGAATCTTACGGCGACGGCGACGGGCGAGACCACGGCGACCAACATCGTCACGCTGACGATGACGACCACCAACGTCTCGGCGATGGACTATTCGCTGGTGCAGCGCGGCGGCGTATTCAAGCTGGCGCTGACAGGCAATGGATACATCGGAGCGCCGAGCGGAGTAGCGAATACGGCCTTCACGCATGCGTGGCTCATGGTGCAACAGCCCAGCACGGGCACCTGCGCTTTGACCTTCACCAACGGCTTCTACGCCTTCCCCGAAGGAATCGCGCCCATCATTGACACGAACAACGGCGCGGTCACGGTCTTCGAGTTCACCAGCGACGTGTTCACCAACGGCCTGCTCCACGGTTGGATGTCCGTCAAGAGCAAGCTCATCCCATGACCTATCGGCTACTTCTGACGCTCTGGCTGGCGGGTGCCGCGCACGGGGCCTTCTTCGATACTGGCTGGGACTATGAGGCCCGACGCTGGCAAACGAACATCGCCAACTCCAGCGGGACACTCTCCTCCACCAGCTACATGAACGGGATTATCTTCATGCAGCAGTCCAAGCGTTGGGGTATCCGTCCACTGCTCGGTCGTGTGGGCATTTACCTCGGAGGAGAGACGAACGCGATCCAATGTCCGATTATCCATGACTTCTTCACGACAACCGATGCGAATGACGATCTGATTGGGTTCACGGCGGCGGATTACACAGAGGCGACGGGACTCACGGGCGGACTTAACAAGTACCTTCGTTGCAACGGCGCAACCGCGATGAACCTTCAAAGCGCCACCCATACGAACATTCACATGGCGACGTACAACCGCACTGACAACAGCGCTGCAGAAGACGAGATGGGCCTGTCTGCGGCAGCCGTAGGCGCATACGGGGTGGTAATCGACAACGCCGCCTCGGCCTACGTGTTCATGGGGAATAACGTCACATCGGCAGCTAACACCAACGCACTTGGTTTCGTTCTTTCCACGCGAACGGCCACCAATGTTGCGGTCACTTATCGCAATGGAACGGCGGTCGTCACCGACAGCGCCAATGACAATGGATCGACTGTCTTCGGAGGCTTTCTGATCGTGCACGCCTTCAACAGCGTCGGTGTGCCAACGGCCTTCTCCACCAAGGCGCAATGCTATTACGCTTTCGGTCGAGGTATTCCAGCAGCGCGAGTCGGGGCTTATAACATTCTCGTCCAAGGCGTTCAGCAGCGCGCCAACCGGAAAGTAAACTGATGCAAATGATCCCGTGGGGCCAACCTGTGACCGTGCTCAAGGACCGTACCGGGATGATCGTGTCGTGCTGGAAGATGTCGATACGGGAGCGGTTCAGGGCTTTTCTGCACGGCAAGGTGTACGTCGAATCCACTACGCAACACGTTCGGCCGTCCGTGAATGAGCCGTGAGCCGGAGGACCGTCTTGCTCGCAGGTGCTACGTCGCTGCTCTGATTGTCACAATTCTCGTGGTTGCATTCGCCGTATGGCTTGCCAGAGTTCTCCCATGAGAAAATTACTTCTTCTATTGCAGTCCTTGTCGTGCGTTGCTCAATCTCCATTGCCGCAGTCTGTCTATGACGAGTTCGCCGGAACCAACTCCGTCATCAACATGCCGCAGGGCACCTACACGCTGCCGGGGTCCGCGCCGTTGCTGCTGAAGCGGTCAGGCGTCACCGTGAATTTCAGCGGGTGCAATCTGCTGGTTAATCCTGCGGACAAGGCGAACGACGGCTTCTACCCAATCCAAGTGGCGAGCGCGACCATTACGACGAACACGTATCCGGGCGGGCCGGGTACACGCACGAAGTCGCATCTCATCGGCAGCATCTCGGAGTGCACGACGCAACTGACGATGGACCCCGCCGAGGTCGTATCGCTGACGCCAGGCGAGCGTGTGCTGATATGGGCAGGGGCAGCGCCAAGCGATCCGGTTGAACCTGCTGCTTTCATCCCGGCGACCGTGTCCAGCGTGGATTCCAGGGGCGTCATCACTTTTGCCGCACCGCTGGGAAAGCTCGTGCCGAACTACGGCTCGCTGGCGGGGATGAGCAACGCAACGACGCCATCGCTGCAATGGAAGATTGGCGCGTGGGGAAGCTGGCCGAGCGGGGCGAACTTCGCCAAGGGCTTCGGTGTCGATCACGGCTTGGAGCGATTCGTGGGCGGCATGGTGCATGACGTGACGTTCAACGACTTGACCATGAGCCTGCAAACGGTGGCTTCCAGCAACGCGCCGAATGCAATGTGGGACGTGTCGGCCCTTGCTGTGGACGGGTTCACGCTGCGGAACTTCAATATCACAAACCCGCACGGCAACACAGTCCATTTCTGGCGCAGCTTCAATACGCTGGTAGACGGAGCCACGTTCAGCGGGCACGGCCAGAACAAGATTTGGAACACGCAGATGAGCGAAGCATTCGCGCTCACGGCATGGGGCGGCGACAGTTTGACCTACAGCAACATCACCGTGACCGGGACGGACATCGCGGCGTTCGCCACGGAAGTCGGTGCTGGTGGAATCACGGTAAACGATCTTGTTTTCGATGTGGAGTTCACCAGTGCCCGGACTTATGCTTCGTCGCCGACAATCCTTGGGTTTCACACGCCAGCAACCAAGCCCCGCATCACCAACGCCAGCCTTTACGCAGTCACGACCGGAGGAACCGCGCACGGTTATTACACATACGACCCGATTGATTTCTACGGCGACCTGATCTTTCCAGGTTCATCGTTGACAGCGTGGTTCGATTTCGGTTCACAGAAGTTCCCGACGTTGAACGGAAGCGTAACGCTAAACAGCATCGCCTATGGGCCTGCGGTGGCACTGGCCACGAACGTCACGCTGCTGCATGGCGCTGGTTCGAGGACGTTCAAGCCGCCAGAGGGCATTTACACGACTGGCCGGTTCCGGGTCACGACGCTCGGTTCCGTGCGTGCGGTGGACGATACTCAAGGCGGCACGTATTCTTGGTCGGACGTACAATCGGGGGCGTGGTTGCCCGTCATGCCGAATCGCTGGCATCAGATCGGCGCAGGAGACACGGCGCTTGCGAGTTATCTGGCCAAGGGCATAAAGTTCTGGTTCAATTCGCCGAGCGTGAACGATGCGGTCGTTGAGTTCGAGTTCACGTATCTGCCACGACAATGAGCCAGCAAAACCGAGAGGACGATCCGCTGGTATCGGAACTGCGAAGCCTAGCGGAAACTGAATACCCGCTATGCCCGGAGGCGCGACTGCTGCTCGAAATGGCTGTGGATGCTCAACTCGGAAAACCAATCGACATGAATCGACTAATCCATGAGCAAACGATTCCCAAATCGCAATCGTAATGCGGAGACGCCGGAGGAACTTCTGATGCCTCCAAGCCAGCGAAACCAAGCAGAGGAATGGGAAGGTCATTATGTCGGCATTTTGATCGTCGCCAGCATCGTCGTTGGCATCTTCGCACTGATTGCGATTGTCGGTTGGGGTTGGAGCCTGTACTGTCGCTGATTATGCGAACACTCCTATCGCTATTGGCTCTGTGCCTGTCCTGTTCGGCGGCGACGATTCAACTGTCGTGGAACCCGAATCCGCCAGAGGAAAACGTGACAAAATACAGCCTTTACCAATCCGTCGGAACGGCATCTTTTGGTTTGGTGCAAGACGTGTTCACGACTTCAATTCTGCTACCAGTCTCGACCAATGCGATGACCCGGTACTTCGTAACCGCACTGAACTCCGTAGCCGAATCGCTCCCAAGCAACATCTACACGAACATCCCGGTTGTGGTCCCGCCAACGCCTCCGCAGACGAATCTCGTCTTTGAAGCTGAAGGCGGCACCATAATGGCCCCGTTCTACATCGCTGGCGGCGGCACATTCATTCAGCAGGACGCCATGAGCGGTCTGACCGATGGCGGGCGTGCGGCGTATCAGTTCACCATCACGAACGCCGGGGATTACGGCGTGAGCGTGTTTCTGAATGCGCCAAGCGAAGGGGCGAACTCGCTCTACATCAGCATGGACGCGCAGCCGACTGATCCGATGTCGATTTGGGACGTTCCAGTGACAATCGGCTTCCAGAACCGATTGGCAGCGTGGCGCGGCAACGGCACGTTCAACGCACCGCAATTCTCGCCGAAGCTCTGGTCGCTCACGGCGGGACTGCATACGCTGTTTATTCGCGGGCGCGAGCCGGGAGTTCAGCTTGACCGTATAACAATCCAGAGAGCAGGCACAACGAATCCGCCTGTGCCAGTGCCGCCGTCAGCGCCACAAAACCTACGCGCCGTGAAGATCGACAATTCGCGGATTGATCTGTCCTGGGAGTCCGACTTAGCCGCTGCCACAAAACTGGAGCGCAGCGTGAACGGCTCATCCTTTGCCGCGCTGGAAACCGTCGCCGCTGGAACGCAACACACGTCAACGTTGGTCAGCCGCCGCAGGACGTACGCCTACCGCGCAAAGAGCGTCAACGCAGGCGGGGAGTCTGGCTGGTCGGACACCGCCACTTACAGCACGCGATAACCATGAAACCAAAAGCAATTATATCCGTCGTTGTGTTCGTCGCGTTCACCATTGCGATTGGCACTTTGCTGGCCGACCAAGGTGGAAACGGTAAGGCTAAAGGCTATCCGAACCATGGGATTTCGTCACCGGGGCATCCGAATCATTACGCAAGCCCGCATTCGCATCATCATCCGTGAGCCTGCTCGATTACCTTCGCGCTGCGATTTGCTGGCTGGCTGGACACCGCATTGTCGAGAAACAGGACGGCCAGAAATGGTGCACCAGATGCCGCAGATTCGTGCTTTCGCTCTGATTACATTTGGGGCAGTGTTAAGGGATGAACGATCAAGTGACATCAGCAATCAGAAGCGTCTTGAAAGTCATCGGCGGCGCTCTTGTGACCAAAGGCATCACCGATAGCTCAACGCTCGAAGTCATCATCGCTGGCATCATCGCGGGAATCGGCGTTGGCTGGTCGTATTTCCATCATAACACAGCGTCAACGAAATCGTGACCGGTAATCAACAGTTCATCCTCGCGCTGTTCCTTGGTCTCATAGGCGGTATCCCTCCAGCGTTGACCGCCATCGTGCTCTACAAAAAGGCTCAGGCGCAGGCAAAGATGGACGCTGAACGCGCCAAGGCGCAGTTGGCCGAAGTGCATGAAATAGTAAACAGCCGACTGGATAGGGCGCTCAACAGCATGAAGGTGCTGGAAGAGGCGCTGCGATCGGCAGGGATCAAGATTCCGCCTACGCCCACGACGCCGGAGCCGGACTAGTTTTCCTTGCGCGGCTTGAATTTTTCCTAAAGACTCAGCGTCCGTGACCGCTAACCCCAACCAACTCTGCCAATAACATGAACCAGAAACGCTTATGGGAAACAACGATTCCGGCGAGATTCGTCTTGCGATTCTGGAACGCGTCTTGAAAGAGATCGAGGAAAAGACGGACTTGAAGATCGGGCGTATCGTGGCTGATATTGAGAGCGAGAAAGGCACCCGCGCTCGTTTGCACGAAGAATGGAGACGGGACGTGATAAGCGTGAAAGATCGGCTATCGACAATGGAACGGCACGTCTGGATCGGCGTTGGGATCATCGGAGCGTTACAAGTCTTGGGACCAGTCATAGCGAAAATGCTGAAGCTACCATGAAAACCAAAATCACCAACCTCGCGCTCATCGCCTTCGTGTGCATGAGCGTCGCTTGCCAGAGCCTTTACACCGCGACCATCACTTTGACATCGGTCGTGGACAGCGCATCGAAGGAATATGCCAACGTCTTCAATCGGGGTCTCGTTCCGCCTGACGTGGCATCGCAAGTTGCGGTGGCTCATCTTGAATACCGCCGCAGCATGGCCGTGGCTCACGACGCATTTGTCGCGGTCAAGGAAGGTCGCGAGGATAACACCAAAGGCGCGTTTATCGCCGCACGCGAAGCCGCAAACCGATTCATCGACGTTGTGGCGCTCATCCTGACCAAAGATCAAACCGCCGATTTGAAAACCAAGTTGGCAAAAGCCTCTAAGCCTTAAATCGTATGGACCCCTTAACTGTTGCCATCCTAACCGCTGTTGGCCGCGTAGGAATAGAAGCTGTGCTGGCCTTCTTGGAGAATCGCGGAGCCAGCGTGGAAGACGCCATCGCCGCATTGAAGCTCGCCAAGGACAAATCTTTGGATCAGTACATTGCAGAAGACGCCGCCGCAAAGCTCAAGGCGTTGCCAAGGTTGCCTGGGCCGTGAAATTCCTTGCCCGGAACAAGCATTGGCGCAAGAAGCAGCCGAACAAGTTCCGGGCGTGGAACAAGAAATATGCGCGTAGCCACCGTTCTGCTTCTCGTTCTGGCCGGCTGCTCTAAGGAGCCTGCCGTTGCCCCCACGTTGACGCTGGCTGACGTTTCCGCATCCGTCCGGTCGAACTTGGCACGCGCCAAGGTTCCGACGAACAGCCAAGTCCAAGCAGCCAAGGCCCGGTTCGACATCGCTTACCGGCTCGCGCTTGAGGCGAACATGGGCGATGCGCGGTTTCCAGCTCGCGGCGACGTTGTGAAGGCGGCGGAAGAGATTGGGTATCTGACGAGGCAACCTTGAATGAGCTACACCTTGACAAGGGTGTTTCGTTGCCATTTAATGGCTGCCATGACTAAAACATTCTTGGCTTGGTGTGCTGGATTCTTCGATGGCGAGGGATGCGTGATGCTTGTTCGGAGGCAACGAACGCAAAATTATGTTGAGCATACTGTTACCGCCGTGATTGGACAAAAGCGGCAAGCCCCGCTTGTAGAGATTCAAAAACAATTTGGCGGCGTGCTTACAAAACTCACGACTTCTGGCTGCTATCAGTGGAGGGCGCATGGATCCACTGCTGAGAGTTTTTTCAAAAAAATCAGACCGCATCTTCGATTGAAAGGGGATGAAGTTGATTGTGCATTAGAATTGCGAAAGACGGTTAAAAAGCACGGCAACAGATTGAAGGTTGGTGTGTGGGCTAAACGAGAAGAAATATGGAAAAAGTTTCGGGCGTTCAGGGAATCGCAATATGTTCTACTTCCTTCCTGAACCATGCGAGAACTCCACTTGTTTGCAGGAGCAGGGGGAGGAATCCTCGGCGGCATCCTTCTCGGACATACCTGCGTCTGTGCTGTCGAGATTGAATCTTATCGCAGACAATCAATGCTCCAGAGGCAACGGGACGGAGTATTCCCAAGATTCCCAATCTGGGACGACGTGCGAACCTTCGACGGCAAACCCTGGAACGGACTCGTCGATGTTGTCTGCGGAGGATTCCCTTGTCAGGACATTAGTCCAAGCGGAAACCTTAAAGGAATTGACGGGCCAAAATCCGGTCTATGGCGAGAAATGGCCCGTATCATTCGCGAGATACAACCAAAGCATGTCTTTGTGGAAAACTCCTCAATGCTCCTTATTCGAGGACTTGACCGAGTGCTCGGTGATTTGGCCAAAATGGGGTATGATGCAAAATGGGGAGTGTTGGGAGCTGCCGATGCCATCTGGCTTGAAGGAACTCCGGTATTTGATCATGAAAGGCTTCGATGCTTTATTAAGGCTTCCCACTCCAACTGTTTGCGGAAATTACAATCGCAAAGGAGCGTCAGCGACAAGCGGGGATGGATTGGCAACAGCCCTTCGGCGCCTGCCAACGCCAACGGTTCAAGACGGACGATGCAGGCCAGCACCAAAGCGGCCGCATTTCACGGCAAAAGGAACGCTTCGCCATTTGAATCCGCAAGGCGTCGAGTCTCAATGCCGGTTGCAACAGCAAATAACGGATGGTGGGCCAATGAACCCGGAGTGGGTCGAGTGGTTCATGGGATGGCCAATCGGATTCACCGCATTGCAGCCATTGGAGACGGACAAGTTCCAGCAGTGGCTGCGCTCGCATGGAAAACCTTGTCCGGTGAATGAAACTCCCGAAGCTCACGCTCTCTCACGCCTGCCGCATCCTAAACATCGAACCGCCTGAGCGGAACCTGCCTGCCGCCGAGAAAGCCGATCTGCTGGCGCAGGTAAAGCGGCAATATCGCGGGCTTCTGAAGGTGGAGCACCCTGACAAACGCGGCGAGAACGGGCTTGGCACTGCTCACGACCGCACGGTTGAACTCGGAGAGGCGTATCGGTTCGTCCGCGACTTCCTTGGCCGGCGCCACATCACGATCACGGAGTTCTTTGCGTATTGCGAAGCGAAGAAGCGGGCCAGCCGGAAGAAGTGGTTTGACCCGCACCGATGCCATGAGACCGGGCGGTTTCGTTGAAGTGGGAACGCTTGAACGTCTCATTGACGATTGCATGATGCTTCAACAAGTCCCGACCGGGATCGTAATCTCCGGGCAGTTTCCGAGAGTTTGGTTGAGTATGTTGCGTGCTGCGATGTGATCGCTATCGCCCGTGTAGTTTCATGACTCGGTCGTGGCGGGTTTTTCCTTGATTTTATCCGGCAATCAACCGAGTAAGTTCCATCCGCCGCAGGCCGGATAATCAATGGTCACTGCGAGCTGGACGGTTTTGTTCCGTTACTCGTTGCTCCGTCTGGGGCGCATTTCATAGACGACAGACTATGCCGTTGAACCCGGTGGCCCGAATGGACCAAACTGCGGCGGGTATTCTCTGAATGAAAGGACTGCTGCTCGCTGGGGGGTCAGGCAGCCGATTATGGCCGGCAACCGCCGCTGTCTCCAAGCAGTTGTTGAATTGCGCGGGTCGTCCACTCTGCTACTTCCCCTTGGTCGCGCTCATGGAGGCAGGCATCCGCGAGGTCTGCATCATCACCATGCCGCACGAGGCCGAGCGATTCATTCGACTCTTCGGCGACGGTAAACGGCTGGGCATGCGCATCGAATATCGGAAGCAACCGGAGCCCCGAGGCATAGCTGAGGCTTTCATTATCGGGAAGAGTTTCATTGGGCGCGATGCCGTGACGCTGATTCTTGGCGACAACATCTTCATCGGCGATTCGATCCAGATCTACAGCCGCCAGATTTCCGGACGGCCGTGCGGAGCTGACATCCTGGCTGTGTGCGTCGCCAATCCAAAACGCTACGGCGTCGTCACATTCGGGCTCAGCGGCCAAGTCGAATCCGTGCGCGAGAAGCCGAAGTTCTCCAGCAGCAAATGGGCTGTGCCAGGGCTCTACTCATTCGCTCCGTCCGTCGTGGAGATCGCTCAAGGACTGACGCCTTCTGCTCGCGGTGAGATTGAGATCGTCGACGTCATCTCGGAGTATAACCGGAGAGGCCAGCTTCGGGCGCACAAGCTCCCGCGGTCAATTATCTGGATGGACGCCGGAACGCCCAGCGACCTGATGGAAGCGACCTGTCTGATTCACGCGCTGGAAAAGAGAACAGGGACCGTCATCGGCTCTCCAGAACTCGCGGCGCTGAACAACGAGTGGATCGACAAGGACCAATTCAAGGAACTGCTCCGGCAGATGCCAGAGTGCGAATACAAGGAGAAGCTCAGCTCATAATCGCACGGAGACAAGTTCCGACGTCGTGCCGACCTTCGGGCCTGCCCAGGATTCCGATAATTCCCAGAATGCGCTGGCCCCTAAAGCATACGTCAATGAGTCGAAGACGTGCTTGTGCTCGCTCCGTTCAACTGGATCGAGCTTCGTCTTGCCCCTTCGAAGGTTCCCCAACATGGCAATGGTTCGAACGCAGCGCGCCGAAATGAAGATCCGGTTTTGGAACAGGAGCCGGTGCAGAATGTCGATCCGCTTGAAGATGCTCCCACGACCCTTGGGCGCCGCCATGAGCATGATCCGGCCGGCGCTGGCGACCGAGATGACGCTGTGATCGTACCCGCCCAGGCCCGCGCGAAACTGGTCGAAGCTGCTGGTATCCGACCAGTGCTTCCATTCGAGCGGATTCTTGTGGCAGTGCTCACGAATGTAGCCCTCCCAGAAATCCATGCGCTCGACGAATGCCTCGGTGAAGTCCGTGATCGGCACCGGCGTGTTGATTGCCACCAATTCATCGAGCACGAGGTAAATGCTCTGGTTATGCGGGCCGCCGACCTGTTCGATGATGTGCGCGCTGTGGTTCTTTGACCCAGGATCCCAACCGCTCAACAGAATCGAGCATGTATCCGTCGGCAGCAGGATCTCGGACTTCTCTTCCTCGAATGCGTCCAGCCTCCCAAGGACGTGCGTGTCGGCCATGTAGACGTCGGCGAAGATGCCGTCTTCGGTGCGGCGTTTCCAGAGGCCCAGATAATATCGGTCGTAAAGGTTGCGGTCGTGGGCATGACGGGCGGCGATGCTCTGCTTCTCGTCGTCAGAGACGAAGGGGTTGTCGTCCAACGTGACGTGGATGACGTTGTACTTCGCCTGCTCGGACGGGTAGGGATGATTCTCAGCTAGGCGCTCGGTGTAAAACAGGTTGTAGATCCAGCTCTGTTCGCCTTCCTGAGCGGGATTTGTATCCGCAAGCCAGTGGTGGGATTCTGGTGGAAGATGCGGCATACGCAACTGCTCAGAGGTGATCGTAAAAATAATTCGGTTGAGAAAGTTCGACAGCTCCGAAAAATAAATCATCGAGAAGCGCGTGGAGCGCACGGCTGCCTCCACGTCGAAATCGTAATCAAGGGAATGAAGTTGGATTCGCGAAGCCCCGCCGTACATGTTGGACACGTCCATATACAAAAGCCTCGTGGCACCATCTACCTTAGGGCCTTTGAGGATCTTGAAGCCGAAATTTCCTTCGGCCCACTCCCCCAAAACCGTTTCGACCAAATCCGTGAACACGCCCCCTTGTTCGGCGGATTTGCGCGTGCGCGCGAAGATGGCTATCCGAGCTTGCGGCGTTTCCCACGCGTGGCGAAGGATCTTGTGGCAGCAACCGATTGTTTTCCCCGTGCGTCGCGGTCCGTCCACCAAAGTGTAGCGATGGTAGTCATTGAAAATTTCGAGCTGCTTTTCAGACAGGTTCGGTTGCCAGAGGCCGTTTGACGGATTTATTGGAATGGTGCCCCGTTTCTGCTTGTCAGCGCATGTCGCTAATGGATAATCGCAGCGGACGCTCGGTTGCTGCCGAGCCGCCCGCCACTAATCACAACGACTGAACCAGAATCGTTATGCCTAAGAAAACTTCGCAGAAACCGTTCCCGCCCGTCAACGACATTGACCGACACCTGTGCTGGCTTTTCCTCGCCTGTAAACTTGGGAAAACCAATGAAGCTACCAATGAATTCCTGCTCTACCTCAAACAAGCCTGCGAGAGAACGTTTGACCAGCTTGAGGAAGAATACAAAACTGACAAGCACCCCAACGGATTGGTGAATACCATTCCGTACATCTCCGCTCACTTGGCCGATCTCATTAACGTTCATAAAGGAAATTAAGCCATGCCTCGTCCGCAATCGCAGTCAGAATTCGCGAGATCAAGACCACGCCTAGCCGACGGCAGTTTCGCTCCGATCCACGGCTACGCAACTCCTGGAAGGATGCATCCGCTTGCTGAGCGGTGGGATGACATCATAAAGCGTTGCACGAACCCTAACAACCACGCTTACAAAAATTATGGCGGTCGTGGAATCAAAATGTGCGCCGGCTGGATGGCTGACCGGGCTGCATTCATTGAAGACATCGAGGCCAATCTCGGTCCTCGGCCAGCCGGCAAGACTGTCGATCGCCGAAACAACGAAGGCCATTATTCGTGCGGGCATTGTGAGGAATGCATTCAACGCGGTTGGCCGTTCAACGTCCGATGGGCAACGAAGATTCAAAACAACAGAAATAAACGCAACAATCGGCGTCTGGTTGCGTTTGGCACCGAAGGATGCCTCGCAGAATTTGCAGGTCGATTTGGTCTGTCATGGTCGACTCTCGTTACAAGAATAAAGAAAGGAATGACCCCAGAGCAGGCGTTGACTTGGCCAAAAGGCAGATGGTTCCGTGGCCAAAACGCTTGACCCGCAGAGGGGAAAGGGATTGTATCGCGAGCATGATAGACCTCGGAACCAAACCGGAACCTCCCGAAGCGGTTGGCGCTCCAACGAAAGAGGAACCGAAGATCCAATACCCATCGTTCACGCTGCGCGACGAGAACGTGGATAAGCTCAAAGAGGAAACCGGGCACGATTGCCAAGTCGACGACTATTACACCGCCTATGTGAAGCTGCGCGTGAGCGGCGTGCGCTCGGACGAATACGGGAAGTCGATCGAGCTGGAGGTCGAAGAGATGGACGAGATCGAACCCGAAGGCGGGGCCTCCGAAGACGAGCCGCCCGAGGACAAGACCAAAGGCTCCAAATCCTCAAAAGCGCTCCGCTACTCCTGAACGTGCATGCCCTGGGTCAGACCGCCCCAAGTCCTCGTGAAGATGCGTCGCGTGCAGAAGCGCGAGGGCGATCCGGATGATTACCTCGTTCTGCTCCTGGCCGGCCGGTATCTGCGCCCGAAGCTCAAGGGCAAAGTCTACATGCTCTGCGAGGTGGAACGGACGTTCCCGGGCATGTTCAAGCTGCATGACGTGTTGCGCCCGGTGAAAATCGTTCTGAAGGTTTATGCGAAGATTCCGCCGAAGAACCTCGAAGCCGAGCGCGAACGCCAGCAATACCAACGCCTGCTCAAAGGGCAACTGACTTTCACGAAATGATCGATCTGGATGTATTGACCAAGCACGGCGTCACGGTGGAGGCGCTGAAAAAGAAGTTCACGGCTGACGACGAAAAGGACGAGGGCAAGAAGGAGCTGGTCAATCTCATCCGGTCGCGCATCAACGAAGGTATTACCAAATCCCTTCGCGAATCTCGGCATTGGTGGAGTCTGGACCAGGCCTTCGATTGTCCATTCTACCAGATCACACCGACGCTGGTGAAGTCGCTGATGAGCAAGAAACCGGACGATGCCGGCGTGCTCAGGGCCATGGAAGACTGGGGCCTCACCCACCTCATCCGCGAGGAAAAGGACGCCCGCGGCAATGTCACCAGCAAGACCATCGATCTCCCGGCCTTCTTCCAGATCCTCGTCCCGGTGGCCAAAGCCTACGTCATCATTCGCACAGCCAAGATTTTCAACGATCGCAACGTCTATCCCCTGTTCAAATTCGAGCCTGCACAGCTCACGCTGAAATCCAAGGCGCGCTGCGACGTCATCACCGATCGCGTCCAGAAGATGACCAGCCAGTACGGCTACGTCGCCATCATGCGCCAGGCGATCATGACCAAGAACATCTACGGGACGTGCCTCATGTTCCCGTCGGAATGCTGGCACAGCGAGAAGCAGTTGAACGAGGGGAATGACGGCAAGGAAACCGAGAAGGTCGTCAAGGAAGGTCTGCGCTACAATCTGCCGCATCCGTCCCGGGTATTTTGGGATCTGAATTATCGGCTGGGCACATTCAACAGCGACAGCGGGTGCACCTACGGCGGTTACTGGAGCGTGACGCGTTACGGGGACATCAAGGACAACGATCAGTATTGGAACACGGACAAGATCTCCTACGGCACGAATTGGATGAATGCCTATCCAAACTTCTTCGCCACGGTGTATCCGTGTGTCTGCAAG
>Ga0068859_100001148_pt1 | contig 27009 bp, 29 predicted proteins | sample KBSSwiS22_FD_66585 | JGI IMG/M metagenome (GOLD analysis project Ga0068859, IMG submission 66585) | Switchgrass rhizosphere microbial communities from Kellogg Biological Station, Michigan, USA - KBS Switchgrass S2-2 | ecosystem: Host-associated > Plants > Roots > Rhizosphere > Soil ...
CTCAGCTGGCGCGACCCGGCGACGATCGAGACCATCGAGAAATATATGGGCGCGGTCCGCGACGACGCGCCCTGGTGCCCGGACAATATCGAGTTCATCCGCCGCATCAACGGGCTCCCCGACGTCGACGCGGTCGAGCGCCTCATCTTCGATGCCGGCTATCTCGTGCTGGGGCTCGGCGACGTCTATCTCGGCGCGCCGGTGGCGACACCGGTCGATCCGCGCCATCGGCTGGTCACCACCAAATACAACCCGGCGCGCACCTGGACCCCGCCCAACGTCGTGGGCATCGGCGGCGCCTATATGTGCATCTATGGCATGGAGGGGCCGGGCGGCTATCAGCTGTTCGGCCGCACCATCCAGGTGTGGAACGCGCACCGGCAGACGGATGCATTCATCGACGGCAAGCCATGGCTGCTGCGCTTCTTCGACCAGATCCGCTTCTTCAAGGTGAGCGCCGAAGAGCTGGCCGAATGGCGCCGCGATTTCCCCAGCGGCCGACGTTCGATCCAGGTCGAGCAATCCGAATTCCGGCTGGCCGACTATCGCGCGTTCCTGTCCGAGCATGCGGAATCGATCGCGGGCTTCGAAGCGCAACGCCAGGCCGCCTTCGATGCGGAGCGCGCCGAGTGGCAGCGGCGCGGCGAATTCGACCGCGTTACCGAGCTGACCGACGGCCCTGAAGCGGGCGGTCCGGCGGCCGCCGCGATCGAAGTTCCGGTCGGCGCCGACCTGATCGAGGCGCCCTTTGGCGGGAGCGTCTGGAAACTGCTGGTCGCGGCCGGCGACAAGGTCAAGGCGGGAGACGTCATCGCCGTGATCGAAGCAATGAAGATGGAATGTCCGTTGGAGAGCCCGGGCAGCGGGACCATCGCTGCGCTCTATATGCACGAGCGGCAATCCCTGCAGCCCGGCACGCCGATGCTGGCGCTGAGACGGCATCCATGACCGCGCTGCGCCGGCGCGGCGTGGCCGCGATTGCCGACGCCGTGAACCAGGGGACATCAAGTGCGGTTGCCGTGGCGGAGGAGACTCTCGCCCGGCTTGCGTCCTATGACAGCGTTCAGCCGCAGATATGGATCAGCCGGATCGCTCCCGACGATCTGCGCGACGCCGCCCGCGCCGTGGATGCGCGAGTCGCGGCCGGGGAGCGGCTGCCGCTTGCCGGCGTGCCCTATGCGGCGAAGGACAATATCGACGTTGCCGGGTTCGAGACGACAGCGGCGTGCCCGGCCTTCGCCTATCAGCCCGACGCATCGGCCGGGGTGATCGAGCGGCTGACCGCGGCCGGCGCGATCTGCATCGGCAAGACCAACCTCGATCAATTCGCGACCGGCCTGGTCGGAACGCGCAGCCCTTATGGCATTCCGCGCAACGCCTATGACCTGGCCTATGTCAGCGGCGGTTCGAGCTCGGGGTCGGCTGTGGCGGTGGCGGCCGGGCTCGTCGGCTTTGCCCTGGGCACCGACACGGCGGGATCGGGCCGGGTGCCTGCCGCGTTCAACCATCTGATCGGCTATAAGCCGAGCAAGGGCCGATGGAGCACGCGCGGCCTCGTCCCCGCGTGCCGCACGCTCGACTGCATCACCGTGTTCACCGACAAGGTTTCGGATGCGCGGCTGGTCGACGATGTCGTCGCGGGCTTCGACTCGGCCGATCCCTATTCGAAAGCGCTGGCCGACCGCGCGATCGGGCGCGCGCGCATCGGCGTGCCTCGGCGCGATCAACAGCTGTGGTTCGGCGACAGCGAGTCCGAATTTCTCTACGACCGCGCGCTCGAGGCGCTGGCCGCGACGGCACAGATCGTTGAGCTCGACATCACGCCGCTGCTCGAAGCAGCGCAGCTGCTGTACGGCGGCCCATGGGTGGCGGAGCGCACGGCGGCACTGGCCACGCTGCTCGCGAGCAACCCTGACGCGATCGACACGACGGTCCGCCAGGTCGTCGAGCCGGGCGCCGACATGACCGCGGTGGCGCTGTTCAACGGCATCTACCGGCTCGCCGAATTGAAACGCCACGCCGACGGCCTGTGGGACACCGTCGACCTGCTCGCATTTCCGACGACGGGCACGACCTATCGCGTCGCCGAGCTGCTCGCAGCGCCGATCGCGCTGAACAGCAATCTCGGCCGCTACACCAATTTCGTGAACCTGCTCGACATGGCGGCGGTGGCCGTCCCGGCCGGCGCGAGGTCCAACGGGACCGGCTTCGGCATCACGCTGATCGGTCCCGCCGACAGCGACCATGACCTGCTTGCCATCGCCGACGATCATCTTGCGGCAGCCGCGCTGCCGTGCCCACCGCCGCTCGATCTGGAGGGAAAAATGCAAAGCGTGAAACTTGCCGTCGTCGGTGCCCATCTCAAGGACATGCCGTTGCATTGGCAATTGACCTCGCGGGATGCGACCTTCGTCGGCGCCTTCGAGACGGCGCCGACCTATCGCCTCTATGCGATGGCGGACAGCGTTCCGCCCAAGCCAGCGCTGGTCCACAGCACCGACGGCGCGCCGATCGCGCTCGAAGTCTATGAGCTGGACGTCGCCGCCTTCGGCAGCTTCGTCGCCGAGGTCCCGGCGCCGCTGGCGATCGGGACAGTGACGTTGAGCGACGGCAGCAGCGTCAAAGGCTTCGTCGCCGAGCCCCGCGCGCTGACCGGGGCGGAGGACATCACCAGCCTCGGCGGCTGGCGCGCCTATATCGCGCGAGGCTGATCGAGCGCCGGGCGCCCCTTCGAAATCCAACGAAGTTGACGATATTGACGGTTGCCATGGCGTCGCCTCTCCCCCGCCGCGGAGAGGTTGTCGGAAAGGTGACTCTCGCCGCATGGATCGGTTGCCCACCGCCGTAGCACCCTGGCTTGCGTTCTCTATTCGTTCCAAGCAGCCGGCGTAACGCGGGGACTCCTACATCGCAAGGCGGGCCCGACGGCGGGTGTCAGGCAGGGATTACCTGCAGCGAGGTTGGCATGCGCGATACGAGGAGCGCAGCCACGCTGCGCTCCTCGGGCTCATACGCTCGGGCTCAATAGTCCATTGCCGGCATCGGCGCGGGCTTCTCCTCCTTGGGAAGCTCGGCGACGAGCGCCTCGGTAGTGATGAGCAGCGACGCGACCGAGGCCGCATCCTGGAGCGCGGTGCGCACGACCTTGGCCGGATCGATCACGCCCGCCTGGACGAGGTCCTGATATTCGCCGGTCGCTGCATTGAAGCCCCGGTTATAGTCCTCGCTCTCGAGCAGCTTGCCGACGATCCAGGCGCCGTCCTCGCCGGCATTGTCGGCGATCTGGCGGGCCGGCGCGCGCACCGCCCGGCGGACGATGTCGATACCCGACTGCTGGTCGTCGTTCGCCGCCTTGAGGCCCTCGAGCGCCTTGAGCGCGCGCAGCAGCGCAACGCCGCCGCCCGGCAGGATGCCTTCCTCGACTGCGGCGCGGGTGGCGTGGAGCGCGTCGTCGACGCGGTCCTTCTTCTCCTTGACCTCGACTTCCGTAGCACCGCCGACGCGGATCACCGCGACTCCGCCGGCGAGCTTGGCGAGGCGCTCCTGAAGCTTCTCGCGGTCATAGTCGCTGGTCGTCGTCTCGATCTGCTGGCGGATCTGAGCGACCCGACCGTCGATGTCGGCCTTGGTGCCGACTCCGTCGATGATCGTGGTATTGTCCTTGTCGATCACCACCTTCTTCGCGCGCCCGAGCATGTCGATCGTGACGCTCTCGAGCTTGATGCCGAGGTCCTCGCTGACGACATTGCCGCCGGTCAGGATCGCGATGTCCTCGAGCATCGCCTTGCGACGATCGCCGAAGCCCGGTGCCTTTACGGCCGCGACCTTCAGGCCGCCGCGCAGCTTGTTCACCACCAGCGTGGCGAGCGCCTCGCCCTCGACGTCCTCGGCGATGATCAGCAGCGGCCGGCCCGACTGCACGACCTTCTCGAGCAGCGGCACGAGCGCCTGCAGATTCGAGAGCTTCTTCTCGTGGATCAGGAGATAGGGATCGTCGAGCTCGACCCTGAGCTTTTCGGCGTCGGTGACGAAATACGGGCTCAGATAGCCGCGGTCGAACTGCATGCCCTCGACCGTCTCGAGCTCGGTTTCGAGGCTCTTGGCTTCCTCGACCGTAATCACGCCTTCGTTGCCGACCTTCTCCATCGCCTGGGCGAGGATGCGACCGACCTCGGAGTCGCCATTGGCCGAGATCGTGGCGACCTGCGCGATCTCGCTGTTGGCGCTCACCTTGCGGGCATGGGCTTCTAGGTCCTTGACCACCGCGGTCACGGCAAGGTCGATGCCACGCTTGATGTCCATCGGGTTCATGCCGGCGGCGACGGCCTTGGAGCCTTCGCGCACGATCGCCTGGGCGAGCACGGTGGCGGTAGTGGTGCCGTCTCCCGCCTTGTCGTTGGTCTTGCTGGCGACCTCGCGCAGCATCTGCGCGCCCATGTTCTCGAACTTGTCGGCGAGCTCAATCTCCTTGGCGACGGTGACACCGTCCTTGGTGATGCGCGGCGCGCCGAAGCTCTTGTCGATCACGACGTTGCGGCCCTTGGGGCCCAGCGTCACCTTCACTGCATTCGCAAGCGTATCCACGCCGCGCAGCATGCGTTCACGCGCGTCCGACGCAAATTTCACTTCCTTGGCAGCCATTTGGCTCAACTCCTTTCTGTGTCCTTCCTGTGTTGCCGTGGCGATCAAGCCGCCTGTTTGAGCTGGGCCTGCAGCTCGATCACGCCGAGGATGTCGCTCTCCTTCATGATCAGCAGATCCTCGCCGTCGATCTTGACCTCGGTCCCCGACCATTTGCCGAACAGGATGCGGTCGCCGGCCGCGACCGAAAGCGGGACGAGCGTGCCCTTGTCGTCGCGCGCGCCGGGGCCGACGGCGACGACTTCGCCCTCCTGCGGCTTTTCCTTGGCAGTATCGGGAATGATGATGCCGCCCGAGGTCTTCTCCTCGGCTTCGATGCGGCGGACGACCACACGGTCGTGCAAGGGGCGGAAATGCATGCATAACCTCCGGATGCAAAACATGGATGTGATGTCGCTGGCGTCCATTCGAACGCCAGGCGACGGCGAATTAGGGAAGCCGATTTTTTGGTTCAAGAACCGCAACGAAATTTTTTTGGCACTCGTTGGAACCGAGTGCCAACGCCGGGCTCCCCCTGGCCCGAGCCGCCGTCCGATGCTCTTGACGAAGCGTCGAGCTTGACCAAAATTTGGTGCGGGACCGTCGGTCCCGATGAGAAAGGAGCGGCATCAGGAAAGGAGGACGATCGTGTCGCAATCAGTCTCGCGCTTTCTCCACCCGTTCGACGTCGCGCGCCATCCCAGCCTCGAACCCGAGGTCAAGCGCGCCATCCTAGCCCGCTGGGCCTCCGACCGATCCGCAGTCGCGGACAAGCCCGCGTTACGCAAGCCGCCGGGCGTGCGTCGTGCCGTTCCGGTCGATGACGTGCTCGCCGCATTGCGTTCGCTCGATACCCCGATGGAAGTGGAGGGGACGGCGCCGCAATGAGCGATCGCGCCTTCATCGCTCAGCTGGACGGTTATGGGCTGACAACGGCGGAGATCCATTACTACCGCCCCGATGCACCCTCGTTGCTGCAGTTGTTCGTCTGGCAGGAATATGACCTGGCCCCGGCCTTCCCGGTGCTGTTCGACTTCCTCGACCATTGGCGGCGCGAGATCGAGGCGGCGCTCCACTCGGTGCGGATCGTCCATGGGCAGCTGATCAAGCCGGCCGAGTGGCGCGCCGTCGACGGCGTGATCTCGATACCGTGACGCGGAGCCCCATCCAGCGCTGGCGCGAACGCGGCGGCCGAACCGTCCGCCTGGTGCTGCCGTTCGACGACATCATGGAGTTCGCACTCGCGCTGCTGGCGCTGTCGCCGCCCGAGCTACAGGCGCTCGAATGGACCTTTTCCGACCGCAAGCGGCTGCTCGATCATTTCCTCGAGTCGGGCAGGACGGCGCAGGGCGCAAATCCCGACAAGCTCGCCAGCATGCCGATCGAACTCGTGCTGCCGCAGCGCGACGTCGATCGGCTGCAGCGGTTTGCACGGCGCGAACTCCCCAAGGCGGCAAGCAACGCGGCAACGATCGACCGCGTGCTCGCCGCGCTCGACGGAGCATCGCATCGCGGTCGAGCCGAGTGAGGCAACGAGGGCCGCGCGCTAAGGTCGGGGGCGGCGGGCGGCCGCCCCCCGAAGGTCAGATCATGGTGGCGTCGGCGCGCGGAGCGGTCGGCGCCTGCACCGGGATCGCGCCGGCCTTGCCGGCTTTCGTCGGGCTGGCAGTGTCGCAGCCGCCCGAGCTGTCCGAGACGAGCTTCGGCTGCTGGCCCCCGCCTTGCGACGTGACTTGCCAGCTCCGGCTGCAGACATGCTCGCCCTCGCTCGTCGAGACGAAACGATAGCTTACCGTCCCGGCAGGCATCCCGCCGAACGCGGCGAGGTCGGGCTTGACCCAATTGCCGGCGGTCTGCGTCTGCAGGACCTGGAACTGGCGCATCATTGTCGCCGCCTGGCGGTCCATGTCGGCGAAGATCCGATCAAAGGCCGCGAAGGGGGCGTCGTCGAACCAGTCGACGAAGCCGATCGGCGCGATGGCCAGGATCGGATCGATCCTGACTTTCGGCGCGACGTCGCCCTTATATTGGATGTGCGCCACCGAGCCGCCGGGCAGGCTGACGGCCATCATATGGGTATCGCTACTTGCCGCCACCGCCGCGCCTGCGACGCAAAGCGCCGCAGCTCCGGCCAAGGCGGCCGTACGAAGTTTTCGCATCGCTCGTCCTTTCGTCGAAAATGACATGAGAGGAAAGAATCTATGCCGCGGAGCCGGAGGGCCTGCATGACCCGCAGGCGCTCGCGGTATCCGTGTACGGCGTCAGGCCGCTTTGGCGTTCACCGGAATCCGGCGGACATTCTCGTTCGACGCTGCCGATTTCGGTAGCGTAACGGTGAGCACACCGTTCCGGAACGTGGCGTTCGCCTTGTCGACCTCGATGCCCTTGGGCAGGCCGATCCGGCGCTCGAAGCGGCCGTAGCTGCGCTCCGAATAGCCCCGGTCCTTGTCCTCGACTTCGGACTTCTTCTCGCCGCGCAGCGTCAGGACACCGTCTTCGAGCGCGAGTTCGACGTCCTTATCGTCGAGTCCGGGCAGCTCCGCGGTGATGCGGATTTCATGCTCCGTCTCGCCGAGTTCGACGCTCGGCCAAGCCAAGCCGCGATCGAAGCCCGCGAGCGCGGGCATGCCGAACCCGCGGAACACGTCGTCGAACAAGCGGTCCACCGCGCGGTGGAGCGAAGACAGCGGATGCTCGGCGCGGCCGGGCTGTGCATCGAGTGGGAGCCGGTTGTCCTGCCGGCTCCAGGAAATCAGATCACGGATTGCCATGGTTCCTTTCTCCTTTCCTGGCTGGAAGTTGGCTGGACCACCGGCGGCCAGTGCCGCCGGTGGTTGCATCAGGCTCAGGCCGCTTCGCGGGCGTTCGTGCTTGTCGCTTCGATCCGATCGTTGGCGGTCGCGCCGCCGATCGCGATCTTGCGCGGCTTCATTGCCTCGGGAACGACGCGCTGCAGCGCAATGCTGAGCAGGCCGTTCTCGAACTCTGCCGAGCGCACCTCGACGAAATCGGCGAGCTGGAAGCGGCGCTCGAACGGACGTGCGGCGATTCCCCGATGCAGGTAGCGGCCCTCGTCCTTGTCCTCGGGCCGTCTGCCAGTGACGGTCATTAGGTTCTGCTGTGCGACGATCTCGATATCGTCCGGGCGGAAGCCAGCGACCGCGAGCGTAATGCGGTAGCTGTCCTCGCCCTCCGTGGCGATGTCGAACGGCGGATAGCCGTCGCTGCCGTCGCCGCGCATGCCGGATTCGAGCAGATCGAACAGACGGTCGAAACCGACCGTCGAGCGCCTGTACGGCGCGAAGTCAAAATTGGTTCTCATCTCCAAACCCTCCTCAAGAGCAATCTGGGCATGAGATGCGCCGGTAAGAGAGCCGGCGCCCTCTATGTCCAACCGGACCCGAACACGGCGCCCGGCGGGGCTAAAATGGGCAGCGATTCTTGCCGTTCAAGACCGCTGATTGCACGGACGAAAGCCCGCGGTGCCTGACCAGTTTCGACCAGATTTGCGATGTGCCGATGCCCTTCCGGCGCCGCCGAACGAAACTCCATTTCCGACAAGAGGAGCCATTTGCGCGTTGGCGAGCAGTGGGTCAGCGGCGCATCTGACAACGGTTCGTCGCACGAGGCGCCCGAATTATCCGCTCTCCAAGAGGTGAACGGGAGCGTTAATGCGACAGACAGGTTGATCCGAACACGCAGGCCCGGCCGGGGCGGCGGTTCACAGGGAGACGCTCGATGCGTGTCATTTCCAGGAAGCCAGCAATGCGCTTCCTCATTACGATATTGGCTACCACTGCTGCCTCGAGCAGCCTGTCGGCGCAGCAGCAGCCCGCGCCCAATTCAAACCCCAATCAGATCGTCGTGACCGCGCCCGACCTCGGCGCGATGACCGAAGGGCCGCAGGTGAAAGGCGTCATCTCCGCGCGCAACGGCGACAAGATGAAAGTCACGACCGCCGATGGCAACAGCCTGATCATCGCCATCACCGATTCCACCCGGATCACTGCCAATGGCGGACTGTTCGGCAGCAATCGCAACAAGCTCGCCGCGGACTCGCTGCTCAACGGACTGCCGGTGACCGTGAAGACCTTGCAACCGGTCGACGGACAGCCGGGCGGGAATCTGGTGGCGAGCCAGATCAATTTCCGGAACAGCGACCTGAAGACTGCGTCGATGATCCGCAACGCGACCAATCAGCGTTTCGAGGAACAAACCGCGGCAACCGAAGCGCTGCGCGGCCGCATGGCCGATATCGACAAATATAATATCAAGAGCACGACCAATGTGCACTTCGATACCGGAAAGACCGAGCTCTCCGCTCAGGACAAGGCCGAGCTCTGCACCACTGCAAGCTCCGCCCAGGCGACGGAGAACGCGCTGCTGCTGGTCGTCGGGTACACCGATGCGACCGGGAGCGACGACTTCAACCAGGAGCTTAGCGAGAAGCGCGCCAATCGCGTGATCAACTATCTGCAGCAGAACTGCGGATGGAAGCCCTATCGCATGCTCACTCCCACTGGGATGGCGAAAGCCGATCCGCTGGCCAGCAACGACACGCCCGAAGGCAAGGCGCAGAACCGCCGAGTGGCAGTGAACATCCTGGTCAGCAAGAGCGTCGACGGTCTGTGAGCTGAACGGGCGGGGAGCGGCCAGGCCGCTCCCCGCCCGGCTATTCCACCGTCACCGACTTCGCCAGGTTGCGTGGCTGGTCGACGTCCGTCCCCTTCGCCACCGCGACATGGTAGGCGAGCAGCTGGACCGGCACCGCGTACACCAGCGGCGCGATCAGCGGATGGACCTTGGGCATGGTGATCGTCGCCATGCAGCCTTCGCCGGCCTGGGCGATGCCGTCATAGTCACTGATCAGCACCACCTTGCCGCCGCGTGCCTGGACTTCCTGCATGTTCGACACGGTCTTGTCGAACAGCGGGCCTGAGGGCGCGATCACGATCACCGGCACCGCGTCGTCGATCAGCGCGATCGGGCCGTGCTTCATTTCGCCCGCGGCATAGCCTTCGGCGTGGATGTAGCTGATCTCCTTGAGCTTGAGCGCGCCCTCGAGGGCGAGCGGATAGTCGGTGCCGCGCCCGAGATAGAGAACGTCGCGCGCGCCGGCGATGGTGTGCGCCATCGCCGCGATCGCTTCGTCATAGGCGAGCGCGGCGTTGAGCGACGCCGGCGCTTCGGCCAGATGGCGGACAATGGTGCGCTCATCCTGCCTGCTCAGCCGGCCCTTGGCGCGCGCCAGGTTCGCGGCGAGCGCGGCGAGCACTGCGAGCTGGCAGGTGAACGCCTTGGTCGACGCGACGCCGATCTCGGGGCCGGCGTGCGTCGGCAGCAGCAGATCGGCTTCGCGCGCCATGGTGCTGGTCGGCACATTCACCACCGCGGCGATCGTCTGGCCTTCGCTCTTGGCGTGGCGCAGCGCGGCGAGCGTGTCGGCGGTCTCGCCCGACTGGCTGATCACGATCATCAGCCCGCCCTCTTCCATCACCGGGGCGCGATAGCGAAACTCGCTCGCGACATCCAAGTCGACCGCCACGCGCGCGAACTGCTCGAACCAATATTTGGCGACCATGCCGGCATAGAAGCTGGTGCCGCACGCGACGATCGTCACGCGCTTGATGCTCGACAGGTCATAGTCGGGGATCGGCAGCGTGACGCGCTCCTCCATCCGCTGGAGATAGGCGCGGAGCGTTTGGGCGACGACGATCGGCTGCTCGTAGATCTCCTTGAGCATGTAATGGCGATGGTTGCCCTTCGAGATCAGCTCGCCGGTAACGCCCGAGATGGTGATCGGGCGCTGGACCGCGTTGTTCGCCTTGTCGAAGATTTGCGCGCCGTCGCGCGTGATCACGACCCAGTCGCCTTCCTCGAGATAGGAAATGCGCTGCGTGAGCGGCGCCAGCGCGAGCGCGTCCGAGCCGAGATAGGTCTCGCCGTCGCCATAGCCGACGACGAGCGGCGACCCGAGCCGCGCGCCGACCAGCAGGTCGGGATGGTCACGGAACAGGATCGCGAGCGCGAACGCGCCGTGCAGTCGCGGCAGCACATCGGCGACGGCGTCGGCGGGCGACATGCCGGCCTCGACCTTCTCGCTGACGAGATGCGCGACGACTTCGGTGTCGGTTTCGCTTTCGAACTTGCGGCCGCGCGCCATCAGTTCGTCGCGCAGCGGCTTGAAATTCTCGATGATGCCGTTGTGCACCAGCGCGACCTGGCCCGTCGAATGCGGGTGCGCATTGTTGGTGGTCGGCCCGCCATGCGTCGCCCAGCGCGTGTGCGCGATGCCGGTGTTGCCGGGAAGCGGATGCGCCGCAAGTTCCTTGCCGAGATTGAGCAACTTGCCCGAAGCGCGGCGGCGATCGATCACACCATCGTGGTCGGTGGCGATGCCGGCGGAATCATAGCCGCGGTATTCGAGCCGCCTGAGGCCGTCGAACAATCGCTCCGCGACTTCTTCCTTTCCGACAATTCCAACGATTCCACACATTTAACAGAACCTTCTTTTACAGTGTGTAAGGAACGCGAATACCCAACATGTTTGCCGGGAAATCCTTGCTATTGCGAGTCACCAGGATGCGGCCGGCAACCTGCGCCGACGCCAGCGTGAGGGCATCGGCGAGTGTCAGTCGCTTGCGTTCGGCACGCAGCGACGCGGCACGGCGCGCGACTTCCTCCGAAATCTCGGTGACGGTGAAATAGCTGAGAAAGCGCTCGGCGCGGCCCGCATCCTCGGGGAGCGCGCACGTCATGATCTCGGCCCAGGTCAACCGGCTGATGTAGCGGCGCTTGTAGCGCGCAAGTTCCTTCTGCGCCTGATCGATGCCCTTGAGAGCGTCGATCAGGATGTTGGTGTCGAACGCCGCGTCGCTCATTCGGACGCCCGTGGTCCGAACAGGTCCGAATCGCGCGACGCCACTCTCGCACTGTCGGCGCGGAGCCGGCGCTGTTCTTCGACGCCGTCGCCGAGATCCCGGCGATCCTTCCACATGCCGAAATAGCGTTCGATCCCCTCGCCACTCTCGGCGCGGAACGCAGTCACCGCCTCGCGCAACAACGCCGCGCGGGACTTGCCTTCCTCAGCGGCGCGGCGGTCGAGCCACTGCACATCGTCATCGGGAATGTCGGCAAGGAAGCGCATTGATATCTTGATATCATATCATGATATCAAAGCAAGCGATCACTTCAGTGCGGGAAATTGGTGTCGATGAAGCCCTGGGCGAATTCGCGCGGCACGGGCTCGGACTGATATTTCGCCACGAAGCTTTCCCGCCCCTTGATCCAGAGCTCGCGGAGCGCGCCGGCCATGCCTGCGGGAAATCGCATGCGCTGCACGACGATCTCGCGCCAGCTTGCGTCGATCCCGAACATCTCGCGAAACTCCGGCTCGCGCGCGGTGAGCGCAGCGTCATTGTCCGGATGGAGATGGCCGATCGCGTCGAGCACATAGGCGTCGACCAGCTCGAGGAACGGCTTGCCGGTGTAACGGTCGCTCATCTTTCCGCCTTTCGCGCGCGCATCAGCGCGCGGAATTTGGTTGCCCAGCCCGGCTTTGCGACCTGTTCGCCGCGTTCCAGTACTAACGCGCCGGGTTCGACATCGCGGGTGATCACCGATCCCGCACCGACGATAGCCTCGGCACCGACCGTCACCGGCGCGACCAGCGCGCTGTTCGAGCCGATGAACGCGCCCTCGCCGATTACCGTCTGGTACTTGAAGAAGCCGTCGTAGTTGCACGTGATCGTGCCTGCGCCGATGTTCGATCCCGCGCCGATCTCGGCATCGCCGAGATAGGTCAGGTGATTGGCCTTGGCGCCGCGGCCGAGCCGTGCCGCCTTGAGTTCGACGAAGTTGCCGACGTGGCTGTCGGCTTCGAGTACCGCACCGGGGCGCAAGCGCGCAAAGGGCCCGACCACCGCGCCACTTTCGATCGTCGCGCCTTCGATATGGCTGAAGCCGCGGATCGTGACGCCATCGGCGATGCGCACGCCGGGGCCGAAAGTCACATTCGGCTCGATCGAAACGTCGCGGCCCAGTGCCGTATCCCAGGCGAACCACACGGTGTCGGGCGCGATCAGCGTCGCGCCATCGGCCATGGCCTGCGCACGACGCTTTGACTGCCATTCGGCTTCGAGCGCGGCGAGCTCGCCGCGGCTGTTGACCCCCGCGACTTCGCTTGCATCGGTCTCGATCACGGCGGCATGGCGGCCGCCCCCGGTCGCGAGCATCACGATGTCGGGCAGATAATATTCGCCGGAGGCGTTGTCGTTGCCGACGCGCGCGAGCAGCGCGAACAGATCGGCGGCGCGCACCGCCATCAGCCCCGAATTGCACAGGGTTTCGGCGCGTTCCTCGGGGGACGCGTCCTTGTACTCGACCATCCTGGCGATGCGCCCGTCGGGCGCCGCGATCACGCGGCCATAGGCGCCGGGATCGAGCGGACGGAAACCCAGCACCACCGCCGCGGGCGCATCCGCGGCATGCAGCCGATCGAGCATGCGGCGCATCGTCGCGGTCGGCACCAGCGGCACATCGCCATAGAGAATCAGCACGTCGCCGTCGAAATCCTCGAGCAGCCGTTCCGCCTGCTGCACAGCGTGACCAGTGCCGAGCTGCTCGACCTGGTGCGCGGTCATGACGCCGTGCGCGGCTACCGCCTTTTCGACCTGTTCGCGCCCTGCGCCGACCACCACGACGGTCCGCGCCGGCGCCAGCGCGGCGACGCTATCGATCAGATGCAGCAGCATCGCCCGCCCGGCGAGCGGATGGAGTACCTTGTGCAGATCGGATTTCATGCGCGTGCCCTTGCCGGCAGCAAGGATGATGGCGGCGACGGCGTCAGTCACAGGCGGTCTCTTGGACGGGCAATGGTCGCGCGGCACTGCCACGAACGCCTTGCCAATGCCATAGCGACGCGGCCATGGGCGGCGCCATGGCAGACTTCCCTTTCGACATCGTCGGGTTCGACCTCGACGGCACGCTGTTCGATACCAGCTCCGATCTCGCCGACGCCGTGAACCATGTGCTCGGACATATCGGCCGCGCCTCGTTGTCGCTGCCCGAAATCCTGCCGATGATCGGCCAAGGCACGCGCCACATGCTCGGCCAGGCGCTTCAGGCGACGGGCGGCGCCGACGACCTCGACCGGCTGGTTCCCGAGCTGATCGCTTATTATCAGGACAATATCGCGCGCGGCACCAGGGCCTATCCCGGGCTGATCGAGGCGATGGACGCGCTCGAGGCCAAGGGGGTCAAGCTCACGATCGTCACCAACAAGCTCGAGCATCTGACGACGCGCCTGGTCGCCGCGCTGGGGCTCGACCATCGTTTCGCGGTGGTGATCGGCGGCGACACCATGGGACGGGGCGGCGCCAAGCCGTCGCCGGCAGGAATCCAGGAAATGATCCGCCGCGCCGGCGGCGGCCGCGCGGCCTTCGTCGGCGATTCGGTGTTCGATATCGCCGCCGCGCGCAACGCCGGCATTCCGTCGGTCGCAGTCGCGTTCGGTTTCGGAGTTGGCGACGTCGCGGCGCTCGGCGCCGATGCCGTGATCGAACGCTACGATCAGCTCGTGCCCACACTCGAGCGGCTCGGAGTCAGGTCTGGGGCGCTCCCGGCGTCGTGAGGCGATAGTTGACCAAGGACGCATGATCGCCGTCCAGACGGAAGACGAAATTCTCCTCCGCGGCGCCGCGGGCGTATTTCGAGTGGTAGAACAGCGTCACGAAATGGCCGTTGGTCGTCACCTGATCGTTCCAGCCGGGCGCCTCAGCCGATTGGAAATCACCGAGCTGGGCGTGAACCTGCGTGAGGAACGACGTCAAACTCTTTGCCGGGGTGGCATTTTTCATCAGTCGGTCGGAGTCGGCGTAGATCGCATCGAACGCGCCGGCATTGAGTTGCTTGTGAAAATTGTCGGCGGCCGCGGTCGCGACCGGCACGTCGCTCCCCGGCGAGCAGGCGCTCGCCAACGCCACCAAGACAGCCGCTCCGATCCTGCGCATCGCTCTCTCCGATCGCGGTCACGCTGGCACAGCAGCCCGAAGCTGTCGACGGGTCACGCGGGGATGGCGGTTTGCGCCATTCAATGCACCAATCGACACCGTCGCGCCGGCGGACCCGGCCCTGACGCCCTGTCCTGTCGCTGGCGTCGTTTCGCAATCGTACGTCAGCCCCCTACCCGCCGCGTGCCGGAATGATTTAGAGGACGATCATGCAATTCCTCAGTCTGCGACGCATTTTCGCGCTGGCGCTCGCCGCGCTCGCGGCCTGTGCGACGTGGCTGATCCCGGACAATCTCCAGGCCGCGCTGGTCGTGCTCATCGTCGCGACCGCCGCGGTGCTGGCCGCGACCGACAGCGAAGAAGCGGAATCCGAGGTTGCGCCGCCCGAACCGCCGGCAGTCCCCACGCCCGACGCAGTGTCCGAGCTGATCGAAGGGCTCGCCGATCCGGTGCTGCTGATCGCTGCCGACGGTACCGTGGCGCGCGCCAATTCCGCGGCGCGGACGCTGCTCGGCCAGCACATCCTCGCCCAGGACGTGCGCGTCGCGATCCGCCATCCGGCAGCGGCCGGTCCGCTTGCCAGCACCGGCGACCAGCCGGCGAAGACGCATCTCGTCGGTCTCGGCACGCGCGACCAGCGCTGGGAAATGCGCGTCGCGCGGCTCAGCGACGGGCGGCGCATGGTCGAATTGATCGACCAGACCGACAGCTATGCGACCGAGCGCATGCGCGTCGATTTCGTGGCCAACGCCAGCCACGAACTGCGTACGCCGCTTGCCTCGCTGATCGGCTATATCGAAACGCTGAGCGACGACGCCGGCGACGATCCCGGCACGCGCGGTCGCTTCCTGCGGATCATGCACGGCGAGGCGAGCCGCATGGCGCGGCTGATCGAGGACTTGATGTCGCTCAGCCGAATCGAGGCCGAAAAATACCGGCTGCCGGATGAGGAAATCGAGATGGGGCCGCTGATCCTGCGCGTGTGCGAAGAACTGGGAGCGACCGACGGAGGCCGTGCCGACGACCTGGTCGCCGACGTCGACGCCGATGTCGCGGTGCGCGGCGACAGCGTGCAGCTGAGCCAGCTGCTCCACAACGTGATCGGCAACGCGCTCAAATACGGACGCCCGGGAACACCGGTGCGCGTGAGCCTGCGCGAGGAAGGGTCGATGGTGCGGATCGCCGTGACCGACGAGGGCGAAGGTATCGCGCCCGAGCATCTTCCAAGGCTCACCGAACGATTCTACCGCGTCGATTCAGGGCGCAGCCGCGCGATGGGTGGCACGGGCCTGGGCCTCGCCATTGTCCGGCACATCGTCGAACGTCACCGTGGCCGCCTCGATATCGCAAGCGGCGTCGGCAAGGGCACCAGTGTGACGGTGATGCTGCCGACCTACGTGTCATGAACCTGTAACGCAGCGAGCCGAGAGGGCTTTCGCAAAGATTCGATTCCCGGGGCGATTCGAATTCCATCCCGCAGGAGGCGGTAATGATCGGCAGATTGCTGGTTGCCGGCGCGTGTGCGCTGACCCTTGCTGCGTGCGGCAACAGCGGTGGATCGCGGGAACAGATCAAGATCGTGGGTTCCTCGACGGTCTATCCGTTCACCACCGCCGTCGCCGAGAACTTCGTCAACGCCAACGCCGGCATGAAGCCACCGGTCGTCGAATCCACCGGCACCGGCTCGGGCTTCAAGCTGTTCTGCGGTGGGGTGGGGCCCGAATTCCCCGATATCAACGATGCCTCGCGTCGCATGACCAAGCGGGAATACGAGCTATGCAGCAGGAATGGCGTCAACGGCGTGCTCGAAGTGCCCATCGGCGCCGACGGCATTGTGATCGCGCAGGCCAAGAGCGGCCCGTTGTTCGTGCTGAGCCAGCAGGATCTGTACAAGGCGCTCGCCGCCAATCCGGCGGGGAAGCCCAACGCCAGCAAGACCTGGCGCGACGTCAACCCTAGCCTGCCGGCGATCCCCATCCAGGTCTATGGTCCGCCGTCGACCAGCGGCACACGTGACGCGTTCGCCGAGCTGATCCTTGGGCAAGGCTGCAAGAAGCTCGATCCGAGTGCGGCGCAACTCGAGACGAGCGACGCTCCGGCCTATGCCGAACGCTGCACGCGCATCCGCGACGACGGCGCGTATATCGATTCGGGCGAGAACGATAATCTCATCGTCCAGAAACTCGCCGGCAACGTCAACGCGCTGGGCATCTTCGGCTATTCGTATCTCGACGAGAATCAGGACCGGATTCACGCCCTTCCGGTCAACGGCGTCGAGCCCAGCTACGACTCGATCCTGCTCGGCAGCTATCCTGGTTCGCGGCCCTTGTTCCTCTACGTGAAGAAGCAGCATCTGAACGCAGTGCGCGGCTTGCAGCAGTTCCTTGGTACGTATCAAAGCTTGTGGACGAAGGACGGACCGCTGATGAAGCGCGGACTGATCGCGCTCACTCCGCAGCAGCAGCACCACTCCGCGGACATCATAGATCGAGGGATTGTGCTCGATCCCGCCGAACTGCATTGAGGTTGGCAGCCGCCGCACCCCCAATGCCGGTTTCCTGGATGTTGATCGCTTCGTGAGTCCCTTCGCTCTCTTGCTGATGCTTGCCGGACTCGGCCTGATCGCCTGGCTGACGGCGCGTGCGCGCGCGGCAATGTTCAAGCGCCAAAGCGGGCGGAGGATGCATTCGCTCCCGTCGCAACATGGCTCGTTCGTCGCGATCTGGACGATATTGCCAGCGTTGCTGTTCGTAATCGTCTGGGCGATCCTGAGTCCCGCCCTGGTCGATCAGCAAGTGCTCCAGGCGCCGGCCGCAGCACAGCTGCCGCCGTTCGGATTCGAGCGCGCGTCGATCCTCGCCGAAGCGCGGAGGCTCGCGGCCGGCAGCGAATATGGCGCATTCAATCCGCTTGCCGACACGCTTGCGCCAGCGATGCGCGCGGCCCAGCTCAAATATGGCTGGATCGGCGGGGGACTAACGATTCTGCTCGCGCTCGCCTGCGGTGGGCTCGCCTATCTGCGAATCCGCCCCCAGCTCCGGGCGCGCACCTATGTCGAGAGCACCGTGTTCGTCGCACTGTTGCTCGCGTCGCTGATCGCGATCGTCACCACACTCGGCATTTTCGCGTCGCTCCTCTGGGAGTCGGGTCGGTTCTTCGCGGTGGCTTCGCCGATCGACTTCCTGTTCGGAACGCACTGGAGCCCGCAGGTGATCGATCCGGTGCGTCCCGGTAAATCGCTCGGCGCCGTTCCGCTGTTCTGGGGCACCTTCTTCATCGGTGCAGTGATCGCGATGGTCGTCGCGATCCCGCTCGGACTGATGAGCGCGATCTACCTCACGCAATATGCCGACCCGCGTGTGCGCACCTGGATGAAACCGATCCTCGAGATCCTCGCGGGCGTGCCGACGGTGGTCTATGGCTATTTCGCCGCGCTCACGGTCGGACCGGCAATCCGCCAGATCGCCGTCGCGCTCGGCGATCCGTTCGCCTCATCCGAGAGCGCGCTCGCCGCCGGACTGGTGATGGGGGTGATGATCATCCCGTTCGTATCGTCGATGGCCGACGATGCGATCGCGGCGGTGCCGACGGCGATGCGCGACGGCAGCCTGGCGATGGGCGCGACCACCGCGGAGACGATCCGCCGCGTGCTGCTGCCGGCGGCGCTCCCCGGCGTGGTCGCCGGCGTACTGCTCGCGGTCAGCCGCGCGATCGGCGAGACGATGATCGTGGTGATGGCAGCCAGCGGGGCGCCGAACATCTCGCTCAACCCGTTCGAAGGTGCGACCACCGTCACCAAGCAGATCGTCGATCTGCTTACCGGCGAAGCCGAGTTCGACAGCCCCAAGACGCTTGCCGCGTTCGCGCTGGGGCTCACCCTGTTCTGCGTGACGCTGCTGCTCAATGTCGTCGCGCTGCACGTCGTCAAACGATATCGCGAAGCCTATGAGTGAGGCGCGCGCATCGATCGCCGAGCCGGCCGAGCGCGCGCCGACCGACTGGCGGGCGGCGGCGATGCAGCGCCGCCTTCGCCGGCGCTACGCGAGCGAACGCCGCTTCCGACTGTGGGGGCTGGCCGCGGTCGTGATCTCTGCGGCGTTTCTCGCCTTTCTGCTGTTCAGCATGGCGGCGAGCGGGATCGGCGGGTTCCTCCGGTCTGAAATCGCGCTTCCGATCGACCTCAAGTCGGCGGCGCTGCCCGTCAAACCCGAGCAGCTGCGCAGCCGCGGCGCCGATTTCGCACTGGCGAGCGCGGGGCTGGAGAATTTCGTCGGCGTAGCGGTGGTGCGCGCGTTCGGCCCGGACGGCGCGGACCTTGTCGCCGACAATGGCTGGACGTTCGTGCGCGACGCAATCAAGCGCGACCCGAGCCTGCTCGGGCAGCGCACGACGATCTGGGTGCCCGCTTCGAGCGCGCTCGAAGCGGGCGCGCGCGGCGATGGTCCGGCATCGATGCGAGCGCTCGCAGCACGATTCAAAGCCAGCGGCGCGCTCGCACGCGGGTTCGACTGGGCGTTCCTGACCGGCACCGATTCGACCGATCCCACCGCCGTCGGCATATGGGGCGCGTTCAAGGGATCGATGTTCACGATGCTGGTGACGCTGCTGATCGCGTTTCCGGTCGGCGTGCTCTCGGCGATTTACCTCGAGGAATATGCGCCGCGGAACCACTGGACCGACCTGATCGAAGTGTCGATCAACAATCTCGCTGCGGTGCCGTCGATCATCTTCGGCCTGCTCGGTCTCGCGCTGTTCCTCAACACGCTGCACCTGCCGAGGTCGGCGCCGATCGTCGGCGGGCTTACGCTCGCGCTGATGATCATGCCGGTGATCGTGATCGCCAGCCGCAACGCCATCAAGGCGGTGCCGCCGTCGATCCGCGACGCCGCGCTGGCCGTCGGGGCGAGCAAGGTGCAGGTGATCTTCCACCATATCCTTCCGCTGGCGTTGCCCGGCGTGCTCACCGGCACGATCATCGGCATGGCGCGCGCGCTCGGCGAGACCGCGCCGTTGCTGCTGATCGGCATGCGCGCGTTCATCGTCGCCGCGCCGGACACGCTCACCGACCCGGCCACGGTGCTGCCGGTGCAGATCTTCCTATGGTCCGACGAAGTCAGCCGCGGCTTCGTCGAGAAGACCAGCGCCGCAATCATCGTGCTGCTGCTGTTCCTGCTCGCGATGAACGGGCTTGCCATCTATCTTCGCAATAGATTCGAGACTCGCTGGTGATGAACGACTTGACCGCCCTCGCCCAGAACGAAACGGCGGCGGCCCTGCCGGCGCAGAAGATCAGCGCGCGCAACGTGAACGTCTATTACGGCGACAAGAAAGCCATCGACGACGTTTCGATCGACGTCGACCGCGAGAATGTGACTGCCTTCATCGGCCCCTCGGGCTGCGGCAAGTCGACTTTCCTGCGCACGCTCAACCGAATGAACGACACCATCCCGTCGGCGCGCGTCGAAGGCGAAATCCTGCTCGACGGCGAGGACATCTATTCGCCCGACATGGACGTGGTGCAGCTGCGCGCGCGGGTCGGCATGGTGTTCCAGAAGCCCAATCCCTTCCCCAAGTCGATTTTCGAGAACGTCGCCTATGGGCCGCGCATCCACGGGCTCGCGCGAAACAAGGCGGACCTGCAGCGGATCGTCGAGGAATCGCTCAAGCGCGCCGGACTGTGGGACGAAGTCAAGGATCGGCTCGCCGACAGCGGCACCGCACTGTCCGGCGGTCAGCAGCAGCGCCTGTGTATCGCGCGCGCGATCGCCGTCGATCCCGAAGTCATCCTGATGGACGAGCCCGCCTCGGCGCTCGATCCGATCGCGACCGCCAAGATCGAGGAGCTGATCCACGAACTGCGCGGCCGCTATGCCATCGTGATCGTCACGCACAACATGCAGCAGGCCGCGCGGGTGAGCCAGCGTACGGCGTTTTTTCACCTCGGCCAGATGGTGGAATATGGCGCGACGTCGCAGATCTTCACCAATCCGCGCCAGACGCGGACCAAAGACTATATCACGGGTCGTTACGGCTAGGAGTGCGCGTATCATGGCGACGGGTCAGGAACATACGCTCAAGGTGTTCGATCATGAGATCGGACAGCTGCGCGCGTTGATCGCGCAAATGGGTGGGCTCGCCGAGCAGGCCGTCACCGACGCCATGTCCGCGCTCCAGTCGGGCGACCTCGATCTCGCACGGCAGGTGCGCCGCCACGATCGCGAGATCGATGCAATCGAAGCCGAAGTCGAGCGCCGTTCGGTGGAGCTGATCGCGCTGCGCGCGCCGATGGCGGACGACCTGCGCGACGCGATCTCTGCGCTCAAGATCGCAGCCGTGGTCGAACGGATCGGCGACTATGCCAAGAATATCGCCAAGCGCGTGCCGATGATCCACGCCAATGGCGAGGATCGGATCGAGGCGATCTCACTCCTTCCGGCAATGGCGCAGCTGGCCAACGACATGGTGCACGACGCGCTCGACGCCTATGCCGCGCGCGACGCCGACCGCGCGGTGCTCGTGTGCGAGCGCGACAATCGGCTCGACGATTTCTACGATTCGATCTTCCGCACACTGGTGACCTTCATGGTCGAGAATCCCCGAACGATCAGCCAGGTCGCGCATCTGCTGTTCGTCGCCAAGAATCTCGAGCGGATCGGCGATCATGCCACCAATGTGGCGGAGATGGTCTATTACGCTGCCACCGGGCGCTATCTCGCGGACCGACTCGGTGGCGAAGGTTTGAACTGAGGAAACAGGGAATATGGCACGCGCCCGAATGCTTCTGGTCGAGGACGACGAAGCCCTTGCCGAACTGCTGATCTACCACTTCAAGCGCGAGGATTTCGATGTCGTCCATACCCCCGACGGTGAGGAGGCGCTGCTGCTGGCAAAGGAGCAGACGCCCGACATCGTGCTGCTCGACTGGATGGTCGAACGGCTGTCCGGGATCGAAGTATGCCGCCGGCTGCGGCGCGCGCCCGAGACGGCCAATGTGCCGATCATCATGCTCACGGCGCGCGGCGAGGAAGAGGATCGCGTGCGCGGGCTCGAGACCGGCGCCGACGATTATGTCACCAAGCCGTTCAGCCCGCGCGAGCTGGTCGCGCGCGTCCATGCCGTGCTGCGCCGCGTGCGCCCGGCCCTCGCCGGCGAGCAGCTGACCTTCTCCGACATCGAGATGGACACGGTGGGGCACAAGGTCCGGCGCGGCGGAGAAGTGATCAATCTCGGCCCGACCGAGTTTCGGCTGCTCAAGCATTTCCTCGAGCATCCCGGCCACGTCTTCTCGCGCGAGCGGCTGCTCGACAGTGTGTGGGGGCATGATTCGGAGATCGAGTCGCGCACCGTCGACGTGCACATCCGGCGGCTGCGCCAGGCGATCAATCGCGGCAATCGGCCCGACATCATCCGCACGGTGCGCTCGGCCGGTTACGCGCTCGATCTCGTCGTATAACCGAACCCAAGCTTTCCGGGCCGGTGTCAGGGCGCCGGCTGGACGAGGCGTCCCGCCGAGCAGGTCGATGCCTTGTCCGCCCGGTGCAGCAGGCCGGACAGCGGATCGCTCCCGGTGACGTTGCCTGCCAGATAGACGTCGACCTCGAGGATTCCGGTGGTTCCGCCGTTGTTCTTGCAGCCCACAGCGACGGCGGCGGGCGCCGAGGCACCAAAAGCGGCGCGGAATGCGTCGAGGATCTGCGCGGTCGTCACCGTCCGGCCGACGTTCGCGGCCAGAAGCTGCCCGACCGGCGACGCATTCACTTGCTCGACGAGGTCGGCCGCGCGATTGAAATAGGCGTCCGGCGACAGCCCCGAGCAGGTGCCGTGCTTGATCCACTCGTGACGTTCGAGCAGCGACTGCACGCCGGGCATCACTGCCGCGAGGCGCGTTCGCGTGGCCTGCGCCAGGTCAGGATCGGGAAGCTGATCCCAATGCTTGCCCGAATCGAGTCTGGCGACGCGCGCCTTTTCCCGCGCGTCCGCGATACAGTAGAAATTGCCGTTGGGCTGCGGCCATAGCCCGTGCAGGCTCAATTGACGCGCCTCGGGCGACTGCGGGGTTTCCGCTCGGCACTCGGCCTTCTGCATCATGCCTGCACAGAAGGTCGGCTCCCAGCTCAGCGACAATAGATAGCTCGACCGTCCGCCGCCGGGCGGAGCAGGGGCCGGACCAGGCGTAGGCGTAGGCGAAGGCGTCGGGCCGGGCGTGGGCGTGCCGGCCCGGTCGCAGGAGACCGCGACCCAACGCCGGATCGGTCTGGCACCGTCGACCACGACGAGCAGCCATGCCGGCGGCTCCCTGTTGTGCGCGACGACGTCATAGGACCGCCCCGGCACCAGCCGGATTCGGTTGGGATTGGTTTTCTTCGCGATCGAGACATAGGCCGGGCATGCCCGCGCGGCGACGAGCGTTCCGGAAACCACGGGCTGCGCCGTAACAGGCGTGGCAAAGGGCAGCGCCAACGCGAGCGCAATCGTCAGCAGCTTCATGAGCACGTCACCCCTAAGGAACGGCATATTGTAGCAGTTCGCCGCGCCGCCGATTCTTAGCCTGAATCTCACCGATCCACAATATAAATGGCGGACATAGGCACGTCGTCAAAACAAGTGCATGAACATTTACTTGCGAGTTCTCCGCGAAGTCGCACGACCTTGCGACCGCGGCAACTGGCCGCGGTGCGCCAAACCGGCGATCGTCCTTAGGTCGCATCGCGCGGACGCCCGGAGAGATTTTGCGCGCGAGGGAAAGACTCGGGTCGTTTCGCGTTGAACAAAAGCGCACCCAGATGCGCCTGTTCCCAAAGGAGTCCCCGATGAAGATCCTTCTCACGGCGGTCACCGCTCTTGCGCTGGCCGGCACCGCATACGCCCAGCAAACCCCCGCTCCGGCCACTCCGCCGGCAACCGACGCGACGTCCGCCACCCCTGCCGCGGCACCGGCAAGCCGCGACGCCGCCGCCGAGGCCGCGGGCGGTTACACGCCTGCCCAGCCCGCGCTGAGCGCCCCGCCCGCGCCCGGTGCCGATGTCATCGCCGCTCCCTCGCCTCCGGTCGACCAGGCCTTCCCGGCCCCGGCACCGCGCAAATCCTATCCCTGGTGCTCACGCACGATTAGGGATGAGTGCCGTCAGCGCGGCGGCTGACACGCGCGCAATCGATCGCTAGGATTGCGCTCGACCTGACAGGAGAGCGCATTCCATGACGATCAACTTCGACGATCGCGTCGCCATCGTGACCGGTGCCGGCGGCGGTCTCGGACGCGCCTATGCGCTCGAACTGGCACGGCGCGGGGCGAAAGTTGTGGTGAACGACCTTGGCGGTGCGCGCGACGGCACCGGCCATTCCGATGCCGCGCTCGCCGTGGTCGCCGAGATCGAGGCCATGGGCGGCGAAGCCATGTCAAACGGCGGCAGCGTCACTGAATATGACCAGATGGTCGCGATGGTCGCACAGGCCAAGGCGCGCTGGGGCCGCGTCGACATATTGATCAACAACGCCGGCGTGCTGCGCGACAAGAGCTTCTCCAAGATGGAACCGGCGGATTTCGAATTCGTCGTGCGCGTGCACCTGATCGGCTCCGCGAATTGCACCAAGGCGGTGTGGGAGACGATGCGCGAGCAGAATTACGGCCGCGTGCTGATGACTGCCTCGTCGACCGGACTCTACGGCAATTTCGGCCAGGCGAACTACGGCGCAGCCAAGCTCGGCCTCGCCGGGCTGACCAAGACGCTCGCACTCGAAGGCGCGAGGAACAACATCAAGGTCAATACGATCGTACCGGTTGCCGGCACGCGGATGACAGAGGACATCCTTCCCGAGGCCGCTTTCAAGCTGTTCGCGCCGGAGAATGTCGCGCCGGCGGCGCTGTTCCTCGTGTCGGACGACGCGCCGACCAATATGATCGTCGGTGCCGGTGCCGGCGTGTTCCAGGCCGCCTATGTCACACTGACCAAGGGCATTCGCCTGAGCGGTGACGAGCTCACGCCCGAAGGCGTCGCCGCGCATTGGGGCACGATCACCGACCGCACCGGCGAACTCATTCCCAATTCGGGCGCCGAGCAGGCGATGCTGATCATGAGCAAGTTGCAAGGACATTGAGGTAAAACGAAGTGATGGCTCAGCATCCTAATTGGGCCGGTGTCTGGTTCTGCGTGGCGGCGGCCTCGCTGTGCCTATGCCTGACATTGCGGCCGCAGCTCTGGACCTTACTTTCGATCAATCGTCGCGCGGCACGACAGGGCTTGGATCATTGGCCAACCCGGTCCCGCCTCCAAACGACGACCGGCCTCGGTGCAATAATGCTGACCGTCGGCGCGGCTGCCCAATTCTTTGGCTAAAGGCGCTCCCGCCCCGTCAAGCGCCCTGACTCACCGTATTGCATCACTAACACACACATGGTAATGCGCCCGTAACGGGAGGATTGCCATGTATAGCGAGAGTGATCTCAATTCGGCGGTGGAGGCAGGCGTGGTGCCGGCCGACACCGCAGCCCTGTTCCGGGCATATATTGCACGCACGCGCCAGGCGCCGGCCGTCGACGAGGAGTCGTTCCGGCTGCTGACGGGCTTCAACGACATTTTCGTCGCCGTCGCGGCCGTCGCGCTGCTGGTCGGCATGGCCTGGCTCGGCGAGAAGGCCTGGCTGCCGCTCGGCGGTGGCGCGGTTGCGCTGACGAGCTGGGGACTCGCCGAATATTTCACCAGGCGCCGCCGCATGGCGCTGCCGAGCATCCTGCTGCTGCTCGCCTTTGTCGGCGGCGTGGCCGCGAGCCTGGTCGGCGCGATGATCCAGTTCCACGTCGACGATTTCTCGCGCAGCGTGATGCCGGACCATCCAGACTCGATCAACGGGCTGTTCGCAGCAGGCATCGCCGCCTTCGCCGCGGTCGCGGCATGGCTGCATTGGCAGCGGTTCATGGTGCCGATCACGGTCGCCGCCGGGGCAGTCGCCGCCGCCGGCATGGTGATTGCGCCGATCATCGCCTTCGCCCCCGATGGCGAGCACCTCGTCTATCCGCTCGTTCTTCTGGCTGGTCTCGCCGTATTCGCACTGGCGATGTGGTGGGACATGAGCGATCTCGAACGCCGCACGCGCCGCTCGGACGTCGCCTTTTGGCTGCATCTCGCCGCGGCGCCAATGATCGCGCATTCGGTGTTTCATTGGCTGGGCGTGTTCGACGGCAGGATGAGCGCCGCAATGGCCGGGGTGGTGATAGCGCTCTACATCGGCTTCGCGCTGGTGGCGCTCGCGGTCGACCGGCGCGCACTGCTGGTGTCGAGCCTCGCCTATGTCCTCTACGCGATGTACTCGCTGTTCGAGCAGGCACAGGCGGTCGAGCTGAGCGCGGCGCTCACGGCAGTCATCATCGGCTCGGCGCTGCTGATGCTCTCAGCCTTCTGGCATCCGATGCGCGGCGCGATCGTCAACCTGCTGGGCGGAATTCGGCACCGGCTGCCCCCGGTGCAGATGCCCGTGGCTGCCTGAGACCCCTGGCACCACGGAAACCCGAAGGGCTCCGGTTCTGCCCAGCCGGAGCCCTTCCCCGTTGGCGCCGGGCATGCGCCGGTCCGGCGGCGATAGCGCCCGACAGCAGGCGCGCGCCGCTATTCCTTGACCAGCTTCATCAACCGCCGCTCGACCGGCGCCAGCACTGGCCCCAGTTCGTGCCCGCGCCTGAGGACCGAACCGGCCTCGTTGACCAGCGCCCACATGCCCTGGCGATTGCGCAGCGCAGGACGCTTCTCGATGCGTATTTCGGGACGCTCCGCGGCGCGGCGGAAGGCGGCGAAGATCGCGGCATCGGCGTCGAAGCGCAGCGCATAGTCGCGCCAATGGCCGGCACTGACCATGCGTCCGTAGAGATCGAGGATACGCGACAGTTCGTGGCGATCGAAGCCGACCTGCGCCGGCCTGACGTGCGGCAATGGGGTTATCGTCCCCATCTAGGAATCACGCTCACGCCGAATCGCGCTTGTCCCCGCTCTCGCGCTCGGCGAGCAGTGCGTCGAGCCGCTTGCGCAGAGTCTCGAGCTCGCAGCGCAGGATTTCGATCTTCTGCGTCGACGGATCGAACATCTCGCTGCAAGGCGTGCCATAGGGCACGAATTCCTTCTGATAGGTCGCCGCCTCGACCAAAGTGGGCTTCGCCGGGATGCCCACCATCACCGCGCCCTCGGGAACGTCGCGCGTAACCACGGCATTGGCGCCGATGCGCGCGCGCGCGTGCACGGTGATCGGTCCGAGCACTTGTGCACCCGAGCCGATGATCACGCCGTCCATCAGCGTCGGATGGCGTTTGCCGCCGACGCCATTGTCCGGGCTCGTGCCGCCGAGCGTCACGCACTGATAGATGGTGACATCGTCGCCGATCTCGGCGGTCTCG
>Ga0068859_100001150_pt1 | contig 26990 bp, 24 predicted proteins | sample KBSSwiS22_FD_66585 | JGI IMG/M metagenome (GOLD analysis project Ga0068859, IMG submission 66585) | Switchgrass rhizosphere microbial communities from Kellogg Biological Station, Michigan, USA - KBS Switchgrass S2-2 | ecosystem: Host-associated > Plants > Roots > Rhizosphere > Soil ...
GACACCATTCCCCCGTCGTATCTACCGAGCTGCGCGTCGCGAGCATAGTCGAGACAAAGCCGCCTGGCCCTCTACGCTGGGACGATGGGATCTATCGTGTCTGCGACGCGCCAGCGAGCATGGCGCGTCAGCCGCCACGCGCTGCCGTCACGTGGCGTGGGCCTTGCACTCGCGTTTCATCTAAAAACGGACAATTCGGCACTGCGGGTATCGTGAGGGGCGCCTGGCTGATCGGCTCCGGCCTGACCTTCGTCATGCGGCCGTCGGCGAAGCGACGGCGAGGCGCGACGGCGATCTTCTTGTCCGATCGATCGTCTCGCACGGACGCGACCTCGCGCCACGCCGAACGGCGACCGACGCGGCGAGGCCGTGACGGCGCCTTGTGGGCATAGAGGCGATCATCGACCTACGGACGAGCCTTGGCTACACGACGATCTGTGCCGGCCAGATGAAGATCGAGCGAAGCTCGATCACGTGGGGTCCGGGGGTCGCCCCCGGAGCAATATCGCGGCTGGTGGCGAAGGTGCCCGAAGGGCACCGAGCAGGCAGAGCCAGCTCGTCAGGTCTTCACATTTGGGTCTGACCTGGGCTGATGCCGCCGGGCTGGGGGGCGGTGTCCACGGGTTTAGCGGGCCGAGTCCACAGCGTTATGTGCTGTTTATCGGTTTCGGCGGCGGCGGTCGGGGCGTCCGGAGCGTTCGTCGGCGACAGCGAGGGTGAGTTCCTCGAGTTCGGCGATCAGTTCGCGGAGCCGGCGGTGGTTGTCGAGCCAGTGCTGGTAGTCGGCGACGAGGTCGTCGGGGACGAGACGTGTGATCGTCTTGCCGTGGACCTTGCGGGTCCATTGCCAGTAGGGGCCGTGCAGGACCGGTGGGTCGGCGTGGCAGTGGCAGCCGGACCGGCCGCAGCGGGTGTGCCGCTGGATGAGGGTCCCGGGGAGCGCTAGGCCGACGGCGGCGATCTGTGTGCCGATGGTGGCGGCGCGGTCGGCGGGACTGGCGGTGGGCGACACGATCACATGGTGGCACGGAGGGTGCGTGATTTCCTGGCCCGTTGACAGTAGATATAGCTGTATGTCCGTTGATGGTGGGCGGGCGGTTGCGGCGTATATCGCCGCCTGGCGGCCCGCGGCGGGTTTGGATCCCGTGGCGGTGGGTTTCGCGCGGTCGGTGGTCGCCCGGGCGGCGCCGGCGACCCGGGACCGGGCGAACGCGTTGCTGTGGGCGGTGACCCGGCTCGCCGTCTGGGGGATTGCCCTCGGTCTCGATCCGGTCGCCGAGGTGTTGCTCGCGTCCCTCGACGATCGAGCGGTTCGCCGCCTACGACGACCTGGGGCTGTCTGCGGGGTCGCGGCGTACGTTGCGGACGAACCTGAAGTTCCTTGGCAGGGCCGTGGTGCCGGCGCTGTGCCCGACCGACGCGCCGTTGCCGCGATCGCGGGCGAAGGCGCCCTACACCGCGGCGCAGATCGCGGGGTTTCTCGCGCTCGCGGACGGTCAGCCGACTGTGGCACGGCGGATGCGGGCCTCGGCGCTGGTCTGTCTCGGGGCCGGGGCCGGGCTAATCCGCGCCGATCTGCGCGCCGTGCGCGGCCGCGACGTGCGCAGGTGTGCCGGTGGGCTGGTCGTCGACGTCGCCGGCGCGCGTCCGCGGACGGTGCCGGTGCTCGCCCGTTACCAGCCGCGGCTGGCCGCGGCGGCCGCGTTCGCCGGCGACGGGCTGCTGACCGGCGGGGTCAGCGCGTCCCGGGAGAACGTCACCACCCCGCTGATCAGCGGGCTCGCCGGCGGGCAGGGCCTGCCCCGGTTGGACACGTCCCGGCTGCGCGCGACCTGGCTCGCCGAGACCGCCGCCCTCATCGGCCTGCCGACGTTCCTGCACGCCGCCGGGATCGCCTGTTGCCAACGCCTCGGCGACCTCACGGCCGGGCTCGATCCCGCCAGCGCGGAGCAGGCCGTCGCGCTGCTCGGCGCGCTGACTGCCCCCGACACGGCCGTCGGTGCTGGTCTGCCATGACCGTCCCGCTGGCCCGCCTCGAACAGATCGTCGCCACCTCCGGGGTGGGGGACCTGCTGGCGGGGGCGCTTCCACCGGCGGTGCGCCACCGCCAGCTGCGCCCCGGGGTGCTGCTGATCGGGATGATGGCCGCGCTCGATGACGGCCGGCCCGCGCACCTGACCCGGGTCCTCGCCGCGCTACGCGCGCTACCCGAAGCCGACCAGCGCCGCCTCGGGGTCCTCGAGGACTGGAAAAACGGGCCGCATCTGCTGACCTACCGCCAGGTCGAACACACCCTGGCGGTGCTGCGCCCGGCCCTGACGAGAACCGACCCGGACGGCACCGCGCCGCCGCTGCTCCAACAGGTCGCCGACCTCCTGCTGGAAGCCTCGCTGCCGGGCTGGGTCACCGCCGCGTCGCACGCGCTGGCCGTCGATTGGACCGACGCCGAGGCCTGGTCGCACGCGGTGGCGTCCGGGTCCGTCAACCCCGCCGAACCGGAGGCCCGCTGGGGACATCGCAACGCCAACCAGCACCCCCAGAAAGGCGACATGTTCTGGGGGTACTACCTCGCGAGCGCCACAGCGGTCCACGACGAGCACGGCGAGAAGGTCCCCGAGCTCGCCCGCCGGATGACCGTCACCTCACCGGCGCGTGACCCCGTCCCCGTCCTCGCCGACGTACTGACCGCGATGCCCACCGACGGCATACCCCTCGGCGACGTGCTGGCCGACTCCGGCTTCTCCCACCGCGTCGCGTCGTCATGGGCGAACCCGCTGCGCGCCGCCGGCGCACAGCTCGTCGAGGACCTCCACCCGTCCGACCGCGGCACCCAGGGCACCTGCCAGGGCGCGGTGATCTGCGACGGGAACCTCTACTGCCCCGCCACCCCCACCGCCCTGCTCACGATCACGCCGCTGGCACGCGCCGCGAGCCACGACCAGATCAGCGCCCATGACCAGAGGACCCGCGAACGCGCCCGTTACAAGCTCGGCCTGCACACCGCCGAGGACGCCGACGGCTACCGCCGGCTGGCCTGCCCCGCGACCGCCGGCAAGATCCGCTGCCCGCTGCGCCCCGGCTCGATGCGGCTCACCCGCGACCGGCCCGAGATCCTCACCCCACCCAACCAGCCACCGACGTGCTGCACCCAGCAGACGATCACCGTCGGTCCCGACGTCGCCGCGAAAACCCGCCAGAAGCACGACTACGGAACCAGAGCCTGGCGACGCTCCTACGCCCGGCGCACCGCCGCGGAACGGACCTACGCCACGATCAAGGACCCCGCCTCCACCACGATCGCCCGCGGCTGGATCCGACTGTTCGGCCTGACACCGATGATGCTCTACGCCACCTGCCTGCTCGTCGTGCGCAACCAGCGGATCCTCACCACCTACCAGACCCGCGCCGACGACGAGGCACACCGCGCCGCGGCCGGACAGCCACCCCGCGCCCGCCGGCGCCGCCGCGCCTTGCGCGCCACCCCACCCGCACCGCTGTAACAAAAACCAGCGCACGTCGCCACCACAGCCCACAGCCCCGCCACCACCACAGCGCCGCACCGGCCCCGCACGGCCTCACCATGCCCGCACAGCGCCGCCACGGCGCTCCAACACGGCCAGACACCACCAACACACGCGTTCCAACGCCTCCGCGGTGCAGGCCCCAGGCCTCAACACTCCACAAAAAGATCATCGGCACCCAGATGTGAACCCGGATGCCGATGAAATGTGAAGATCATCTCGTGGAGACGAGGGGATTTGAACCCCTAACCCCTGCCTTGCAAAGGCAGTGCTCTGCCAGTTGAGCTACGCCCCCGTTGGCCGCGCCCGGCGGCCGGACGGGCGCTGCCGTCGGGCGGCAGCGCGTTCCAACTGTACGGCATCCGGGCGGGTGCGGAAGTGGTGAAGGACAGGCGATTCTGCTGGCGGTCGCTGCCGCGGGGCGCGGGCTTGGGCGTCGGTCAGGGCGCCGGCGCCTGGTCGGGGCGGCGGCTAGCAGTTGCCCAGCAGCTTCAGCAGGTTCTCGATCGCCGGGAGGTTGCTCGCGCATCGCGGGCTGGTACTGGTGGCGACTGTGACCGACGTCGGCGCCGGTGCATCGCTGGTCCCCGGCGCCTTGGTCGTGGTGGTCGGCGCCTTTTTGGCCGGCGGGATGGGCGGGGCGGCGCCGCCGTTCGAGCCTGAGCCGGCGGCCGGCCTGTCGGCGTGGCTGATGGCCCTGGCCTGCGCGGCGGGCGGGCCGGGCTGGCCCACCGGCTGCTGGGCGGCGGGGGGCGGGACCGGTTGGGGGAGGTCGGCCAGCGACACGTCGTCCGGAGCGGAGGAAGGGGCGAACATGACCGCCTTCTCCGTGCCCGAGTTGGGGCTGCCGCCGAACAGGATCAGACCGGTGACGCCGAACAGCGAAAGCACGACGAGCACGACGACCATCACCACTGTCAGCCCGGACCGGGAGCGCAGCACATAGCCGTGGCGGACGACGTGAATCCACTTGCGCCGGTCGCGCTGACCGCCCAGCACGGCAGGGCCCGGCCTGTGCTTGTCGCCGGTCGTACCCGCGTCGGTCGCGGCGGCGCCGGCGAACGCGGCCACGCCGAAGTCGGGGTCGAACCCGGTGCGGTCAGTCGGCAGACCGTCGGTGAGCGTCGTCTCCTCGGCGTCCCCTTCGTCGTCCAGCCACGCTTCGACGGGACCGTCTGCTTCGGCAGAGCCGGCCGCCTCGGTGAAGCCGGCCGCCTCGGCAGAGCTGCCGGCGGCGGAGAGGCCCGCCAGTACGTCGCCGGCGGCGTCCTCCGGATCCTCGGCCCCGTCGTCGGAGTCGGGAGCCGTTCGCGCCTCGGCCGGCGCCGCTTCGACAAGATCTTCCGAACCGTCGGGGCTGTCGGAGGTCAGCTCTTCCAGGGCCAGATCCCCGGCAGCCTCCGCTGTGACCTCCGCGGAGGCCGCCGCGAGGTCGCTCTCACGGTCCGCCCCATCGCTCTGCTGGTCCGTGGCGTCACTGTCGTCACCGGGGGCGTCTGCCTGGTCGTCGGCCCCGACTTCGGCGATGACCGTCGCGAGATCGGCCTCGGCGTCATCGGCCTGGGCGTCGCCGGGCTCGACGTTCCCGGGCTTTGCGTTGCCTGGCTTACGCCGGTCGATGGAATCCGTCGAGCCCGTGATGAGATCTCGCTCGCGAGGGGCGTCGCCGGCTGGGGCGTCGACGGATCCGACGACGCCAGGACCGACCTCGACAGAACCGGCGTCGACGGGATCGGCGTCGACGGGATCGACGCTGTCTGTCGGGACGTCGTCAGGGGTGTCGGAGTCCGTCGCGACGGCCGCGTCTGGCTTGGCGATCGTCGGGCCGGGGATCGTCGGCGGGTCCAGATTCTCGACGGCGGAGGTCAGGGAGCCCGCGCTCGAAGCCGAGATGGCCGCCGCGTCCTGGAGCTGATCGAGGGCGGGCGTGGGATCGGGCAGTATGAGTGTCAGCTCGCCGGCATCCGGCGACTGCGCGGTCTCGGTCGGCGCAGTCTCGGCCGGCGTCGTCGCGTTGTCTCCGACTGGCGGTGGGGTCGTCGCGGCGGTGGCGGTCTGGTGAGTTCCCCGGTCGTCGTTGACGGCATCGGCGGGTGGCTCGGGCACGGCCCTCGTGGAATCGGCGGGCGGCTCCAGACCGTCCGGCGGGCTGGGCCGAAGGGCCGCGTCGGGGTCGACAGCCGAGGCGTCGTGAGGCGCTCCGGACGTCGCGTCCTGGGTGTCTTCCCAGCCCCCGGCGGCGATTTCGCTCATCCTGACCTGCCTTTGTCGCCAACTCGACGCGCGGGAACACGCGCCATACAGCGCCGCGGCGCGGCTGCCCACCGCCGGCTTCCGAAATCCACGGTTCCACATGGCGTCAGGGACCGGCATACGGCCGTCGAGTCCAGCGAGTGCCGACAACGGATCGCCAATCGGTCCTCCGCGAGATCCTCAGCAGGCCGGCGGGATTCCGTGTTGCGCGAAATACGCCGAGGACGGGGTGCAGTGGCGGGCAGCGGCCGTCGGCGTCCGCGAGCCCGTGCGGTCGGTGCCGCGTAGCCACGTCGCCGGAGCCGTGGTGCTTTGGGTGGCCGGCCGCGTCGGCGGGACGACAACCTGGCGCGACACCCCGGCCGAATCCAAGGTCCGGGGTGCGGTCGTCCCGGCGGGGGCCGGGCTCGGGGAAGCCTGCCGGACCTGCGGCCGCGGCGTGGGCGTGGCCGTCGCCGATCCTCCGGTGGTCGAGTTCGCGGATGCGACCGTGGCCGTCGGGTCCGCGCCGGAGCTGTGGAGGAACAGCACGACGGCGACCACCACGAGGAATCCCGTGAGAACGAAGGCGGCGAGCGCGGCCAGCGGGAAGCCGGCGGTTTCGACCGGTTTCGCGGCGCCGGGTTTGGTGGGGCGTCGGCTCCACGCGTACCGGCGGGCGGCGTCCTCGGGCAGACGCGCGAGGCTGACTGCTCTACCGGCGCACCTGGGCCTCGGTGTTCGCCCGGGTTCCTCGGTCACCCGTGCCCTCCAATCGCCGGCGCGCGGCCTGGCCCTACCGACGCCGGAAGGCTCACTGCCTGGCGCCCGTCGCGGAGACGGGCAGTCTCGGCAGCGTCGGGTCGAGGTAGCGCAGCCGTTCGCGCACGTTCACGGCCAGGTCGCGGAACTCCTGGTAGCACTTGCGGACCTGGGCCTGGGCCGCGGCGAGGGCGCCGTCACCGGCACGCAGCTCGAACATCGGTTTGCGGGCATCCTGCGCGAGCGGCATGAGGCCCTGGTAATGGGGCAGGTTCGCGATCTCGAACGACTTGTCGTAGGGGTCGGCACGCTGGGTGCCGAGGACAGACGTCGCGTAGACCTCGGGGATGCGGTCCAGCCAGCGGTCATAGGCCCGCGCCGGTCGGTCCCGGCCGGTAGCTGGCTGCATGATGACATAGCCGATCGGCATCATAAGTGCCCGCGGCGCGACGATTCGGTCCGGCACCTTCGGCAGCACCATGCCCTGCCAGGTGGAACGCCAGTCGCGCAGCGTCGGGCCGAGGTTGCGCAGGCCGCGCAGCGAGAACAGATCCGCCCCCAGCGGCATGAGCACCGTGTCGGCGGACAGCAACGCCGCCCGGTTGATCGCGCCCAGGTTCGGGCCGACGTCGATGAGCACGATCTCGGCGCGGATCGCGCGGCCGCCGTGGTCGACGACCCGGTGCAGCGCGGTCGTCGTGCGCAGCGCCGCGACATCCTTGCCCAGGAAGCTGTTCGGCCACGCGGCCGACAGTTTGTCCTCGAAGACGCTCAGGTCGACGTCGCCAGGCAGCAGCCACAGGTTGTCGTCGACGGTGACCGGGTCGAACAGCGAGACGTCGCCGACGCCCTCCATGATCGGCGCGATCGCGGTGGCGATCGTGCCCGTGCCCGCCGCGATCCGGGGCCGGCGGCCGCCACCGAGGATGTCGTGGCGTGGGGCCGAGGACGCCGTCGACCCGCGGCCCACGGCGGCCGCGCCGACGATCTGCTCCTGCCAGAGGGTCGCCAGCTCGTCCTCGTCGAGGAACTGCGCGGTCAGGTTCGCCTGCGGGTCAAGGTCGACGGCGAGCACGCGGTGCCCCTGGCGGGCCAGCATGTGCGCGAGATGGAACGTCAGCGTGGTCTTGCCGACGCCACCTTTGTTGTTGAACAGCGCCATCGTTATCAACGGTGGTCCCCTCGCACGGCCGGAGGAGGGCCGGGCAAGTCGGTCATACAGGCATGTTGCGCACCCACCGGACCATTGTCGCTCCCTCGCCCCGCAGAGGAACATCGCCACGGCCACGTCGCCGTCGATCGCCGGGACGCTGCCCCCATATGGGCATCGACCGTGGACCGATCCCGTGCCCGCGGCGCGACCTACGCCCCGGCCGGCGGCGGGGCTCGCGGGTGGAAAGCGTTCGACGATCGGCCCTCGCCGCCAGCCCACCCGGCGAGCCGGGCCACCTGCGCGGCGCCCTCCTGGCACGTTCGCGGCCGTGCTGGCGGGACGTGACCACATCCTCTGTACGGCGACGGTGACCATCTGCGGGCAGGCACTTGCCACGGCGTCCCGACGCTGACCATCCCTGGAGCGGGCGTTGCCCGGCACGGCCGCGCCGCGGGGGAACGGTGACCATTTCTGGAGTGGGTGCCGTCCGGCACGGCCGCGCGGCCTCGGACGCTGACCATCCCTGGATTGGGTGGTCGCCCTACTCCCAGGGGCGCAGTGCTGGCCATTCGCGGGGGGCGGCGGGGCCGGGCAGGCGGCCCAGCAGCCAGCGCAGCGTCTCCACGGTCGGCGCGCTGATGACGGCGGGGCGCGAGCCCACGCCGAAGGCGCGTGACGGGCGGTCGCCGGGGGCGAGCAGGACGCTGACCCCGGGTGGCAGCCGTACGGCCAGGCGCGCCGTTGTCCAGGCCCATTCGGCGTCCACATAGGGAGCGGGCAGGTCGGCCCAGCCGGGGCCCCCGCGGTCGGTCAGCCCGAGGTCGATGCCGTGGATCTCTACCTCCCGCCAGCGCAGGAACACCAGGTCGGCCAGGGTGACCGGCTCACCGCGACGGTCGGTTCCCGCGGTGAATCCATAGCCGGTTCGCCAGACGTCGACATGGGTCTGGTCCCAGGACCGTTCGAGCCGGGCGATGGCCGTGGCGAGGTCGTCGCGGATCGCTTCTGGCGGGCCGGCCGCCGCGGCGCTTCGGCCGTTGAGGCGTGCTGGCACGGGCTCGGCGGCCGTGGCCCGCGTGGTCGCCGAGGACTCGGCGGCCGTGTCGACGAGGTCCGCCTGGGTGCGTGCGCCATCGGCCAGATGGGTGAGGACGTGGCCGATGGTCCAGCCGGGCAGCAGGGAGGGCCGGGAGAGCGTCTCGTCGTCGACGGCCGCCGCGAGGCCGAGCAGCCGGCGGTGCGCCCCGTACACCCCGGCCAGCAGGTCGTGGGGAACCGGCGAGGGCAGATAACCGGTCCCGGCGGGCATGGCCCGCGTCGCCCGCGTGGACGGCGGTAGCCCCGGCCGGGCAGCCCCGGCCCGCGTCTCGGTTGCCATCCGTCCACGATGCGACGCCAGCCCGCCCCCTGCCACCCGACCTACTGCCACCCGACCGCGGCGGCACCGGACTCGTCGAGACGCTGCCCATCCACGGTCAGCGTCGATCTCCTGGCGCTGGTGGCGCGGACCGTGGATGGGCAGCGTCCCCGGCCTGCTCCGGGACCGCGCCGCCCGCAGGCCTGCGCGCCGACCGTAGCGGGTCATACGTGGTGGTCGCGGTTGGTGCCAATGTGCGACCACCAGGCATGACTCATTCGATCCACGCGTCCTTCGGCCGCAGCGCCAGGCCGTCGAAGCACCGAGACCGCCCGCAGGCCTGCGCACGGGCCGTGGCGCGGCCGCGAGGCCGCCGAAGGGACCGGCGAAAACCGATCACCATTTCCGCAGGTGGGCAGCGATGGCTCCCCCGGCGGTCATGGCGCCGGAGGTGGTCGCCGGTCGCGTGATGCAGGCTCGGTCCGCTGACCGTCGGTGGAAAGCGGTAGACGATCAAGGCTGGGTGGGGTCGGGCGCTGGAGGCGATGTTGATGACGGTGCCCATGGTGGTTCACCGTCGCGTTGCACCAGACTCGGTGCACTGGCCACCTGCGGAAAGCGATAGACGATCAAGGCTGGCTCGGGTTCGGTGCTCATGACGGTGCCGGCGGCGGTTCGCCCTCGCGTAGTACCAGGCTCGGTTCGCTGGCCACCTGTGGAAAGCGAGAGATGATCAAACGGTGGCTGGTGAGGGGCAGCGTCGAGGGCTGACCGGCTGTCGGCGTCCGACCGGCACGGGGTTGGTGCGGGGGTCGGCGCCCGAGTCGAGCGGAGTTCGGGGTGCGGGCTCGACGGTGACCACGGAGGGATGGCGCTCTACGGGCCGGAATGGTTGGTGTGCGGACGGTGACCGCAAGGTGGGAAGTGTTGAGACCGTGCTTCGTACCTCACCGGGTTGGGTGAACGTCCTGGTGGCGACGCTGGGCCCGTAGTCTGGCCGGCATTGGGTCAGGTCGCGGGGGCGCTGCGCATGAGCGGTCCCCGTCCGTCTACGGACCCTTTCCGCGGGTGAGCAGCGTCTCGATGGTCGCCGCCAGCGCATCAGTGCCGGTGACCGCGTCTGACCCGCGGATTCCCTGGTGGCCAGCGGGCCTGCTGGGCTCTGACACGCAGCCGACGGAGTGGCAGCGGGGGCACTGATTCAGCCAGGAGATCTGCGCTGGCAGGCTGACTCGGCATAGGTGCGTAACTTGTGCGGATTGCCGTGGATCTGTCACGAATAGCGGGAAGGCGGTTGTGGGTCTTGGCGGTGACCGCGGACACGGCGTCGACACCGGTGACGGCGGTCAGTGCACCGACGGTGCCCACTGACGGCGCGGGTACGGCTGATGGACCACTCCTTCGCGCTCGCGTCCAGCGGCACCGGCCCGGCCGCGGCCTGACGGCGGCCACCCGGATCGACGATTCACCCCGGGCCGGTCCCCGAGGGCCCATCCGACCAGCACCGATGAACGCGCTCAGCTGACAGCATCCCGCGGAGGACCTCTCACGTGACGACTCACGGCAGCACCGACCGCCCCGGTCCGGGCAGCATCGACCGCGGCACCGACCCGGCGCTTCTGCGCGGCCTCACCCAGCCCCGCCTCGGCCGCCGGCAGTTCCTGCAGGCCGGCGGCGCAGCCGGCTTGGCCGCGTTCCTCGCCGCCTGTGGGGTCAAGGGTGAGGAGAAGGCCCCGGCGCGTGCCGCCGACGCCGCGCAGTTCTGGGCGGGCAAGAAGAAGTCGGGCACGCTCAACTTCGCCAACTGGCCGCTCTACATGGACACCGACGATGCCGGAAGGCACCCGTCGCTGGCCCGGTTCGAGAAGGACACCGGCATCCACGTCAACTACGACGAATCGATCCAGGACAACGGCGAGTACTTCGCGAAGGTGCGGCCGCAGCTGGCGGCGCACCAGTCGATCGGCGCGGACCTGATCGTCATCACGAACGGCGTCTACCTGGACAAGTTCATCGACCTGGGCTTCCTCGCCCCGCTCGACGCCTCGAAGCTGCCCACGTTCGCGAAGAACGCCGACCCCGCGGTGAGGAACCCGTCATACGACAAGGGCAACAAGTACACCGTCGCCTGGCAGTCCGGGCTCGTGGGCATCGGGTACGACCCCGCGAAGACCGGCCGCGAGATCACCAGCTACGAGGACCTGTTCGACCCGGCGTTCAAGGGCCACGTCGGCATGTTCGGCGACAACGAGGACCTGCCGAACCTCTGCATGGTCGGCATCGGCATCAGCCCGGAGGGTTCGACCGAGGCCGACTGGAAGAAGGCCGCGGCCAAGCTGGCCAGACAACGCGACGATGGCATCGTCCGCAAGTACTACGACCAGGGCTACATCGACGCACTGGCCTCCGGCGAGCTGTGGCTGTCGATGGCCTGGTCAGGCGACGTCTACAAGCAGCAGGCCGGCGGCAAGAACCTCAAGTTCGTCGTCCCGAAGGAGGGCGGGCTGCTCTGGACGGACAACCTGTGCATTCCGGTCACTGCCGCCCACCCGGTCGACGCGATCACCTACATGGACTACGCCTACAAGCCCGAGATCGCGGCCATGCTCGCCGACTACATCAAGTACATCACTCCGGTGCCGGCGGCCAGGCCGCTCGTCGACGCGGCGCTGGCCGACTCGCCGCTGAGCTTCCCGACCGCGGCCGACCTGAAGAACACCCACCGGTACCGGGACCTCACCCCGGCCGAGGAGATGACCTGGAACCGCATCTTCCAGCCGATCGTCCAGTCCTGAGCACCGGGAGGCGTTCAGCGCCCGAATCGCGCTAGCTAATGCCCCTCCAGACATCGTTCGCCCCGTCCCAGCGCGCTCATGATCGCCGTTTCGACCCTCTACGGGTCGTGACCGGCGCGGATTCACAACCCGCGGAGTGCTAAAACAGTGATCAAGGAACCGGGTCGACCTTGGTGGGGGCGGCACTAAGGTCGTCCCGCGGATCCTTGCGTCGGGCGGGCAACCAGGCTGCCCGCCCGCCGAGAACCGCACACACCCAACGATCACCCGCCCCTGAACCGACCGGGCCAGTCCTTGATCGCCAGCTGTGTGCGGGATTTCGCGCCGCCCAGCCGCCGGCGAAGATCCACGAGCTATACGGCCTAACGGTTCTCGGGGGTGGCGGAGGTCGCCTCACGCCACAGGTCGACCTGCTCGCCCTTGTCCTTGCGCCAGCGGGCGGCCAGCGCCGCCGCGCTGGCGACCGCGGCGATCAACGCAAGCCTGCGCACCATCGGACGCCCCTTTCCTCGATCTGATACTCGACAGACCCGCCCACCCGAAGACCTGGTCCCGGGGGGCGCGATCTCCTCGACCGCGTCGGCCCGTCCCGCCAACGTATCCCGGGCCGGCCAGGAGGGGCGGGAGCCTCAGCGCTGGTAGGTGCCGCGGATGACGGCGCGGGCCAGCGTGTGGAACGCGAGGTTGAATCCGACGACGGCCGGCGAGACGGCGTCGGTGATCTCCAGCTTCGGCACGTCGACGGCATGCACCACGAAGACGTACCGGTGCGGCCGGTCCCCGGGCGGCGGCGCGGCGCCGCCGTAGTTCTTCGACCCCCAGTCGCAGGCCACGTGGTAGGCGCCGGCGGGCAGCCCGGACAGGTCGCCGGACGCCGCCCCGGTGGGCAGCTCGGTCACCGAGGCCGGGACGTCGACGAGCACCCAGTGCCAGAAGCCGGCGCCCGTCGGCGCGTCCGGGTCGTAGCAGGTGACGACGAAGGACCGCGTCTCGGCCGGGAAACCGGACCAGGACAGCTGCGGGGAGAGGTCCCCGCCGCCCGCGCTGCCGTGCGCATGCGCCAGCGGCAGCGGCGCGCCGTCAGCGAAGTCGGCGCTGGTCACCGTGAAGGTCGGCGCGGGCGGGAGCAGGTCGATCGGATCCGGCGCCGGTGCGCGGTCGGCCAGCGACATTCGTCGGTCCTCCAGAAGTGCCGATGTAGGGGGCAGGACCCGGGCATCCGTCGGCTCTACGCTTTGTCCGGGACGAAAATCGCAGTCCGAGCGTATGGGTGGGCCCTCGTCGTGAAGCTTGTCACCGTAATTCTCCGCCCGCATCGGGTGGCCGACGTGCGCGCCGCGCTGCACACGTTCGGCGTCCACGGGATGACAATCAGCCAGGTGAGCGGTTACGGAATGGAGCTGTGGCGTACCGGCACGTACCGAGGGCAGCGGTTCCACGACGAGTCCGCCAGCAATGTGCGGATGGAGCTCGTTGTTGACGACGGCGACGCTGAGGACGTTGTCAATGTGATCCTCGGCTCGGCCGCCAGCACCGCCAGCGGCGCTGGCAAGGTCTGGGTCACCCCGGTCGACGTGCTGACCAGGGTGCGGACCGGGGAACGCGGCGTCGACGCGCTCTGATCGTTCCACGAGAGGCGCCGCCGGATGTTGTCCGTTGTTCTTGCGGGAGGCGACAGAGGCACGCCGAGGCTGTAACGTATGCGGTGTCCCGGTCGGCGTGCCCCTCGAATCCCCCCGTATCGATGGGTACGCCACCGGGACTTCTCTTTGCCCCCGTTCGCGGTCCCGGTGACGAAGGTGGAACCTTCCCGCACCTGGAGAGTCAATACGCTTGACCTGTGGCGAGACGGGCAGACCGGTGGGAATCGGGCGGGCGGCGCCCGCGCCGCATCGCCCGGTTAGCGATCACCATGGCGTTGGTCGCACTGGTCGGCTGCGCCGGCCACTCCCGGCCCGGCGGCCCCGCTCCCGAGTCGGAACAGCCGGCGGCACCGCTCGCCTACGGCCAGCCCGGAGACCTCATCTCGGCCAGGCCGATGGCCGGCGCGCCGGCCGGCATCCTGGCCTGGCGAGTGATCTACCACACCAGGGACCAGAACGGCGCCGACGTGGCGGCCTCCGGGATCGTCCTGGCCCCCGCGCCCGGGTACGGCGGCGCGGTACCCGCCGGCGGCCGCAAGGTGATCACCTTCGGCCATGGCACGACCGGGTTGGCGGACGCCTGTGCCCCGTCGCTCGCGCGGCCGGCGCTGTCGGCGGTCGGCAGCACCTTCGAGCTGGTGGCGCAGGGGTATGTGGTCGCCGCCGCCGACTACATCGGGCTGGGCACTCCCGGCAGACACGCGATCTACATCGCCGGGCCCGAGGGGCAGGCCCTGCTCGACGCCGCGCGGGCCGCCCAGAAGATCACCGCCGTGCGTACCAGCGACCAGGTGATCATCTGGGGCTACTCGCAGGGCGGCCAAGCGGCGCTCGCCGCCGGGACGATGGCCACCCACTACGCCCCGGAGCTCAAGGTACGGGGTGTCGTCGCCATGTCGCCGCTCGCGGATCTGCCGCGCTCGCTGGCCAGCATGCCCGGCGCCGAGGGAGGCGTCGGGTACGTGCTGATGGCGGCCTACGGCGTGTCGGTGGTCGATCCGGCCGTGGACCTGAAGGCCAACCTGACATCGAGGGGGCGGCACCTGCTCGCGATCGCCCAGCAGAAATGCGCGATCGACCTGATCGAGGCCAGCGACGGCCTGACCGACCGCCAGGTGTTCGTGCACGACCCGCTGACCACCGAGCCGTATGACGCCGTGTTCGCCGCCCAGCGAACGGCGGTGATCGGCTCGATGCCACCGGTGCTGGTGCTGCAGGGCGACGCCGACGAGGTCATCCGGCAGCCGATCACCGCCGGCGTCGTGCGCGCCCTGTGCGCCGCGGGCACTGTCGTCGACTACCACCGCTACCCAGCGGCGAGCCACAGCACGATCTTCAACGTGTCGTCGCCCGACCTGTACGCCTGGATCTACGACCAGTTCCAGGACTATCCCCCGCCGATGCACAACATCTGCAGCCCGACGCTCTGACCCGGCGTGCGCGGCGCGGTCACCGGCGGGTGTTGGGTGCTCCCACGCGGTTGCCCACACTCCCGGCGGCTGGTCCTACTCTTCGGCGGGGCGGTGCCGCCCGCGGGCAGCCAGCCGCCTGGAGGTGGCCGCCCGACGACCAGACCAGGCCGAACGTGGTTCGGCGCCGAGCGCGAGAGCGGAGAATGACGCTGTGACTCAGGGGCCTCAGGAAGCACACTCGGGGACGGCTCCGGTTCTCGGCCTCGACCTCGGCGGCACGTCGATCAAGTGGGTGACGCTGGCCGACGGCCAGGTGATCCGCAAGGGCCGGGTACCGACCCCGGACACCGGCGTCGACGATGTGCTGCGCGCGCTGGCGGGCGTCGCGGCCGAGGTACCCGAGGCCTGGGCGATCGGGGTCGCCGCCGCGGGCGCGCTGGACCCGGTCTCCGGCCGGCTGCTGGTCGTCCCGAACATCGCGGGCGACTGGGCCACTCGGGCGGTCGGCGCCGAGCTCGCCGACGCCACCGGGCGGCCGGTGCACCTGGCCAACGACGCCCGGGCGTTCGCCTACGGGCAGTTGCGGCACGGCGAGGCCGCCGGCGCCGCCGACGCCATCTTCGTCACCCTGGGAACCGGCATCGGCGGCGCGATCGCGTCCGACGGCGAGCTGCGGATGGGCCGGGCCCGGCGTGGCGGCGAGATCGGGCACATGCCGGTCGAGCCACTGGACGGCCGCAAGTGCGGCTGCGGCTCGGTCGGCTGCCTGGAGACGATCGTCGGCGGCCGGGCGCTGTCAGAGCTGGGAGCCGACCTGGTCCGCACCGGAGCCGCGCCCGCGCTGGCCGCCGCCGTCGACGGTAGGCCGGATGCCGTCGAGCCGGCGGACGTGGTCCGCCTCGCGGACGTCGAGCCGGCCTGCGGGCGGCTGGTCGCCCGCGCGGGGCACGCCCTGGGAGTCGCGCTGGCGAGCCTCACGAACGCCCTGGCGCCGGAGGTGATCGTCGTGGGCGGGGGCGTGGCGGCCGGGCTGCCCGCCTTCCGGCCGTACATCGACGAGATCATGTCCCGCTACACCGTCCTGGTGGAGACCCCGCGCATCGCCACGGTGATGGACGGCCATGCCGGCGCGGTCGGCGCCGCGGCCTGGGCCGCCGACCCGCCGGCCGGCTACCCAGCGCCCATCCGCCCAGCCGGCCAATGAGCGGTCGCGACGGCCAGGCCGACGCTCAGGTCGATCGGCAGGTCGACGAGCTGCTGACTGCGATGGTCCGGGTCTGGGCCGAGGCGCCGCCGGTCGTGCGCTGGCGGGCGCTGCGCGAACTGTCCGACAACCGCGCGAGCCTGCAGGCGATGACCGTCCACCAGCTGCTGCCCGAGACCGACGAGGGCAGCCGTCGTGGCGTCGGCGCCATCGCCCGCGCGCTCGGCGTCACCACCAGCTGGATCAGCCAGCTCGCCGCGTTGCCGCGCCGGCACGCCGGCCTGTTCGCCTGGGGACGCGCGCTGGCGCTCGCCGCCGAGCTCGTGGCGCTCGCCGAGCGGGCGCCGTCGAGGCGGCTGTCCGACGAGCTCGCCGGTATCGTGCGGCGCGGCCTGCACGACACCAGTGCCCGCCACGACCTGGAGAGCGCCACCAGCCGCTGGGCGATGGCCGCCCGCCGGCAGCGCCGCGGCCCGGAGGCCGACGCCCTCGTCGAGCGCATCGACGCCCTGCTGGCCGACGTCACGCCCGCCCTGGACCTCGACTGGCTGGCCCGGGCGGAGATCGCCATCGGCTACCAGACAGCCCGCTCCCCGGCACCAGCCGCGGTGCCTGCCCCGGCGCTGTCCACCTTCACGTCGCCGGCGAGCCCGCCAGCCACGCCCGCCCGCCAGGCCCCCGAGCCGCCGCCCGTGGAACCGCCCTCGCCGCGCCGCGGCACCAACGACCCGCTGCCCTGGCAGCGCTACCGGCTGCGCGACCGCTGAGCGGGCGCTCGCCATGGGCGCCGTCCTCGACTTCCTCGGCGTCTAGCCGACGGAGCGAAGCAGCGGCACTGAGCAGCTGCGCGTGGGGTGGTGGGCCAGGATGGCGGGCATGGCCAGGCTCGCCGACTCCGCTGATCGTGACGGACCACCGACGCACCACTACTCGGCCACCTGCTCCTGGTCTGGTTCGACCGGGGTCGGCTATGAGCGGTATTCGCGGGAGCACGCCGGGCACGCCGCGCCGGCAGGCGCGACCGTGCGGATGTCGTCCGACCCGGCCTTCCGTGGCGACCCGGCCCTGCTCAACCCCGAGCAGCTGGTCGCGCTCTCCGCGTCATCCTGCCAGCTGCTGTCCTTCCTGGCGGTCGCCGCCCGGGCTCGGATCGACGTCCGCGACTACCAGGACACCGCCAAGGCGATCATGGTGGAGGACGGTCGCGGCGGAGGCGCGATCACACAGATCGTGCTGCGCCCACGGATCGTCGTAGTCACCGACGCCACCGAACAGCGGCTGCGCGCCTTGGCGGACCTGGCTCACCGGCAGTGCTTCATCGCGGCCTCGCTGAGCTGCCCGGTCACCGTGATCCCGACCTTCGAGGTCCTCACCCCGTACGCGTTCCGGGACACCGAGGCGGCGGCCCGCCGGCTCGCGCTCGTCGCCGACGTCTTCGATCCGGGTTCGCGCGCCTTCGTCCATGACCAGGTGGCGGCCCGCGGCCAGTCGAACGTCCGGCTCGCGGTCGACCTCGGCTGCGGCCCGGGCCACACCACCCGCCTGCTCGGCGCCGCGACCGGCGCCGCGCGCACCGTCGGCCTGGACACCTCCGAGGCGTTCCTCGCCACCGCGCGCGCCGCCGCCGGCGACGCCGCGGGACCTACCGGGGACCTCGGGCTGGAGTTCGTTCGCCATGACGTGCGCCGGGTGCCCTTCCCCGCGCGGGCGAGCGGGGCGGACGTCGGCTACGCGCGGCTGCTGCTCGCGCACCTGGCCGACGTTCCGACCGTGATCGGCGGCTGGCTCGGCCAGGTCGCCCCTGGGGGTGTCCTGCTGCTCGACGAGGCCGAGTCCATCGAGACCGACCAGCCGGCGCTCGCCAGCTATCTCGATCACGCGGCCCGGTTGCTCGCCGTGAGGGGCGCGTCGCTGTACGCCGGCGGCGTCCTGGAACCCGCGCTGGGTGACCTGGCGACGCGGGAGTCGACCCCACCTTTCCAGGTCGACCACAACTCCACCGATCAGGTCAGCCCGCCGGTCTCGGTCGCCGCCGCCATGTTCACGCTGAACCTGGCCGTCTGGCGCGCCGACCCGTTGTTCCGCGACCGGCAGCCCGAGCTCGATCGGCTGGCCGCCGACCTGGACATGCTCGCGCGGGCCCCCGAGCACACCGGCCGGATCACCTGGACCATGCGCCGGGTCGCGCTTCGCCGACTGGTCACGGACCGGCCCTCGCCCGCCTCGGCCCCGACGGTCGGCTGACTGACGTCGCGACCCGTCGCGCTGCGCCCCCGCGCTCTGGGTTTGGTCACCCTTCCCTTCTATTCGGTTACTAGGCGTGAGAGTCACCTCGGCTGGGCACGGTTACTGGGTCTGAGTCCCTACGTGGAGGTGATGGGTGATGCTCAGGACGGAATCCACGGGCTTCCTATGGCGTGGTCTGGTTGCCGTGGCGCTGGGGATCGCCACCATCGCCTGGCCGGGGATCACGGTACGCACGCTGGTCGCGCTGTTCGCGATCTACGTGTTCTGTGACGCGGTCGGTCATTTCCAGCACGCGGCCGCGAGCGACCGGACGAGCCCGGCGGCCGGCCACGTCGCGCTGGCCCTGTTGGACATCGCCGCCGGTGTCATCGCGCTCGCCTGGCCGGCGATCACCGTGTTCGTGCTGACGATCTGGCTCGGCGTCTGGGCGGTGGTCACGGGCGTCGTCGAGATCGGCGCCGCGTTCGCGACCTCGCACGGCCGTGGCTTCCGGATTGGCATGGCAATCGTGGGGCTGGCGAGCGTCGTGTTCGGGATCGTCGTCTTCACGCACCCGGACGTCGGAGTCGTCACCGTGACCCTGCTGTTCGGGCTGTTCCTGCTGGTCTACGGAGTGGACCTGCTGATGACGGCGGCCCGGCTGCGGCGTGCCGGGGCTGGTGCCGAGGCCCTCGGCGGTGGCTGGCGGGAGACCACCCCGTATCCGGAGTCGGCGCGCCAGGCGGATCAGCCGACGATGCGACGGCGCTGAGCGGACGCAGGCTCGGCGCGGGCGGCGCCGCTCGACTCGAGCGGCGCCGCTTGGCGTCGTGGCCGCTCGGTTGGCTCCGGTTGCCGGCGACTGGTCATCGGCGCGCCTCCGCCGCCTCCGGCCACATACCCCTACTGTCACTGCGAGTAGTTATACGACTTCGATTTGTGATCATTGCTGATCGGGTGGTTCGCGGGGTCCGCGGGCCACCACGACGGGAAGGGGCGCGGCCTGTGGAGATGGACAGCGCTGGCGGCGGTGGTCGGAGCCTTGTCGGGGTGCTCGGCCGCCGATGGCACCTGCTACTCGCCGTGACCATCGCCTTCGGCGCGGCCGGATTCCTGCTCACGTCCCTCGAGTCGACGCAGTACTCCAGCTCGGCGAGGATGCTGCTCAACGATCCCGGAAGAACCAGCATTTTCGCTGATAACAACCGGGTGGTCGGTGACCCTTCGCGGTACGTGCGCGGTCAGGCGGGCTTCCTGACCTCGACGGAGGTGCTCACCGCCGCCGGCAAGTTCCTGCACAACCGGCTCACCATCGACGAGCTGCGAGCCCGGGTGACCGCGACCTCGTCCGACCAGCTCGACCAGGTCACGGTCACCGCGGTCGACCACACGGCCGCCGGCGCCGCCGAGGTGGCCAACGCCGTCTGCCGGGCCTACCGCCAGGCCGTCCGCGCGTCGGCCGCACAGAACGCCCGGTCGACGACCGACGAGCTCGATCAGGCGATCGCCAAGCTGCGCGCCAACATCGGCGAGCTGGACCAGCAGCTGGCTAACGGCAACGCCGACTCGGGCGTGTCCGCGGCCCGGCAGGCGGCCGCCACCCAGCTGCTCACCATGCAGGGCCGCGCCGACGAGATCACCGTCGACACCGCGACCTACGGCGACGGCGTGCAGATGTTCGAGGAGGCGAAGCCGCCGTCCGCGCCGTCGCGACCGCGGCCGGTGACCGGCGCTATGGTCGGGGCGTTCATCGGCCTGCTGCTCGCCGCGGGCATCGTCTGGTGGCGGACCGAGTACCGTCGCAGGGCCGACGAGAAGCAGGACCCGGCCGCCGTGCTCGGCGTGCCGCTGCTGGGTGACGTTCCCGAGTTCATCGCGTTCGCCGACGGACGGGCGCTGCCGGCGGCACACGAGCCGTCGTCGCCGGCCGGCGAGTCCTACAACTTCCTGGTCGAGTCCATCGGGTTCGCGCTCGCCGCGACCGGCCGCACCTGGGGCGAGTCCGGGGCGGGCGGCCGGGTCATCGCGCTCACCAGCCCCAGCCAGGGTGACGGGAAGACGGTCACCACCCTCAACCTCGCGATCGCGATGGCCCGCGACGACCGGCGGGTCACGGTCGTCGACGGCGACGAGCGGATGCGCGGGCTCACCCGGCTGGCCGACGTCCCGGGCGAGCCCGGCCTGTCCGACCTCGGCGGCGACGTGCCCGTCGCGCACACCCTGCGCTCCCTGGACCTGGACGGCACCGAGGCGCTCGGCGTCGTTCCGGCCGGCAGCGACCTGGACGACCCAGCCAGCTTTTTCCGGACTGGTCGGTTCCGCCGCGCCGTCGGCCGGCTGCGCGACCACGCCGACGTCGTCATCGTCGACTCGCCGCCGCTGCTCGCGGTCAGTGACGCCGCGGCCATCGCCGCGCAGGCCGACGCGGTGGTGCTGGTCATCAGCCGGGGCACGTCGCTGCGGCTGCTGAACGAGGTCCGCCACCGGCTGGAGTTCGTCGGCACGCCGGTGCTCGGCTACGTCTTCAACAAGTCGGCCGGCTCCAGGCGCAGCGGGTACGGGTATGCGTACGGCTACGGGCGCCGGCTGGCCCGCTCCGCGGCGCCGGGGGTGCAGGGTGCGCTGGAGGTTCGCGGGGCGCCCGGCGTCCGGGTGCCGGACCAGCGCCTGGGCAAGGACAGCCACGCCGAGGCCAACCGGTGATCTCCCGGGAGGCGGGGTGAGGCTCCTCGTCGACGGCGGTTCGGCGGTGACGATGGCGCTGCCGGCCTTCGTGCAGCGCCGGCTGCGGGGCACGCCGGTGGTGCTGTGGGAGAGTGGGGAGAGCGCTTCGTGAAGCTGCTCGTTCTCGGTGGCGCCGGGATGCTCGGGCACGAGCTGGCGAGCAGCCTCGCCGGCCGGCACGACGTGGGCATCACCCTGCGCGGCACGTCGGCACGGCCCAGGATCTCCAGGCCCGGAGGCGCCAGGCCGGGCGCGGATCCGTGGGACGGCGTGCTGCCGCCCGACCGGATCTTCACCGGCCTCGACGTCCGGTGCCAGGACGACCTGGCCGCGCTGCTGGCCGACTTCCGGCCGGACGCCGTGCTCAACGCCGTCGGCCTGGTCAAACAGCGGCGGGAAGGACGGACGCCGCTGCCCGCCGTCGAGATCAACACCGTGTTCCCACACCGGTTGGCCCGGCTGTGCCGGGTCGCCGGTATCCGCATGGTGCACGTGAGCACCGACTGCGTGTTCTCCGGGCGGCGCGGCCGGTACACCGAGGACGACGAGCCGGACCCTGTCGACGTGTACGGCATGTCGAAGCTGCTGGGGGAGATCCACGAGGCGCCGGCGGTGACGCTGCGGACGTCGGTCCTGGGGCTTGCGCCCGTCGGACGCCGCACCGGCCTGGTGGAGTGGTTCCTGGCCCAGACCGGCCAGGTCTCCGGCTACCGGCGGGCGATCTACACCGGGCTGACCACGATGGAGCTCGCCCGAGTCGTCGACCGGCTGCTGACCAAGCACGAGGACCTGACCGGGCTGTGGCACGTCGCCACGCCCGAGACGATCACGAAGCATGACCTGCTGACCCGGCTGGCCGATCGCCTCCGCCGCGCACCGGGGGACCGCCAGGTCGCCGAGGTCGCGCCCGCCGACGGTCCCGCCTGCGACCGCAGCCTGCTGGCCGACCGGTTCGCCGAGGCGACCGGCTACACCGCGCCCGGCTGGGACGCCATGCTCGACGAGCTCGTCGACCGAATCATCCTGCGTGGCGATGGAGGTCGTCATGGCTGACCGCCACTGGTACCGCTCCCCGGCTGCCGCGCACGTCCCGGCGCCCCGGCTGGCCGCGGAGCTGGCCGACGCGCCGCTGGCCACCGGCTGACCGCCCGCGTCACGGTGGCCGCGCACCAGGAGATTCCGCCGGGGCCCGGGCCGGCCAACGGCGGCACGTCCAGTGGCTGACGTGCCGGCGACCGCCGTCGCCCGGTCGGGCGGCGTGGGCGTGGGTCCGGGCGCGGCGGTCCAGGTGGCGCTGTTGCTCGGGCCCGACCACCCCGGGCTCGGGGAGGTCGTGGTTCGCGGGCTCGGCGCCGAGGGCCCCGGCGGCCCGGTCGCGGTTGGCGCGGCGCTGTCCGCCGGCTGGCTGCCGAAGGCGGTCCCACCCCGTGAGCCGAACGAGGACGGCGTGCTGCTCGCTGTCGGCCCCGTCGGCGCGCTGCTCGCGGTCGCCGACGGCCATCATGGCTCGGCGGCGGCCGTCGCCGCCCTGCGCGCCCTCGCCGCGCGCGCGCCCGCACTCCTCGCCGGCGACGAACTTGCGGCCGCCGAGGCGGGGCGTGGTGCTGAGCTGGCCGCGGTCTTCGCCACGGCGGCCCATGCGGCGGTGGCCCACCACCACGCCGTGGTTGACAACGACCTGCCGGCGCGGACGGCGCTCAGCCTGGTCGTCGTCACCCCCGACAGCTTTGCCGCGGTCGGATTCGGCGACACCGTGGCGGCGGTCGCGCGGCATGGCCGGCTTCGCGCGCTCTGCGCGGCCTCCGACTTTCTCGGCCCGTACACGCCGTCCGATCCGTCGTCCGACCCGCTGGCCGACCATCCGGTCACGAGCCGGCGCCGTCGTCGCGGCGACGCGCTCGTCGTCCTCTCCGACGGCGTCCCCGACTTCCTCGGCGGGGCGCTCGCCACCGTCGTCGCCGAGGCCGTGCGGGCGGCGACGGTGACACTCGCGGGTGGCGGCAAACCTCATGACAGCGGCATCGGTACGGCACCCGGCGCCGCGGGAGCGGCCGCTCGCGCTCTCGTCACCCGGGCGGGCACCGCCGGCGCCGGCGACAACATCACCGCCGCCGTCCTGATCGACGGGCGGCTTCGGCGATGGCCGCCGCGCCTGGCGCCCCGCCGCCCAACCTGACCGCGAGGAACGAGCTGATCTTCCCGGCGGCCTGAGGCCGCGACCCGCACCAGGCTGGCTCGGGTTTGGCCGCGACTGGGCACCGCGACTGATCACATAGTGCAACGTTGAGATTGCGGTGCGTCGGGCTTTACCGGAATACCGGGGGCGTGTACGGTCCTCTGCGTAATCATGACCTTGCTCTATGTCAGATTCGCGATGCAAGGCCTGCGGCCCATTACCCGAGGAGCCCACGATGCGGACGGATCCGATCTGGGCATCGTCGCCAAGCCGGCGGCCCGGCGCTGTCCTGGCGCTCGCCGCTGCGGGACTCGTCGCCGCCGCTGGATGCGCCACGACCACCACCGGCGGCGGACCGATCACCGTCGCGGCGGACCGGCACGGCGCCGGCCGGGCAGCTCCTCGGCCCGCGCACGTCGTCCCGCTCTCGGTGGCCGCGAGCACGACGACCACGGCGCCGACGTCAGCCAGCGACGAGACGGAGCCGGCTCCCGCCGAGGAGCCGGACCCGACCGCGCGCCGCGCCGCCGCCACTGATGCCGACGCCGCGGATGCCACCGCCTCCGGTGCCACCGCCGGGGATGCCACCGCGACGGCGCCGGTCTGCCTGCCAGGCGGCCTGGCCGGCGCGCTGTCCCGAACCGAGGGCGCGGCCGGACACGTCTACACGGACCTGGTGCTGACGAACAGGGGCACCGCGTCCTGCCGGCTGGACGGCTATCCGGGAGTCCGCTTCGTCGACCTGGACGGAACGGCGATCGGCGCGCCCGCCGCCCGCGAGGAGGACGACGACCCGCCGCCCGAGGTGCTGCTCGCCCCGGGGGACAGCGCCGCCGCGCTCCTGCGGATCACCCAGGCAGGCATTCAGGACGGCTGCCTGACCCGAGGTGACACCCGCGCCGCTGCGGCGCTGCGGGTGACGCCACCCGGCGGCTCCGATTCGGTCGCGGTCCCGGTGCCCGACGGTGTGACGGCCTGCCTGTCCGCTGGCGTCCGCCAGTTGCTGGTCGGCCCGCTGCTCGCCTGACCGGTCAGGGCGCTCGCCGGCCCCACCGGCCGGCCTACCAGGCAGCGACGCTGTCGTGCCCGGCGGCCAACTGGCCGGCGGTTCCGTACGGTCACGGGACCGGGGGCCGGGTCGTCGGCGACCATGGGGGTATGGGCCCGTCCAGACACGACGACTCCGGACCCGGCGACCAGGAGCCGACCGATTCCGAGCCGGCCAGTCATGGCATGCTGTCGGCGCTGGTCGCCCTCGTCCAGGACGGGCCCGGGGACGGCCCGATCGACGTCCGCTACATCCGGTGTGACGTCTGCGCGGGGCCGACGCCGCACCACACCGAGGTACAGATCTTCTCCGCCACCTCCAGGGACCCGATTTTCGTCGCGTCGCCGCCGGAGGTCGTCTGCGCTGTCTGCGGGTCGCTACATCCCCGCGTCATCGACGACGAGCCGCCCCGCGACATCGAGGTCACCTGCGCGGCCCGCCGCGTCCCGCCGAGCCCGCTGGACCGCCTCCCGCTCGGCCGGCTCCCGCTGGAGCGCCTGTCGGTCGCCCGCCTCCGCGAACGCCTCCCGTCGGGCCGCGGCGCGCTGGCCCGGCTGCGGCTGGACCGTCAGCTGGCCCGCGCCGTCCCCGCCCGGCTCCGCGCCCTCCGCTGGCCCGGCGCCTGCGCCCACCGCTTCCACGTCCCGGCCGCGGCCCCCGCCGTCATCTGCCCCCGCTGCGCCACCACCCAGCCCGGCCCCTCCGGTTACGGCGTATCGGGGAGTTGAGCGAGGAGACGTTTGGGGGCGACGCGGCGGTAGGCGTCGAGGATGATCTCGGCTGGTCAGGTCGGCGGCGGACGCGACTCTGTCCGCCTGCGGATCGGGTCTGGGCGGCGGGCGCGTTCCGCGGAACGGGGCGACGGTCGTCCTGGTCGGGTCTGGACGGACGGTCCCTTCGCGGTTCGTGATCGGGGTGGCGTGAGCGTTCAGCGGAACGTGTTGATCGCCGTGGGCGGGTGGCGGGTGGCGGGGTGGTCTCGGGCTTCGGGTTCGCGTTCCGCGGAACGCGGCGATCGGGCTAGCTGGTGCTGGGGTCACAGGGCCATCGGGTCGCGGGCGAGGACCGTGGAGGTGACCGCGGAGGCGAGATCGGCTCCCGCGACGGTGAGCCAGCGTTCCGGCTCGGCGATCGCGGCGGGCACGCCGCCGGCCAGGGTCGCCAGCGCGACGGCGCCCCGGACGGTGTCCGGCGGGGGGCAGCCGAGCTGGCCGGCTACCAGCAGGACGGGTACGGGGCCGGCGGCGCGGGCGGCGGCGAGGTTCAGGACGCCGCCGACGACCTTGCCGGTCAGTGAGGTGGCGTCGTAGCGGCCTTCGCCGGTGATGACGAGGTCCGCGTCGGCGAGCGCCGCGGGCAGGCCGGCGTGCTCGGCGACGGTCGCGGCGCCCGGGACGAGGCGGGCGCCCCAGGCGGCGGCCAGGCCGTAGCCGGTTCCGCCGGCGGCACCGGAGCCGGGGGCGTCGGGGTCACCGCCGAGAAGCCCGGCGAGGCGGCGCAGGCCGTCGTCGAGGGCGGGGACGTCGTCGGGACTGGCGCCCTTCTGCGGGCCGAAGACGGCCGCCGCGCCACGCGGGCCGCACAGCGGGGCGTCGACGTCGGTCAGGCAGAGCACCCCACCGGGCGGCGGTGGGCGCAAGCCGATCAGGTCGACGGACGCGAGGCCGCGCAGCGGGCCGCCGCCGGGAGGCAACGAGGCGCCGGCCGCGTCGAGGAACCGGGCACCCAGCGCGGTCAGGGCGCCGGTACCGCCGTCGGTGGAGGCGGAACCGCCGAGGGTGACGATGATCTGGCGCGTCGCCTGGTCGCCGAGTGCCGCGGCGAGCAGCTGGCCGAGGCCGACGGTGTGAGCACCGAGCGGGTCGCGTCGGGCGCCCAGCAGTGGCAGACCGCTTCCGCTGGCCAGCTCGACCACGGCGGCACCGTCTGGGAGCGCCAGCCACTCGGCGTCGACCGGCCGTCCGTCCGGGCCCGTCACGGCCACCGAGTGGCGGCGGGCGCCGGGTACGGCCGCGGCGAAGACATCGAGGGTGCCCTCACCACCGTCCGCGACCGGGAGCCGCACGACCTCGTCGCCGGGCCGTGCCGAATGCCAGCCGTCCGCGAGCGCCGCCGCGACCCGGTCCGCCGCCAGCGACCCCTTGAACGAGTCCGGCGCGATGACGACCTTCAAGCTCTGCGACACCTGTCCATCATCGCGACCGTCGCGCGGTCCGGACGACGCAGGCGGCTGGCTGGACGACCGACCAGCGCCGCGGGCCTCGCTCGGGCGGACTTGTCGGGCTCAGCGCGCGCCCTGGCCGTCTTGGGCGGGCGGGGTGGCGAGCCAGGCGTCGATGGCGGCGAGCGCGGCGGCCTGGACGTCGGCGGGCGCTGCGCCGCCGGTGATCGAGCTGCGGGCACAGGTGGCGAGCAGCTCGTCGGACAGGCCGAAGACCTCCCGGCACAGCTCGTACTCCCGCAGGATGCTCGGGCCGAACAGCAGCGGGTCGTCAGCGTTGATCGAGCAGCGGACCCCGGCTGCGAGCAGGTCCGGCAGCGGGTGCTCGGCGAGTGACGGGACGACGGACAGCTGCAGGTTCGACGTCGGGCAGACGTCGAGGGTGGTGCCACGCTCGGCGAGCAGTTCGACGAGCGCCGGCTCCTCGATGGCGCGGATGCCGTGCTGGAGCCGGTCGGCGAGCAGCACGTCGACGGCGCCGCGGACGGACGCCGGGCCGTCCAGCTCGCCGGCGTG
>Ga0068859_100001152_pt1 | contig 26986 bp, 24 predicted proteins | sample KBSSwiS22_FD_66585 | JGI IMG/M metagenome (GOLD analysis project Ga0068859, IMG submission 66585) | Switchgrass rhizosphere microbial communities from Kellogg Biological Station, Michigan, USA - KBS Switchgrass S2-2 | ecosystem: Host-associated > Plants > Roots > Rhizosphere > Soil ...
CCTCTGCGCCGCGGACCTGTGCAACGTGACGGGCGTTCAGTTGCGGGCCTCAGGCACCGATCTATCGGATGTTGTACTGAAAGGCACGCGCGCTGTGCTGTTTGATCTCGATGGCACGCTTCTCGACACGGCGCCGGATATGGCGGGCGCTCTCAATGAATTGCTGCAGGAGCAAGGGCGCGAGCGGCTCCCGTTCCAGAGCATTCGCCCGCTCGTGTCGCACGGTGCGACGGCTCTGGTGAATCTCGGGTTCGCCGGCGTCGCCGAATCTGTCTTCGCGGTTTTACGCGCGCGCTTTCTTGAAATCTACCGCGCACGATTGGCGGTTGAAACGCGAGTCTACGACGGGCTTGCCACGGCCCTCGATAATCTCGACTCCAGTGGCATCAGCTGGGGGATTGTGACCAACAAACCGGGTTGGTTGACGGAGCCCCTGCTCGAGCACTTCGCCTGGAGCCAGCGCGCCAGGGTAGTTGTCAGCGGCGACACGCTTGCACAGCGCAAGCCGCATCCGGCTCCCCTGCTGCATGCAGCCGAAAAGCTTGGCGTGAAGCCTGCTGAATGTATCTATATCGGTGACGCCGAGCGCGACGTGCTGGCCGGGCGGGCGGCCGGCATGCAGGTTTTCGTCGCCTTGTTTGGGTATATCCCGGCGGAGGAGCAACCGCGCGCCTGGGCGGCAAGCGGGTGGTTGGATACTCCCCAGGCGATGGCAACGCTGCTTGGGTCGATCGATGGGGAGACGTGTGGGAGTTGATTAGGGAGATCGCACGGCTCCGTAGAGAGCGCTGAAAGCCCACGGTGCTGCCCGACAAATTTGGATCAGGGTCGGTCTGGTGCAGTCGTTGGCCTTACGCCGCCTTCTTCACTCGCATCTCGACACGCATGCCCGCTTTGGCGAGCATGTTGACCAGTGCATCAAGACTGAATTTATCGATTTTCCCACGAAGCACGTCGTTGATACGTGGCTGAGTCACGCCAAAGCGCTTGGCGGACTGCGCCTGCGTCATACCACGGGCGACTTCTCGGATTTCCGACATGAGCTGAGCACGCAGCAACAGGTTCTCCGCCTCTTCCGGGGCGAAGCCGACGTCGCGGAATACGTTCCCGCTGCCGCGCTGAATTTTTAGTCGTTCGCTCATCGTCGTTCCCTCTTCCGCTGATTTATCAGCTCACGGAACCTGTCCTTCGCCAGATCGATATCGCACTTCGCCGTCTGCTCTGTCTTCTTACCGAAGGCGTGTAACACGTAAATGGCCTCTGCAAACTTCGCTACGTAGAGCACACGATATGCCTCGTCCGCATGCACTCTGATGTTGTTTTTACCGGAAGTCTTGCGCGGAACGCGCAAGGCAATAAGTGGGTTGGAATGCATGCTGTAGCCGTTCCTTGTGTGGCTAATTCAACATTGCAGATTAGCGCCCCGGTGCTGCTCTCGCACCCGACAAGAGTCGGTGTTTCACACCGTAGTGGGACGTCTCTGGCGGAGTCCGGCGTCCGGCAGCGAGATGTCAGCCTTCGAACGCCGTATGGAGCGTTGCCCTGAAGTGACCCAATGTGCGGAAGTAGCGGGCGATGTCGACTATCTGCTGACGGTGGTAGCTCGGGACCTCGCCGAGTTCCGGAGTTACACGTGCGCAGTTTGCCGCCGACCGCCACGTTCGGGCGTATCGTTCGTTGTTGGTTATGCGTCAGACAAAGAGCGGGCACGTACTTCCTGTTTAGCCGCGCTCCTGCCGCGCGGCCCGATCAGCCGGTGAGCCAATGAACGCGTGCAATGTCCTGCAGTACGCTGTTTTCCTGCATGGTCTCATCCAGACGCGACTTGACGACGTCACCAATGCTGACGATGCCGATAGCCCGACCATACTTCACGATGGGCACATGTCGGGCGCGCGCCGCCGTCATTACCTCCATCACCGAGAGTACGGAATCCTCCAGGGTGGCTACGGGCCCGTCGGTCCGCATGACTTTGCGCACCAACGTGCCCATAGCATCGGTGCCTTCGAGATCCAGATTCTGGATGATGTCGCGCTCGGAGACGACGCCCAACAAATGCTGGTCGTTGTCGACTACTACCAGCGCGCCGACCAACTCGCGTGTCATCAACGCGATGGCAGAGCGGATGGTGGCGTCAGGCGAGATGACTACGACATCCGACCGCTTGGACCGAAGGATCTCACTGATACGCATACGTTACTCCTGACGGGCAGGCATTTGCCTACTCATCGTCGATGCGGGGCGTCCCTCCGTGCCGCCCCTGTGCCGCATGCGCCGCGCCCGTTGCATGGGCTCTTGGCGAAAGTCTACGCCGAGGATTTGCGTCCGCGATATGCGCTCGCGCCACTGGGCTGGTGAGCTAGTATAATCAATGGGTTACATCGAAGAGATGTGCCCTCGGTGGCGCGCCATCGCCGCCTCGTCGCTGGTGGGATTAAGATAGAGGCCGGCGAGGGCAACGAGGTCTTCAGCTATGGCTGCCAAGAACAAGCGAGCAAACCAGGCCGCCACTTCCGAGGGTGGGCGGACGTTCGGAGCACACAAGGCTACCGACCTGCACTTGCGGGCCGCTCACCACCGCGAGGAGCTTCTGGAGGAAGCTCGCGCGCTGCTGGCCGCCGGCAAAGTCCGCGAAGCCCGCGCCGTGGAGAAGAGGGCGGGTCAGGTTGAGCAGTTGGTGGGCGCGCTGGAGGCGGATATCCGGTCGGGGTTGCAGTAGCCCCACGTCCGCGTCTGGTTGCCAGGGTCCACGAGTCCGCGCAGGACCCGGTTCAGTTTGGGATCCTTGCTTACGAAAAAGCGCGTCGGGACTCCGAGGATGTGTATCACTGTGCAAGGCGTTGTACCCAAAGGGGCGAGGGTTGCTCGCCGCCGAGGTGGCGGCGCCATATCTCCAGGTAGGCCGCCTCGAGATGTCGGCAAAACCGCGGAGTGTCGAATAGTGGAGCGCTGGTACGCGCGCGTAGCAGACGCTCCTTGAGCGCTGCCACCCTGTGAGGCGCCAGAGCGAGCTCGAGGGCGAGTTGCTCGTATTCTGGTGCAGTCTCGACTGCGAGGTGACCGAGGTCACACGCTTCAAGTAGGCTGGTGGCGACACGGGACGCAAATGTTTTGCCCCGTATCGTGATGATCGGGACTCCCGCACCGAGTGCATCACTTGCTGTTGTGTGTGCATTGTAAGGTTGCGTATCGAGGAAGACATCGGCGAGCGCAAGACGAGAGAAGTGCTCAGCCCGGGTTTCGGTTCGAGGCGCATAGACGAGCCTGGAACTGTCGACGCCACGCCGTTCCGCCTCCTTCGCAAGATTATTCTTTACTGTGGCCGAGGGGTTTCGGAGCCATAGTACGCTGTCGGGCACAGCATTCAGCAGACGCATCCACACGTCGAAGATAGCGGGCGATATCTTGTATGACGCGTTGAAACAGCAATAGACAAAACCGCGTGCTGGCAGTCCGGCCGCCGTCCGGCTCGGCGGCGTGCTCATTGGCGGTGGTCCATCGGTCGGCAGATAGCTATCGGGCAGATAAATGATCTGCTCCACGTAGTGAGTGCGATCGTGCTCCGGAATCACGTGTCGGTCGGCGATGAGGTAGTCGATAAAGTCGGCACCGTATGTACCTGGAAAGCCGAGAAAGCCAACCTGCACGGGTGCTGGCCGGTAAGCGAGCACCCCCGGCCGTCCTCCCATGCTATGGCCACCGAGATCGATGGCGATATCGATCGAGCATTCCGACATGCGCGCGGCGATCTCCCTGTCCGACAGCGCGGCTACCTCCAGGAAGTGATCGAAGCTGCGTTCGACCCGCCGCCGAAGGCCGCTCGCGTCGTTGGGTCCTGTGGAGAAGGCGTAGGTCTCGAAGCGGCCCCGGTTGTGGGATTCGAAGACACCGGCCAGCAATTGCGACACTGCGTGGTCGCGAAAGTCAGACGACAAATATCCAACGCGCAGCCGTGACTCGGCTCGGCGAGGGGACCGCTGAATTGGCGGCGCGTCGAGCGAGCACTGCTGGGCCACGTACGTTTCCGCGCAGAGACGCTGATCGGCCGGCGACTGATTGTGGACGATGAAGGTGAGGGGAGTGTCGGCGCGCTCGCCACAGCGGACGCGTTCGGTAATTGCACGGGTCGTCGCATCGAAATCCGTCCAGTCGCAGCATTGCAGCTGCGCGTGCAGACAAACACCGGACAGGTAATCAGTCGAAGGCGCAACATCCCGCAGTGCTGAGAGCTCCGGAGCGGCTTCCTCAAATCTTCGCAGAGCGATCAGTGAGACGACCCGGCCCTGCTGAGCCGCGCGCAGATCGGGCCGCAGCGCGAGGAGTTTGGAGAACGCTCCGAGGGCGGAGTCTGGATGCCCCAGCTGCAACATCTGGTAGCCGGCTTGGATGAATACAGGGGTGACGCCCTCGGGATCCAACCGCATCGCCTGCGCCAACGCGTCGATTGCCTCCATTTCGCGCCGGCTGGCAACGAGTGCCAGCCCTCGTCCCGCATGTGCCCGCGCCAATGTTGGTTGTAGCGAGAGCACCTGTTCGTAGCAGGATAGGGCGAGCGGTGACCCTGCCGCCAACGCTGCGCCACCCAGGGCCAGAAGGGCTGGAGTATTCGTTGGCTCAGCAACGATTGCCTCTCTACACAGCGCTTCAGCTTCGTGATGACGGCCGCTCTGCCAGGAGGCAAGGGCGCGTGCGAAAAGGTTCGTTGACATTTATTTGCGCAGATCCGGCAATCCGGTTCCTAAGACTCGCTCGGGTTAGCGTAAGCAGCGTAAAGGCTATCGAGAGTCGGAGTCATCCATTTCAGTAACAGATCGTCGTCGGCGTACAGGGTCCGGGCACCCGCCATGATCGAGGCGAAGCCAGGCGCCTCGGCAACCGGAATGCCGCCGATATCCAGGTAGTGGACCAGTGCGCCCATGCGCGCGAGTCCTTCATCGTGCTCCAGCCCGAAACTTGCGACGAGCACCTCGAAGGTCACCTTGGAGTCAGCATGCGTGAACTCCGCGCCATCGAAGTCGAAGCCCAATGCCTTCTTCGGGCAGTCCTTGCTTCGTTTGAGCCAGGTAAACCGGGCCTGCGGATCGATGAACCGGCGAATGAGCCAGGCGGAGGCAACCCGATCTATCCATAGGTGTTCACGGGTAGCCCACATCCGCCCCCGGAAATCCTTACGATCACGACGTTTGATCTTGTCATGAGCCGCATGGGGCTCATCGGGAGCAAAGCGGGTATTCAGTGAGGCTTCCGCGTCCTCGAGGGCGCCTTCGATCTGCTCGCGTGGCTCGCTCGGAAAGAAATCCCGGGCGGCGAGTGTCGCCACGTCTCTTCTGAGCGCGGCGAGCTGCTGGCGGGCCTCGGTCTCCGGTAGCCGGCTGAAATTCCGTTTGAGCGCGGTGAGCCGCTGGCCGAGCTCGGCATACTCAGCCGTGCGATCGAACAGCTTACGCAACGAGGCCGTCTGACTCTGCGAGTTCGCGTTGACTGACAGAACGTGTCCTGTGCCGCCGCCTTCGCCAATCTCTTTGGCGTGCTCGTCGAACAGGCGGCGGGCGAGTGGTGAATTCGGCAACACGTACACCCCATCCTTGAGGAGCGCCGCGCCCGTGGACTTAAGCGCGCGCCACAGGCGCATGCGCAACGTCTGGTTACGGCCGGGCAGATTGGTAATCAGCAGCAGCCAGGCTGCCGCCTCGCTTGCCACGCCTTCATCGCTCATGTAGAAGATACTACCGCAATGTGATTCACTCTACACCAAGCGGCTGCCCTGAAGCATGATGGAGCGTGCCATGAAATGGACCACGCGCGAACGGCCGAAAATAGATCGTTTGGCTTGCCCTTGGCTGATCAGGCGCTTCATCGACGCCGATGCCGAGATCCGTTACGTGCCTGCGGATCGGGTATTGGCAGTAGCGCAAAGTGAGGACGCGATTGCGTTCGATGTCCCGGGTGTGGAATTGACGCATGTGGGTTCCTTGTGCAGTTTTGATGCGTTTATCAAGAAATATAACCTGCAGGATCCGGCGCTCGCGAGGCTGGCGGACATCGTGCGGGCGGCCGACACCGACACACTTGATCGATCGGCACAAGCACCCGGGCTGCTGGCGATCTCGCTGGGTCTCGGGGCAAACATACGCGACGACCAGGAGCTTCTGAAGGTCGCCTTGGTACTCTACGATGCCTTGTACACGTGGTGTCGTTCGCACAGTGGCGAGCGTCACGGCTGGCACCCGCAGACGATTCTGAAAGAGATGCGTACGTGAAGTCCTGGCGAGCTGACTTTCCGTTGCTGGACCAACAGGTAAATGGCCATCCGCTCACGTACCTCGACAGCGCGGCAACGACGCAGCGTCCAACGCAAGTGCTGGATGCCTTGCTGGATTTCTATCGTCACGACAACGCCAACCCGGGCAGTTCACTTCATACCCTTGCGCGGCGAGCCTACGAGCGGTACGAGGGCGCGCGACGCACTGTCGCTACGTTCATCAACGCTACTCAGCCGGAGGAAGTGGTTTGGGTGCGGGGAAGCACCGAAGGAATCAATCTGGTGGCTACTGCCTGGGCTCGCCCGCTGCTGCGCAAGGGCGACGAGGTGCTGTTGACCGTAGCAGAACACGCTTCAAACCTCCTGCCATGGCGCCTCGTGGCCGAGCAGACCGGAGCCGCCGTCCGGTATATCGACGTGGACGATGAAGGCCGGGTAATGCTCGATGATCTCGGCCGCAAGCTCTCAGACCGCACACGTCTCGTCAGTTTCAGCCACGTCTCCAACGTGACTGGGTACGTCAATCCGGCCGCGCAGATCTGCGCCCGCGCGCGCCAGGCGGGCGCTCGAGTGCTCATTGATGCCGCACAGTCGGCACCGCATATTCCTCTTGACGTTCGGGAACTCGGATGCGACTTCCTCGTCTTCTCCAGCCACAAGATGTTGGGTCCGATGGGGATCGGAGTGCTGTGGGCGCGGCGCGAGCTGTTGGAGGAAATGCCGCCGTACCAGGCCGGGTCCAACATGGCACACGAGATCGACTTCGATTCCCAGGCACTCGAGCACGCAGCCCTCAAGTTCGGCGCGGGCACGCCGAATGTCTCGGGTCCGGTAGGGTTGGCGGCTGCCGTGCACTATTTGACGAGCGAGGATCGGAGCGCTATCGAGCGCCATGAGGCGCTGCTTACGCAATACGCGCTGGACCGGCTGGCGGCGGTTCCGGGCTTGCGCTTATTGGGACCGAGAGAAGCGGTACGGCGAGTGCCAGTCTTCTCATTTGTCTGCGCGACACACTCCGCGCAGGAGATTTTGCGGTACTTGGACACCCGGGGAGTCGCCATTCGCGCCGGTGACCTCGCCGCGCTGCCACTGCTTAAGCGGTTCGGTGTCAACGCTGCCGCTCGAGCGTCCTGTTTTCTGTATACGCAGATGGATGATATTGATCGGCTCGTTATGGCACTGTGTGAATTGACGCGTACCCGCGGGAAGGGCTGACATGAATAGACTCGTGACATTGTTTGCAGGCGTGGCGGTCATTGTGACATCCGCTTCGGTGGCGGCCGCCGACATAGACTGGTCGAAAGTCGATCAGGCGATCGGTAAGAAGGGGTCGGAGCTGCCCGGTGGCGTGCATAAGTACGGCCTACCGCGCTCGGATCTCAGCGTCACCGTGGATGGCATTGCCATCAAACCCACACTGGCCCTGGGCTCGTGGGTTGCATTTCAGCCGACTGCCGATGGCGCAATGTTCATGGGTGACTTGGTGCTCCTGGATACCGAGATCAGCCCGGTCATGAAGCGCCTGATCGATGATGGCATCGAAATCACCGCCATCCACAATCACTTGATCCGCACGTCGATCCCCGTGCTCTACATGCACGTCGGTGGTCACGGCGATCCGGTAAAGCTTGCAAACACCCTGCACGCTGCTCTGGCTCTCAGCAAAACTCCATTGAGCCAGGCGGCTGCGGGAACACCGCCGCCGGCGCTCGATCTGGACACGGCATCCCTCGAGAAGACCCTCGGCTTCAAGGGTACGGCGAACGGCGGTGTCTATCAGTTCAGCGTCCCGCGTGCGGACTCGATCACTGAAGGGGGTATGACTGTCCCACCCGCCTTGGGTACGGCCATCGCCATCAACTTCGAACCGACCGGTGGCGGCAAGGCGGCGATTACGGGAGACTTTGTGCTCATCGGCAGTGAGGTCAATCCGATCGTCAAGACGCTTCGCCAACATGGGATCGAGGTAACAGCACTCCACAGCCACATGATCGACGACTCACCACATCTTTTTTTCATGCACTTCTGGGCTAACGATGAGGCGCAGAAGCTCGCGCGGGGGTTGCGTGCGGCACTCGATCTTGCCAACGTGAAGCGCGGTGGCTGACTGTAGCGGACGTCTTGGAGGCGCGTAATGCCTGCGTATTCGCTCGCCAACGCGCCCACGGCCGCTAGGACAGACCACGGCGTTTCCTTCCGCGACGCCGTGCGCGTGTGGGTACGTGTCGCGTTGCTGAGCTTCGGTGGGCCTGCTGGGCAGATCTCCGTCATGCACCGCATTCTCGTCGAGGAGAAGAGGTGGATAGGCGAGACAAGATTCCTGCACGCGCTCAATTACTGCATGCTGTTGCCTGGCCCGGAGGCACATCAGCTCGCCATCTACATTGGCTGGCTGCTTCATCGCACGCGTGGTGGACTCGTTGCAGGGACGCTCTTCGTGTTGCCTGGTTTGATATCCCTTGGTGTTCTGAGTTGGATGTATGCGGTCTTCGGTAACGTTGGCAGCGTGCAGGCCCTGTTTTTTGGCCTGAAGAGCGCGGTGTTCGCCGTCGTCCTCGAGGCGGTGGTGCGGGTGGGGCGGCGTGCTCTCAGGAACGAGGCCATGGTGCTCGTCGCCGTATTGGCGTTTGTCGCGATCTTCTTCTTCACCGTCCCATTTCCGATCGTTATCGCCGCCGCCGCTGCGATTGGGTTGCTTGGCAATGCCGCTGGGTTGAGTTCATTCGCAACGGTGGCCGGTGGAAAATCGGCTGCCAACCCGCCCGGCTCGGTGCCCGGCACGGTTGAGCCGCCCGCCGCGATCGACGGTGCCTTTGCCCAAGAGATCCCGAAGCACGTCCAGCCATCCCTTCGGCGCCTCATCAAGGTCGGCGCAACTGGATTGGCGGTATGGTTCGCCCCGGTGTGGCTCCTGTGGGCGACGTTAGGTGCGGATAACGTGTTCAGCACGCTCGCCACATTCAACAGCAGGATGGCGGTGGTGACGTTTGGGGGCGCTTACGCCGCACTTGCTTATATGGCACAGCAAGCGGTCGAGAATTACCATTGGCTCAAGCCGCAGGAGATGTTGGTGGGCCTCGGGTTCGCCGAGACCACACCGGGACCCCTCATCAGCGTCGTGCAGTTCGTCGGGTTCATGGCGGCGTTTCGCCATCCAGGTACGCTGACACCGGTGCTCGCGGGTACGCTTGGCGGCCTGGTGGCGCAATGGTGCACCTTCGTACCCTCATTCGTGTGGATATTCACGGGGGCGCCCTACATTGAGGCGTTGCGTAACAACAAGGCGTTGAGTGCCGCTCTGACCGCTATCACAGCGGCCGTCGTAGGGGTAATCATGAATCTCGCGGTCTGGTTTGGGCTTCACACCCTGTTCGGCCAGGTTGATGAGCGGCACACGTTCGGGATGACCTTGCATGTCCCGGTCCCGAGCACGCTCAGTGTTGCCTCACTCGTGCTGTCCGCTGCCGCGATGCTGGCGCTATTTCGTTTCAAGTTGGGAATGATTCCGACCTTGATTGGATGCTCGCTGGCCGGCATTGCCATCTATCTCGTGGGTGGCAGTACTGCGGCCGCTGCGGAACCCGCCATGTTGGAGCTCGAATCGAAAATTCCGCTGGGGGAGGTCCGAGGCCGCATTGATCACCTCGCCATCGACGCCAGCCGCCAGAGACTCTATGTCGCGGAACTGGGCAGCAACAGTGTGGGTGTGATCGATCTGAAAGAACGTAGAACGGTTCGCACGCTTACAGGATTGCAAGAACCACAAGGGATTGGCTATGTGCCCTCCACCGATACCCTCTATGTCGCAAACGCCGGCGACGGCTCTGTGCGGCTGTATAGGGGCGGCGACCTCACCCCCGACGGGCAGATTGCGCTAGGGGCCGATGCGGACAATGTGCGCGTGGACGATGCTGGACATCGAGCATACGTTGGTTATGGAGATGGAGCCCTGGCAGTCATTGATGTCACGACACGCAGCAAGGTGGCCGATATTGCGCTGAAGGGCCACCCGGAGAGCTTTCAACTGGACAGCTCTGGTAAGCGGATTCTTGTGAACGTGCCCGATGCACACGCGATCGCCGTAGTTGATCGCACGAACAATCAGCAGGTCGGGAGCTGGCCGACGGGCGAGTTGCGGGCAAATTACCCGCTTGCATTGGATCAGGACGGACAGGTGTTGGCGGTCTTCCGTCACCCCGCGCGGCTCGGCGTGTTTCAGCCGGAGGAAGGCCGTTTGCTGACCTCGTTTGATACCTGCGGAGACTCAGATGACGTGTTTGTGGACGTCAATCGTCATCGGCTGTACGTGATCTGCGGGGATGGCACGATCGACGTATTTGCACAAGGTGGCGCTGGATATCGGCGAGCAGCCCGTGTAACTACGTCCGGGGGCGCGAGGACAGGCCTATTTGTGCCGGCGCTCGATCGGCTTTTTGTGGCAGTACGTTCAACAGGCGGCACGCCAGCAGCCATCTGGGTATTCCACCCGGTCCCATAGGCGGGCCACTGCCGCGCAGATCGGCATCGGCAGGGGGCACGCATCGAGCGTGCCTCCCTGCGGGAGGTCTGTGCCCGGGACTACAGCTGGATGGACGATATCTCAGTGAGCGCCTGCTGAATGTTGGCTTTAGCAGCGCCCTCGTTGGCAAGGCGCAGACGCGCAACGCCCGCGAATGCGTCACCCATCTTGGCGGTGTGCTCGCTCGCGACATTTTTTGACCACACGGTCTTGCCGGACTGTGTGTCCGTCAGCGTATAGCTGACCTCCATCTTGACCGTCATGGACAGGCCCATGATGGGCTGATCCACCTTGCCGATGAAGGCAGCGAGCTTGTAGCGCCCGCCGCTTGCCGCGACTGACTTGAACAGGCCGGATTTGGTGATCGAATCACGCAATGCCTGTGCAAATCCATCGTCGGAGATCTGCGATGCCCCCATGCCGGAAGTCGCTTTACCACCCGATACGACTACCGAGACATCGCTGCTGCTCGTGTGAGCAATTGCGACCGGCTCGGCTACCATGGCATCGGATTTGGCGGCCGTGGCGCATCCGCCCAGCAGGGAGGCGACGGCAATCACGCATGCCGCGGCGGCGGCAACGCTTCTCGAGCTCATTTGAATACAACTCCTAGTGTTTCTTCGACCATTCCTTCAGGTGACTTACGCTGCAGCGACGGGCGTGAGACTTCGCCGTTGGCGAGAATTGCTCCGGTAGCACCGTCGTGCACTTGAATGTCGAGTTTGATCATGTACATCGTGATGTCCCACATCCAGTGGTCCTGGTACGTCACGACGGCGTCCACGGGCGAGGCGGGCGTCTGCAGATCACCGGAAGTGCACTGGTAGCCCATTACATTGAGGCGGCTCGCAATGAGCTTCTCGATCCCGCGTTCGTCCGCTGGCAGGCGAGCGACATAGAATGTCTTGAGTTTGTGCAGATCTGCGTCGGGCGCGCGCGCGGAATTGCTCGTCGCGCAGGCCGTCAACAATAATGCCGGGAGTAACATCCCTATTCGAGTCAGCCGGTTCAATTCAGACCTCCCTTTCTCACACCGCTCGGACAGCGCGCTTGTTGGCATCATTGCTACGTTCGAGGCCGCGATGTTAGCAATGTAGGTTGCGGTCAGCCGGCAATTCGGTCACAGATTGCACGGCGCGCCGCTGCCACTCGCAGATCTGGTCAGCGATATTCCGACCACACAGCGGACTGGCCGGCACAGCGGGTCATGGATGGCCCTGGGGCGGCTGTCCGCCACGCCACGGCATGCCGTGCCGTATGGATGCCGTATGATGGGCCCACGGGATCATTGCTTTGGGTTGTTTGACATGGTGAGCGTCGAAGAGCTGCATATCTACCCTCTGAAGTCGGCGCGTGGCATCGCGAAGTCTGCCATCCGTCTCGCGGCTACGGGTTTCGAGTGGGACCGCAACTGGATGATCACGGATAATGCCGGTGGGTTTCTCTCTCAGCGCACGGATCCCAACCTTGCACGCATCGAGACACACCTGGCAGCCACGGGCCTGACTTTGCGAGCTCCCGGTTTACCGGCGTTGGAGTTGCCCTTCACCTTGCAGGGTGAAGTCGTGAGTGTGCGGGTATGGAAGGACCGCTGCGAAGGGCTCGATCAAGGCCAGGCTGCAAGCGATTGGGCCAGTGCCGTCCTGGAGAAGCCCGTGCGGCTCGTTCGCGTGCCGAACATGCCGAAGCGCGCGGCAAATCCCGAGTACGCCGGTCCGCAATTGGCGCCCGTCGCCTTTTCCGATGGTTTCCCGATCCTCGTGTGCAATCGGGCATCGCTCGACGATCTCAACGCTCGCATGCCTGAGCCGATCCCGATGGGACGCTTTCGGCCGAATATCGTGCTGAGCGGACTCGAGCCCTTCGCGGAAGACCGCATTGCTTCGGTACGGATTGGCGATGTCACATTGAAGCTGGTGAAGCCGTGCACCCGCTGCGTGATTACTTCTACCGATCAGAATACTGGTGAGCGATCCACCAATCCGTTGCCCCATCTGCGGCAGTTTCGCTTCGATCGCAAGTTAATGGGGGTCACGTTTGGCGAAAACGCTGTAGTAACCAACGGGTTCGGTGCGAGGATCGATCAGGGGGCCGAGTGCGTCGTCACGTTCGATTCATGAACGCACCCGACCCCGAGGTAATGTGCGTGTCTTACTCGCGCTGCAGCTGAGCCACTTTTACCCAGTCAGACTTAGGCTCGAGAACGGCAACCACATACAGGCCGCCATCCTTTTGGAGGACGGAGGCGTGGCCAGTTTGAAGCGAGCCTGAGACCTGTTCGGGCGTCAACTTGTAGATGCCCCCGGAAACGGCGTCGACGGCCAGACCGATCAACCCGCCGATGGCTATGTTACCCCACACCCAGCCGCTGACGCTGTGTGTGAGTGTCGTCTCGAACGGCTGGTAGCCAGCCAATTGAATCTTTACCGTGTGATTTTCCTTGCGCTTGAGTTTGGCAACGACCGGTGTAGCACCTTTATCGATGTTGTCGATCGTGACGGTTGCTCCGGTCGGCGTACTGGATATACCGACATCCTGCTGCGTGCCGTGGATGATGGTTGCGCATCCGGACACTGACAGAACTGTGATGCCGCAGGCAGCGGCGGCTGTGATCAGACGGGAAAAGCCTCTCGCACTTGTTGTTTCCATGGACCCTCCTTGAGCCCTTGAACTTGGGCGCGGCAATTGTGTCGCTCTGTGACAGGCCTGCGCAGTGGCAGCCGTCACAGGAGTGGTTCTGGAATTGTGACTTGCATCAACGTCCGGTCTGACGTCCGTCAGGCGGCATTGAGCGCATTGCGAATCGAGCGGATTACTGTGAAGAATCCTGAAGGTGGCGCGCTCCCGCGTGCGTCCGATTGAATGCCGCGGCCAGGTTCTTGTACCAACTGCCGCTTCGCTTCAGGATCCGGGCCTGCGTTGCGTAGTCAACATAATAGATGCCAAAGCGCTTCGTATAGCCGGACGCCCATTCGAAGTTATCCAGCAGCGACCAGACGAAGTAGCCACGGACGTCAACACCCTGACCGATTGCATCGGCCACAGCGCGCACATGCGATTCGATATAGGCGCGGCGGTCTTCATCCTGAATGTTGCCCTCGATCAGCGTATCCCGGTAGGCGGCGCCATTTTCAGTGATGAGCAGCGGTGGAAGCTCATACTCGCGATCGAGCCGCAGCAGCAGCTCCGTGAACTGCGCTGGTGCCACTTCCCAGCCCATATCCGTGACCGCGGCGCCATCGCGGGCCGGGGAAAATGGCCGCGTGATAGTCGATACGATCGGGTGGTAGTAGTTCACGCCGAGAAAGTCGAGAGGCTGGGCGATCAGTTGCGCATCGCCAGCATGTGCTTTTGGCGCATCTGCAGCGAGGTATTCCAGGACATCGGACGGATACTGCCCGCGCAGGAGAGCGTCCAGGTACCAGCGAACCAGCAGACCATCTTCGCGTGTAGCCTGCAGGACGTCAGCATGTGACTGCGTCGCCGAATAGACCGGCGAGAGATTTACGACAATTCCGACGTCGCCCCCAGTTCGCGCGCTGCGTATTGCCTGGGATGCGAGTCCATGGCTCAAGAGACAGTGATGCGCGACCTGTGTTGCGACAGCCCGGTTTTTCACTCCCGGTGCGAAGTGCCCGAATTCGTGGCCGATCGTCGCAGTCACCCACGGCTCGTTATGGGTTGCGAACGAGCGCACCCGATCGCCGAGGCGCTGCGCTACGAGTGCTGCGTACTCCGCGAATCGGTAGGCCGTGTCCCGATCCGCCCAGCCGTTGTGTTCGCGCTGTAGCGCTGCCGGGAGGTCCCAGTGATAGAGGGTCGCAAAAGGCTCAATGTTCCGCTGCAGCAGCTTGTCAACCAGCCGGTTGTAAAAATCGAGGCCCTGCTCGTTCCAGGCACCGGACCCGGTCGGCTGAATCCGGGGCCAGGAGATCGAGAACCGATACGCTCGGACGCCGAGCGCTGCGATCAGGTCGAGGTCGGAGTCCAGCCGGTTGTAATGATCGCAGGCAACCTCGCCATCCGAGCCGTCGGCAATCGCACCCGGACGGCGGCAGAACTCATCCCAGATGGAAGGGCCCTTGCCGTCCGCGGCGGCCGCGCCTTCGATCTGGAAAGCACTGCTGGCAACTCCCCAAACAAAGGTTGCTGGGAAACGGCTACAAAGGGTGTCGAGGCAGTTGAGGTTGTTCATGATCAAACGGACTGTTGTTTGCGCGTGGGCGCCATGGTGCCGGTATGGGAGGTTGATTCCCGCACGACGAGCTCTACAGGGGGCGGTGTGATACGGGGTCTGCGGCCGGCGATGAGCTGGAGAATGGCTTGCGCGGATTGCTCGCCCAGCACGCCGATCGATTGGCGTACGCTGGTCAGCGGCGGAAGCCGGTATGCGGACGAGGGCAAGTCATCGAAACCGACCAGTGACACATCGCCGGGTATTGACAGTCCCTTGCGGAAGAGCGCGAGGCAAGCGCCGTACGCCGTCTGGTCATTCACACAGAAGAGGGCAGTGAACTTGGTTTGCGAGTCCAGCAGCGCCAATGTTGCCCGCAAACCGCCTTCCTCGTGCCAGTCGCCCACGGCAACCAGCTTCGGATCGAAAGCGATCCCGGAATCCTCTAGCGCCTTCTGGTAGCCGCTGAGCCGTTCAATGGCGTCCGGATGATTCTCGGAGCCTGTTATGAACGCGATCCGGCGGTGACCCAACTCGACGAGGTGCCGCACTGCCAGCATGGCGCCGTGCTGATCATCAATCTGCAGGCTGAACAGCCCTTGGGCACGCAAACGGCGCCCGGTGACGACGATCGACACTTCCTTGGCATAACTCTTCAGCTTTGCATCGCTGAGGCGGCCCGCGAACACGATGATCCCGTCGACACCGCGTGCGATGAATTCCCTGATGCAGCGATCTTCGTCCTCTTCATGCCAGTTACCGCTCATGAACAGCGGTGCATATCCCTCTTGTCGCAGGCCCGCTTCAATGCCCCGCAGACCCTCGCCATAGAACGGACTGTCTATCGCCTGCGCGACCACACCTATCGTCAGGGTCTTGCCGAGGGCCAGGCCACGCGCTGCGGCGTTGGGCCGAAAGTTGAATTTCGCAATGGCCGCTTCGACGGCATGTTTCAGACCGTCGCTGACATTGACCGTGCCATTGATGATCCGTGACACGGTGCTTGCGGAGACACCTGCTTCGCGGGCCACCATCCGCAAGGTGGCCGATTGGCGCGGCCGTGGGCCACTCTTACCGGCACTACGTAGGGAATCAGACTTCGGGCTCATCCCACCACCTGTTTGGACCGAACGAGCAGCCGCTCCAGTTCCTCGAGGGTCTTGCCCTTGGTCTCAGGCGCCAGCATCACGATGAACAGCAGGCCGGCGCCGGCAAACAGGCCATAGGCGAGGAACGTGCCCGCGGGACCCCAGGTGGCCAGCTCCTTCGGGAAGAGCAGTGTGACGCTCGCACTCACCAGGGAATTCCAGAAACCCACGATGGAGATGGCCGCGGCGCGCTCTTCATTGGGAAAGATCTCGGACAACATGACCCACATCACAGGCCCCAGCGAAATGGCGAAGGAGGCTACGAATGCCGCGATGGCAATCAACACGACGGTGCCGTTGGTGACCGCGGGCCCGCCGCCCAGCGCCGCATGTGCCGAGTAGAATGCCCAACTGATCGTCAGTAGCGACACCATCATGCCGGCTACGCCGATGCACAGGAGGGGCTTGCGCCCCAGCCGGTCGATGAGCCAGATCGCGAGGAATGTCATACCGAGATTGACCAGGCCCACGAACACGGACTGCCCGAAGGCGGTTGCGAGGCCGCCTCCGGCTTGCGCAAAAATGGTCGGCAGGTAATAGAAGACCGCGTTGATGCCGGTGGCTTGCTGGAAAAACGCAATGCCAAATCCGAAAATCAACACGCGGCGCAACCGTCCCGTAAATAGCTCGCGTACGCTGGACTGCCGGGATTTGCTGCCCAGGCTGGACTTGATGTCAGCAAGCTCGCGCTGTGCCGCGACGCTACCATGTACCTGGGAGAGCACGGCCAGCGCGCTTTGCTCGCGCCGCTTGCTCAGCAGCCAGCGTGGACTTTCCGGCACCAGCAGCAGCAGGAGAAAATACAACGTGGCTGGTACCACCTGCACGCCCAGCATCCAGCGCCAGCTCTGCGGGCCCAGCGACATCAGGAAGTAGTTGGAAAAGAACGAGATCGAGATACCGATGACGATCATCAGCTGATTGAGCGAGACGAGCCGCCCCCGGACGCGCGCCGGCGCAATCTCCGCGATGTACACGGGCGCCGTCAGAATTGCCGCTCCAACCGCGAGACCGCCGCAGATCCGCGCGCTGACGAACACGGTGAAACTGGAGGACAGGGCGGCAGTCAATGCGGATACGAGAAACAACAGGGAGGTCAACAGTAGTACCTTTTTGCGCCCAAAACGGTCGCTGAGCATGCCGGCTGCGAGGTTGCCGGCCATTGCGCCCCACCCCAGACAACTCACCGCCCAGCCGAGCTTGAGACTGCCGGCATCCCCGCCGAGACCGAAATAGTCACGGATGAACGGCACGGCGCCGGAGATCACGGTGGCATCGAATCCAACCAGGAAGCCACCGAGGGCCACCGTGGCGGCCACGCCGAGGACTTTGAGCGCCTGGCGCGCCGCCATGGTATCGGCCGCGGTTGCCCCGCCGCCCGCATCCGGGTGCCTGAACCCCTCCAGCAGTTGAACTCTGCGACTCATGTCCCCCACCGTTCCGCGAAGTCTGCAGCCCGCGCTTTTGTGCAACCGGTTTCAGGGAATGCTGCTTGCGCTGCCGCACCGCTGTCAAGGGCACAGCGTTCGCAGCGCGCCGAAAGCCTATGTCTGCCCGAATAAGGGCCTACTTGTGTTTTGCGGCGGGCAGCGGCATATTAAACCTGCAACCGGTTTCAGAAACCGGTCGCAGAGATCGGCGCTCGACGCCGGCGCCGAGTGTTGGCCCGGCAAAAATGGGTGAGAGGGGGGTTACTTTGAAGAAGTCCAAGCGTTCGCACGCCTCGACGAAGGCGTATTCACGTCTGCGTCAGTTTCCGCAGCTGGCGCAGTTTCCAATGAAACCGCTGGCCGTGGTGGTCGCGATGTACTGCTCCGGCGCGATAGCTGCCGATGCCGCCGACCCGGCTTCCGCCTCCGGCGAAAAGCTGGAGGAAGTCGTCGTCACCGGGCTGCGTCAATCACTTGTGACCTCTGAGGCCATCAAGCGCGAGTCGGCAGGCGTGATTGATGCGGTCACTGCGGAAGATATCGGCAAGTTTCCCGACTCCAACCTCGCTGAGGCGGTCCAACGCGTTCCGGGCGTGACCATCGACCGCATCAACAACGAAGGTTCGCGGGTGACTGTCCGCGGCTTCGGTCCGGAATTCAACATGGTGTTGCTGAACGGGCGCTCCATGCCGGGCAACACTATTCCGGGTCAGAATGCGGCACGGGCCTTTGACTTCGAAAATCTGTCCGCCGACGGTATTTCCGGCATCACAGTCTACAAGACCGGCCGCGCGGACATGCCCAGCGGCGGTATCGGCTCGACGATCAACATCACCACGGCGCGGCCATTCGACTATCACTCGATGCGCGCCACGTTTTCGGCCAAGGCAGCCCGCGACACCTCCAGCGAAGTCGGCAGCAAGGTGACGCCGGAGTTCTCGGGCCTGTTCAGCGACACCTTCTTCGACGACCGGGTGGGGTTCCTCATCAACGGCTCGTACTCCAAGCGCAACAGCCGCGAAGAGGATGCGAACATTGATGGCTGGCTGCAGGACCAGTGGACCGCCGGCGATCCGCGCGTCACCAGCTCCAATACCAATCCTGAAGGACATACCTGGTCACCGCGCAATGAAGGTTGGGGCTTCGTCGATCACGAGCGCACGCGTACCAACGGCCAGGCAGTACTGCAGTTCAAGCCTACCGATTCGGTGGTCGCGACGGCGGATTACACGTACACTTTCTACAAGGACATCGTGAACCGGCATACTTTCGGCGCCTGGTTCGATTACGGCCTGAATCCCATCAGCGCGACGATCAACGAGCACGGGACGGTGACCAATCTCGTGGATAACGGCAGTGATCTGTCGTATTTCTCGGCGGCCGATGAGTTCATCCACCAGAACGGGTCCGCGGGATTCAACCTGCGCTGGGAAGCCACCGACAATGTGACAGTCGAATTCGACGGTCATCATTCTTTTGCCAATTCGGAGGGCGGCGCTTTAGGTAACAACAACTTTGGCATCGTCGGGCAATCGCCCGCCCTGGCGATCACCAAGACGTTTACAGCCGGTGGCGGGGATATTCCGACCACCAGCTGGATCTATCAAGCGCCCCATACCACCAGCAACCTCGGAACGGACACGATCGACCCGCTGTTCGGTCAGGCGAACAACACCATCTTCAGGACGGTGGTCGATGAGGCGCGCCTGGATGCGACCTGGAAAAACACCGCGGACAGCGGCCTGAAGAGCATCAAGTTGGGCTTCGACTTCAAAAGGATGACTACGCGGGCTGAGGCCTTCAACAGCGGCAACTTCCCGTGGGGGTACTACAACCCGGTCGACAATGGCCTTATTCCGGCCAGTGCGTTTACCCAGGTCTCCACCTGCACCATCCTCAAGAGCTTCTCCGGCGGGGGATGCGGGATTGCCGTGCCGTATTTCTACACCTTCAGTCTGGCCAGTGCGATCGCCGCGACCCAGCCGGGCGGCCGTATAAATCCGGATGGCAAGATGGATGGCAACTTCCCGCCCTATACTTTCGCGCAGGCCACTTCGCCCACCAACGATGATCACATCCGTGAAGCCACGCCGGCGCCGTTCGTGCAGATGGATTTCGATACGGACTTTGACGGCATGCGGTTCCGGGCACTGGCCGGGCTGCGGTATGAGAAAAGCGACGTCACCGCCAACAGCCTGCAAAAGGTTCCCGTGTCGATCCAGTGGAACAACGCGACCGAGTTCTCCACCAACTTTGCGAAGAATGCGACCTACAGCGACGTTCACTCGTCCTATGACGAGTTCCTGCCGAGCCTCGATACGAGCCTGCAGGTACTGCCGGATGTGCTGCTGCGTGCCTCGTATAGCAAGACGATCGCCCGTTCAGATCTAACCCAGATGATCGGTACCACTTCCGTGACGAACGCGCCGAAACCGGGGTCACGCACGGCCACCGCGGGTAATCCGGCGCTGTTGCCGTACGAGTCCAACAACTTCGACCTCGCGGCGGAGTGGTATTACGCCAGGGATAGCTACGTCGCGGTCAACTGGTTCACGAAGCATGTCACGAACTTCCTGACTCAGACCACGACGCAGGGACCGTTGTTCGGTATCACGGACCCGAATGCGGGTGCCATAGCTAACAAGGCGATAGCGGAGCTGACGGCCGCGGGTCAGGCAGTAAATGCGCAGTCGATCTTTACGCAGATGCTGAACGACAACCCCGGGCAACTCACCTTCCCCGGGCAGCCGGGCGACCCGCTGGTGATCTGGGATATCACCAAGCCGTCTAACGCCAACAGAACGCAGATTCACGGCTTCGAGCTCTCCGCGCAGCACGTGTTCGGGGACAGCGGTTTCGGCATACAGGCCAACTGGTCCGTGCCGAGCGGTGGTGCGGGCTGGAACCCACTCGTCATCGGCAATCAGTTCGCGTTGCCGGGGTTGAGCCGCTCCTACAACGTCGTTGGATTCTTCGAGAAGTACGGGATCCAGACTCGCGTGGCATACACTCATCGCGGGGAATTCCTCGCAGCGTTGCTGCAGACACAGCAGGCGAACGAGCCTGTTTACACGGAGGCGTACGGTCAGCTCGATATGAGCGCGAGCTATGAGATCACCAAGCACTTTTCCGTGTTCTTCGATGCGCTCAATCTGACCGGGGCCTCGCAAAAGCAGCACGGCCGCTATTCGGACCAGTTCTATTCGGCGTCCGAGGGGTTCGCCCGGTACCAGGTCGGATTCCGCGCGGCTCTATGAGGGTTTGCGCCCGAGGCTCTTGAGCAGAATCGCCCGGATGCGATCCGCTTTAGGTTGGGTCAGCTCGCCGAACAGACCCTGCACCTGCGGCGGCAGATGTTCGAGGGCCGGTTCCTCGGGTTGGAAAATCAGATAGTCAAACACCGCTTGCCAGTCGCGGCGCTGTTGCGGGGGCAGGCTTTTCAGGGTCAGGAGGCAGTGCAGGAGGCTCATCGAGGGCGACTCGAAGAAGTCGGGAACGTCCCGCCACCAGTAATTGACGAGCACGTTGAAATCTTCCAGCGCCTCGACGTTATGCCACCATAAGGCGGGGATGTAGACCGCATCGCCTGGCGAGAGCTCGGCCACTTCGGCGGCGGCGAGCGCTTCGGCAAAGCGGGGAAAGCGGCCGAGGTCCGGATTGCGGATGTCGACCAGGCTGACCGGCTGGCCGGCGGGAGTCAGGTCGAGCGGACCGACGTAGAGATTTCTGATCTGTTGGGGCGGAAACATGGTGAAGCGGCGTCTGCCGCCAACGACGCACGCAATGTTCTCGGTATTGTCGAAATGCGGCGCAATACACGTACGGTTGCCCAGCCAGATGGACTCGATCATCGAGTCAACATTGAGCAGCTCGCGCAGATTGTTTGCACTGGAAAAGCCCGGCAGGTAGATCGGCAGCGAGACCGACCCGGCGTACAACGCCGGCGCCGCCTCCTTGCCGAGATCATGTTGCAGCCGGTCCAGCAGATCGCTGAGCAACGCGCGTTTGGACTCGAAATTGAAGCCGTCGAGGGTGTCGTTGTAGAAAAATCTGCCGTTGATCGCCGCCGGCCCCTCGAACAACGGCGCGGGAAGACCGCTATAGAACCCTTTCAGGTAGGTGGCGAGTGCCTGGGGCGATTCACGGCCCGCTTGCACCACGGGCCACTGCTGCACGAGACCGCGCAGGATCGCGGGGCGCCCGCGCGTTCTGATCTCAGCCTCAAAGAGGGCCGCATCGACATCATGCCACTCCTGTGCTTTCCTGGGCTCGGCCGGCATGCAAAGCACCCCCGGGGTGTAGTGATAAGGTCTATTGTACAATTGTTGCAATGACCGGAGGCGATGGTGGTCAATCTGGTAGTTCTTGACAGTCGGACTCACCGGAACGTGCGCGTTGCGCCCCGACCGAGCCGAGAGTGGGCGGAAATCAACGTGGTGAGCGTCGTCCCGCGCGAGTTTCCGCGGCTCGTCGCGCACTATCCGATCTTTTTCACCAAGAGCGCCGAGAGCGGGCGCTTCGAGCCCGCCGTGCTGCTGGGCTTCCAGCGCACGGAGAACCTGTTTTTCGCCCATGGCCGCTGGGATGTTGCGTACGTGCCGTTGCAGATCCAGCGTCAGCCCTTCTCCCTGATGCCGCGGCGCGGCGCCGGTCCCGCGGGCAGCCAGCCTTCTTTGGATGTGGCGCTCGACCTCGACTGCTCCAACATTCAGACCCAGGAAGGTGAGCGCCTGTTCCTCGACGACGGCGCACCGTCAAAGTTCCTGCAGGACATCACCTCGATCCTGTCGGCGTTGGTGAGCGGATCGCGCGAGGCTTACGAGTTTACCGGCCGCCTGGCCGAGCTCAACCTGGTCGAGCCGGTGCGCATCGATGTGGAGTTTGTCGATCGCAGCGAGGCCAAGTTGGAGGGGCTGTACTGGATAGCGGCCGCTGCGCTCAAGGCATTGCCGGCCGCGCAGCTGGCAGAGTTGCGTGATCGGGGATTCCTGGAGTGGCTGTACTTTCAGATGGCGTCGGTAGCGCACATGTCGGGGCTGGTCGCGCGCAAGAACCAGGTGTTGAGCGGTGTGACGGCGGCGCGCCGGCCTGAGGGTGGCAATGCCGGACCGGCCTGAGCAGCGGCCGGACGAGCCTGCGGCGCCACCGGTTGGGGCAGGGGAGCAGCCGGCCCCGCCTGGGGAGCAGCCTGTTGGGCGTGGAGACCAGCCGGTTCGACGGATTGTCATTGTCGGTGGGGGCACCGCCGGTTGGATTGTCGCGGGTGTCTTGGCATCGCGCTATCCGCGGCGGGGCGAGGACGGGGTCGCCATCACCCTGATCGAATCGCGTCAGCAACCCCCGATCGGCGTCGGCGAGGGCACCTGGCCAACGATTCGCGCGACGCTCAAACAGATCGGCGTCTCTGAGACTGACTTTTTGCGTGAGTGCGACGCCTCTTTCAAGCAAGGATCGCAATTCGTCAAATGGGTGGACGCAAGTGACTCGGACACCTACTGGCATCCATTCACTTTGCCGGCCGACTACGCCGACCGCAATTTGGCCCCTTACTGGCTGGAAGGTCTGCCGCAGGCAGGTTTTGCCGCCAGCGTGTGCTTTCAGACCGAGCTGTGTAGCCAGGCACTCGCGCCCAAGCTGATCACGACACCCGAATTCGCCGGGCTTGCGAACTATGCCTACCATCTCGATGCTGGAAAATTCGCGCCATTTTTGCAGAAGCATTGTGTCGGCAAGCTCGGTGTCAGCCACGTCTACGACGAGATCGTGCAGGTTCAGTCCGACGGCCACGGAGGCATTGCGCACCTGGTGACCAAGTCAGGGGACCTGCTGGCAGCCGACCTCTTCATTGATTGCAGCGGGTTCGCCGCACTGTTGATTGGCAAGCACTGCGGGGTTCCATTCCGGTCCATGAAAGATGTGCTGTTCATCGACAAGGCCTGGGCGGTGCAGATTCCGTACCGCGACGATGCTGCCCCCATCGCGTCCGCGACAGTTTCAACGGCCCAGTCATCCGGTTGGGTGTGGGACATCGGTCTCACCAGCCGCCGTGGCGTGGGGTATGTATTCTCCAGCAACTACCTGTCGGATGACCGCGCCCTGGAGGAGTTGCAGGCCTATCTCGCTGCCCGAGGGGATCTGTCCTCTGAGCTGAGCTTTCGGAACATCCCCATCAACTCGGGGTATCGCCAGGAGTCCTGGGTTGGAAATTGCGTGGCGGTGGGGCTGTCTGCCGGGTTCCTCGAGCCCCTCGAGGCTTCGGCCATCGTCATGATCGAGCTGTCGGCCAAGTCGATTGCCAACCTGCTGCCGGGTTGCCGCAGCGGCATGTGGCAGGCCGCCCGGATATTCAATGACACGTTCCGCTATCGGTGGGAACGGATTGTTGACTTCCTGAAGTTGCACTACGTCCTGAGCAGGCGGACGGACGGCCGCTTCTGGATCGACAACCGGCGCATCGAATCCATTCCAGACAGCTTGCGCGAGGCAATGGACTACTGGCGGCACCATTGCCCGTGGCATGAGGACTTCTCTCACCGGGAGGAAGTCTTCTCCGCGGCGAGTTACCAGTACATCCTCTACGGGATGGGATTTCAGACCTCGGCCGCGCCTTGGCTGTTGAACGACGACGATCGAAACCGCGCACGGGAAGCGCTGAGCGAAACAGCCCGGCGTGCCACGGCGTTGAGTGCGGCGCTGCCCGGTAATCGTGACCTGTTGACTCGAATACGGCGCTACGGCCTGCAGAAAATCTGATGAGCTGCTCACGCTCGCTGACCTGAAACGTATAAAGTCGGCCGCTTCAGCAGCCGCGGCGCAGGGAGCGCACACAATATGTTCATTCGTCCGAAATGGATTGGCGGGGCGTGCCTATCGGCGTTGCTCTCGTTTGTATTTCCGTCGGTCAATGAGGTCTGCGCACAGACTCCGGTTCCGGAGGCACCCGCCGCAAAAGCTCTCGTACAGGCCATGCAGGTGCAGGAGTCCGTCAGGATCGCGCTCGAGGCATCTGTTCAGAGGGACGTTCAGCAAGGGCGTTTTACGCAGAAGGTGCTCGATTGCGTGAAGACATCCAACCTGGACTTCGCGACGGATACCTACGCGGCCGCCGTGGCCGCGGCACTCTCCCCGCAGGAGATCAAACAGGCCATGGCATTTTTCTCGAGCGCTGAAGGTCGCGGCTACCTCAAGTATTCAGCCGCTCAGGAGTTGCAGGCGCGCGGGCTCAGCGGCGGCGAGTCGGTCGAGATGAGTCCGAAGGAGTACAGCGCCACGAGCAAGTTTCTCGACAGCACTGCCGGCAAAAAACTGTTGCAGGATCGAGTGCACGAGACTGCAGAGTTGAAAGCATCGTTGGCGCGCGGGATGGCTGCGCTGCTGGGTCAATGCCGTCGGTAATTGGCTGCCGCATTGCGCGGTGACTCCGCGCTGCAACGCGCTGCCCTAGTGCTCGCTCTATCAGCGTGGCTCGCTCCAGTTCGCGGCGCGCATGAATTCCAGGAAAGCACGCAGCTTGCCCGGCATCATGGCGCGGGCCGGATAATAAAGATGGAAGGTTTCGTCGGCTATTGAGAACTTCTCCAGCAACGGGACCAGCTCACCTGATCGCAGCGCATCGGCCGCGAAATCTTGAAACACGTAGGCGAGGCCGCTACCGCGACGTGCAGCATCCAGCACGGAGCGCATCTCATCAAAGATGAGTCTGCCGCTTACCTCGATGGTCTCGGTTTTCTTCTGCACTCGGAACTCCCACTGGAACAACCTCCCGGCGTTGAGGCGTTGGCGAATGCAGTTATGGTTCAACAGGTCCTCTGGACGTTGCGGCGTTGGATTGGCCGCAAGGTATCTGCGTGAGCCCACGACAACGAGGCGCTGTACCGGCCCCAGCGGCACGGTCACCATGTCGCGATGCACGGCGTGACCCAATCGGATGCCGGCATCGAAACCGGCGGCGACGATATCGGTAAGCCGGTTGTCTACCGACACATCCACGCTGATTTCCGGATAGCGTTCCAGGAACGCGGGGAGGTGGTTTTCGATGAGCGCCGCGTACGCGACAAATGACGTGTTGATCCGCAGGACGCCATAGGGTCTCCCGTACGACCCGCTTACGCTTCTCACCGAATGCCGGATCTGCTCCAGCGCCGGCCTGAGTGAGCTGAGTAGCTGCGCACCTGGCTCACTCAACGCGACGCTGCGCGTCGTGCGATTGAAGAGGCGCACCCCGAGCTGCGACTCGAGCTGTTTCACTGTCTTCGAAATCGCCGTCGGCGTTACTGCCAGCTCGGCGGCGGCACGGCCGAAATTGAGGTGCCGCGCTACGCACTCGAATGCGAACAGGCCCGGTAGATGGATGGGCGCGGCGCCCGGTGTGACATCGGCGAACCCAGTGGTGGTGGAGCCCATCGATAAGGCCTGAAATCCTGAACTATTGGTTCATAGTACATCAAGGATTCTGCGGATTCACTCAGCTATCACCTGCGCCTAAAGTGCTCCCAGCTCGCCGGTACTCACGCGCGGCGGGTTACAGGAACACTCACACGGGAGTCACGTCATGTCCCTTCAAAATCTTCCTCCTCGCAACACGGCCAGCCCTTTCGCCTCGATGAAGGGTCACCACGTCGCCGTGCGGGTGCCCGACTTTGCTGCCGCGAAGCGCTGGTATACCGAAAAACTCGACTTCCGCGTGGTGCACGAGTGGCCCTACGCTGACCAGCAGCTTGCGTATGTCGCGCCGGCGACCGACGACACGTTTTTCGTGGAGATCCTCGGCGGCGGCAACCCAGGGCCGATTCCGAAGCCGGTCTATACCGACCTCGGTGACAGCCTGCGGCTCGCCGGCCTGCATCACTTCTGTCTGAACGTTGCGAACATCGAGGACACAGTTTCCGAGCTGCGTCGTCGCGGCGTGACTATCGTCACCGAACCGTTCGAGCTTCCGGTCATCAATCGCCGCCTTGCGTTCCTGGCAGACCCCTGGGGCAACCTCATCGAGTTGGCTCAGGTGTTGGCGTAAGACACAACAATGCAGCTCGCGAAGTGGAAGTGGGCCAGACAGCGATATACGACATTTCAAAGAGTTAGCCGCCTGGTCAAGCTATGCTCGCGTTGAGCTGTGCGAATATGGACAGCGGCTGTACGGTTTCGGACAGAATGCTCACCCGAGGCTGAGGCCATACCCATGCGCGCGCCGCCGAAAAGTCGCATGATCGGTCCGATCGGATGGAGCGGCAGCAGCGGCACGGCTCGACGGCAACCACGGGAATTCACCCCGCTCGGGCCGGGGGAGGACATCGTGCAACACACGTGTTGTTTGCGGGGCGTACGGAAATTCCACGTCAGGTCCGTGTTGTTACCAGGGGCCTTGGCCGTCGTTGTCGGATGTTCTGGTGGCGGGCCGGTGGGGCCGGAGACAAAACCGTATCTGTTGCCTATCCCGAACGCCAGCGGGTTGGC
>Ga0068859_100001153_pt1 | contig 26984 bp, 28 predicted proteins | sample KBSSwiS22_FD_66585 | JGI IMG/M metagenome (GOLD analysis project Ga0068859, IMG submission 66585) | Switchgrass rhizosphere microbial communities from Kellogg Biological Station, Michigan, USA - KBS Switchgrass S2-2 | ecosystem: Host-associated > Plants > Roots > Rhizosphere > Soil ...
GACAGGCTTCGAAGAGCACGTCGCGCAGCAGCTTGGGCGCGGCGCCTTGGGCGTTGTGGCCGGAGCCGGCGGCCAGGTGCAGGCGCACGCGGGGATGGGCGGCCAGCCGCGCCCGCACCGCCGCATCCACCAAGCTCGGCAGGCGAGCTGTCTCACGGCGCGGCTCCAACGGCTCGCCCGCCAGGATCACGTCGGTCGGCAGGTCGAGATGGTCGAGCAGCGCCAGATCGTCCCGCGGCCGATCCGCCCGGGCGCCCAGGCCCATGTAGGCGGCGAAAGCCCTATCCGCGGCGGCGTCGCGCGGCAGGCGGGCCAGGTGGTCGCGCACCACAGCCTGCAGCGGCCACAGCTCGCCCGTCCGCAAGGTGGGCTCCACCGCCACGATACGGCGCAGGTTCGGGGCGCGCACGCCGAGCGCCACGACGGCGCCGGCCGAGACGCCCAGCAGCACCACCGGCCGGTCGGGGAACAGCTGGACGATCACCTCCCCCACCGCCTGGGCGGCGGCGTGCATGGAGGTTTCGCGCAGCGCCGGGCCTTCGGCGCCTGGAAGGCGCAGGACGCAGGCCTCCGCCACCCGGCCCAGCCCCATGGGCAGGCTGGACAGGTCCTCAGGCCCGGCCAGCAGCCCCTGGATCGCCACCACGCCCGGCAGGCCGGGCTCCGCGGCGCCCGCCTTTCGCCAGACGGGGACGACGCCCAGGGTGGTGGCCGCTTCGATGCGCGTCAGCTCTCCGAAGCTCAAGCGAGGTCCCGCCAGCAAGGCATGTCCGAGCCCGGCCACGCCTGGGCCTCGTAGACGCCGCGGGCGACGGCGCGCGCCAGGCAGTCGGCGGCCAGCGCGCCCAGCCGGGCGAGCGCATAGGCGCGCGGCTCCGCCATGGCTCTGCGGCCGGTGGAGAGGGCGAAGACCACGTCGCCGTCGAAGGGCGCGTGCACCGGGCGAATGGCGCGCGCCAGCCCGTCCTGGGCCATCACCGCCACGCGTCGCGCCTCGGCGGGCGTCAGGGCTGCGTCTGTGGCGACGCAGGCGATGGTGGTGTTGCGGCTCTCGGCGGGCGATTTGGCCAGGCCCCAGGCGTCGGGCGGAGCGATGAGGCCCGCCGCGCCCAGGCCGCCGAACTCGTCGCCGATCTCATAGGGCGCGGCCCAGAAGGTACGGCCGCCCGGCGCCACCACCGAGCCCCAGCAGTTCACCGCCGCCAGCGCGCCGACGACCACGCCGTCCTCGGCCACGACCGAGGCCGAGCCCAGGCCGCCCTTCAGCGCCCCCGACATGGCGCCGTAGCCCGCCCCCGCGGTCCCGAGCGCGAAGACCTCGCCCGCCGCCGCAGTCGCCTGGCGGCCAAGCTCGTTGTAGGGCGGCGCCTCGCCCCAGACCTTGTCCCCGCCGTTGGCGAGGTCGAAGAGGATAGCGGCCGGGACCACCGGAGAGGCCGGAATCGCCAGGTCGTCCCTCAGCACGAAGCCGCGGCCCCGCGCGCCCAGCCAGGCGGCCGCCCCATCGGCGGCGGCCAGGCCGTAGACCGAGCCGCCGGCGAGCACCACCGCGTCCACCGCGTCCACCAAGGCGTCGACCGCGAGCGCGTCGGTCTCGCGCGTGCCGGGCGCGCCGCCGCGCACGTCGCAGGCGCAGACCGCGCGCGCCGTCGGCAGGATCACCGTGACCCCCGTGCGCGCAGCCGCGTCCTCCGCCTGGCCGACGGCGAGACCGGGCACGTCGGTGATCAGGTTTCGCGGGCCAGGCCGGGCGGCGCTCATACGCTGGACGTCGCACCCCGCGCGCTTGTTGTCCACCGGCCCGCGGCTAAGGTGGCGCGCCCTGTTGCGGAGCTCCCGGTGCCCTTCGACCTCGCCCGCCTGCCAGCCGTCGCCGCCGCCGCGGCCCTGCTTACGAGCTGCGCCGCCGCACCCCCGGCCCTGCCGCTCGCAAAGGCCCCGTCGCCCTCCGCCGATATCGCGCCCCGGGCCATGGCTGCGGCGGCCAACCCGATGGCGGTGGAGGCCGCGCTGGCGGTGCTGCGGCGCGGCGGAACCGCGGTCGACGCGGCCGTGGCGGCGCAGGCGGTGCTGGGCCTGGTGGAGCCGCAGAGCTCCGGCCTCGGCGGCGGCGCCTTCATGGTCTACTACGACGCCAAGACCCGCCAGGTGACGGCCTACGACGGCCGAGAGACGGCGCCGGCGGGGGCTGCGCCGGACATGTTCCTGGGGCCGGACGGCAAGCCGCTTCCCCCCATCGTCAACATCCTGAGCGGACGCTCCACCGGCGCACCCGGCGCCGTGGCCATGCTGGACCTGGCGCAACGCGCCCACGGAAGGCTGCCGTGGGCGAGCCTGTTCGCCGACGCCGAGCGGCTGGCCGAGCAAGGCTTCCCGGTCCCGAAGCGGCTGGCGGCGGCCGCCAATTCACAAGCGGCGCAGGCCCAGACGCCGGACGCCGCCGCCTATTTCACCAAGCCCGACGGGAGCCGCGTCCGGGAAGGCGACACCTTCCGCAACCCCGCCTATGCGCAAAGCCTGCGCCGGATCGCCCGCGAGCGCTCGGCGGGCCTGCTCAAGGGCCCCATCGCCAAGGCCATCGTCCGGCGCGTGCACGAAGGCGAGCGGCCGGGCTCGCTTTCGCTGTCAGACCTCGCCGCCTATCGGCCGAAGTCGGCGCCGGCGCTATGCCGGCCCTACCGGATCTACCTGGTATGCCTGCCGCCCGCGCCCGCCGGTGGCCCAAGCGTGCTGGAAGCCCTGGGCCTTTTGGAGCGCACCGACATCGCCGCCCGCGACCCCGTAGACCCGCAGGCCTGGAGCCTCTTCGCCCAGGCCAGCCGGCTGACCTACGCCGACCGCGACCGCTACATGGGCGACCCCGCCTTCGTGACCGTGCCGACCGACGGCCTGCTGAGCGCCGCCTACCTCGACGCCCGCGCCCGGCTCATCGGCCCCGTCGCCGGCCCGCCGCCGGAGCCGGGCCTCCCCCCGGGCGCGCCGACGCGCGGCGCCGACCGCGCCCTGGAGCCTGGCGGAACCTCGCACCTGGTGATCGTCGATGCGTTCGGCGACGTGGTCTCGATGACCACCACCGTGGAGAGCGTCTTCGGTTCCGGGCGGATGGCGGCGGGCTTCTTCCTCAACAACCAGCTCACCGACTTCTCCGCCTCGCCGCGCGGCCCCGACGGCGCCCCCGCCGCCAACGCGGTCGCGCCCGGCAAGCGGCCGCGCTCGGCGATGAGCCCGACGATCGTGCTCGACCGCCAGGGCCGCTTCGTCGCCGCCCTCGGCTCGCCGGGCGGGCCGGGGATCATCGCCTACAACCTCAAGGCCCTGGTCGGCCTGCTGGACTGGAAGCTCTCGCCCCAGGCCGCCATCGACCTGCCGAACCTGATCGCCCGAGGCGCGCTCTACGACGCCGAGGTGGCGAAGATGCCGCCCGCCGTGACGCAGGGGCTGGCCGAGCGCGGAATCCGGCTGGTCACGGGCACGGGCGCCGAGGGCTCGGGCCTGCACGTGATCGCGGCCGTTCCAGGCGGCTATCGGGGCGGGGCGGACAAGCGCCGGGACGGCGTCGCGCGCGGGTTCTGACCCCCGACCTCGCTCAGGACGCCGTGCGGACCCTAGATCGGCGAGCGGCTTTCGGCGGCGCGCCGGGCAGGCGCAGCTCGAACACCGCGCCCTCGGGGCCGGTGCTGGCCAGCGCCAGGTCGCCGCCGTGGCCCAGCGCCAGCTCGCGGGCGATGGCCAGGCCCAGGCCCGCGCCCTCCGGACGCCCGGAGCCGGCGAAGGGCTGGAAAAGCCGCTCGCGCGCCCGCTCCGGCACGCCGGGCCCGTCGTCGGCCACGGCGATGACGCTGACGCCGTCGGCCTGGGTCAGCGTCACCCGCACGCATCCGGGCGCGGCGCGGCCGGCCTGATGCTCGATGGCCTCGCGGGCGTTGCGCAGCAGATTGACCAGCATGCGGTGGAGCTGGTCTGGGTCGGCGTTCACCTGATCGCCCGGGTCGAGCCCGCTCTCCAGCCGCACGCCGTCCGGCGACAGCCGCGCCTCCTCGGCCGCAGCCTCGACCGCGGGCGCCAGGCGCACGGCTCGGGCCTGCGGCGCGGGCTCCTGGCTCTTGCCGTAGGCCAGCACGTCGGAGGCCAGCTTGATCGCCCGGTCCAGCGCCCGCTCCAGGCGGGGCAGCGCCTCGCGCACCTTGGGGTCCTTCAGCGCGGCCAGCCGCTCCGAGGCGATCTGGGCGCTGGTCAGCATGTTGCGCAGGTCGTGGTTGATCTTGGCCACCGCCTCGCCCAGGGCCGCCAGCCGGGCGCGCGAATGCAGTGCGGCGCGCAGGTCGGCCTGCATCCGGTCCAGTTCGGCCTCGGCGCGGCCGATCTCGTCGCGCCGGCCGGAGGGGGGGACCCGCGCCCGGGGGTCCTCCGGATCGGCTCGGAACCGCTCCATGGCGCGGGTGATCCTCTGCATGGGCCGAACGAGGAAGAGCGCCAGCGTCACATAGACCAGCACGCCTGTGATGGTGGAGACGAAGGCCACGATCAGCGCCAGGCGCCAGGCGTAGTTGGCGAGCGCCCGCTTCAACTCGGCGTCGGAGGCGACGAACTCGACGAACTCGCCCTTGCGGAAGCGCGGCTCGGCCACCACCCGCACGCGTCGGCCGTCGGGACCAAGCAGGGTCTGGAAGGGCGCCAGCCAGTCCAGGCCCGGCGCCCGCTCGCGCAGGTCGACCAGATAAGGCGCCGCGCCCTGCCCGGCTTTCGGCTTGGCGAACACCAGGCTGCGGATGCCGTCCACCGAGACGGCCACGATGTCCACGCCCGCGCCGTTGAGGAACTGGGCCTTGAGCTGCTCGCTGACCACCCGGTCGGGCGCGACCTCGGGGGCCAGGGAAGCGAGCTCCGCCGCCCGCACCCGGTCGAGCAGCCACTGGCGCTCATAGGCCGCCAGCGCCTGCGGCAGGGTCAGGGCCCCGCCCAACGCGACGAACAGCACGGTCAGCAACAAGAGGCGGGCGGATAGGCCGCCCGGCAGGGGCAAGCGGCGCCTGGCCTCCTTCGGACTCTCCTGCGGCAAAGGCGTGTCCGCCATGCGCCTTGCGTAATCCACCCGGGCTATTTCGGCAACGCGGCCCGCGGGATGCGCCGGGGGCGCGGTCAGCGGGCGCCCACGGCCTCGGCGACGCTGGCGAAGCCGTCCGCCCGCAACAGGGCGGCCAGTTCGCGCTTGATGCGCGACGCCAGCCCCGGTCCTTCGAACACCAGGGCCGAATAGAGCTGCACGGCCGAAGCGCCGGCGCGGATGCGGCCATAGGCTTCCGCGCCCGAGCCGATCCCGCCCGCGGCCACCAGCGGCAGGCGGCCTCTCGCGGCCTCGGCGAACAGGCCGAGCGCGCGGCGGGCGATGGGTGCGAGCGGCGCCCCGGACAGCCCGCCGGACTCGCCGGCGTGGGGCGACGAAAGCGGCGGCCGCTCGATGGTGGTGTTGGAGACGATGACGCCTGAAAGGCGGTGGGCCAGCACCGTCTCGACGATGGCCTCCACCTCGGCGGCCTCCAGGTCCGGGGCGACCTTCAGGAACATGGGGGCGAGCCCGGCGCGCGGCAGGCCATCGCGAGCCTCGGCCAGCCGGCCGAGCAGCTCCTCCAGGGCGTCCTTGGTCTGCAGGGCGCGCAGGCCCGGCGTGTTGGGCGAGGAGATGTTGATGGTGAAGTAGCTGGCCTGGCCCCACAGGCGCTTGAGGCCCGTCACATAGTCGGCGACCCGGTCGGCGGCGTCCTTGTTGGCCCCGATGTTGGCCCCGATGACACCAGGCCCGCGGCGGGCCAGACGGCCGGCGAAGGCCTCCAGGCCGTGGTTGTTGAAGCCCATGCGGTTGATCACGGCCCGGTCCTGGGTCAGCCGAAAAAGCCTCGGTCGCGGGTTGCCCGCCTGGGGAAGCGGCGTGACCGTCCCGCACTCCACGAAGCCGAAGCCGGCGCGGAGCATGGGGCCGAACGCCTCGGCGTTCTTGTCGAATCCGGCGGCGAGCCCCACGGGATTGGGAAGCCGCAGCCCAGCCAGTTCCGTCGCGAGGATCGGGTCGTCGGCGCCTGCGCGGGGGCCAAGCCCGGCCTTCAGCGCCTTGATGGCGAGACCATGGGCGTCCTCCGGATCGAGGGCGCGCAGCGCGCGGCTCGCCAGGGCGTGCGCCAAGGTCACGCCAACGCCCCGACCTGAGGCGCGCCGTCCGCGCCCAGCGGCGCGTCTGTCACCGCACGAACGTGGCGCACGTCCAACGGGCGGTAGAGATGCGGGAAAAGGGCGCCCCCGCGCGAGGGCTCCCAGCGCACGGCCTCGCCCAGGTCGTCCGCCTCGACCTCCAGCACCACCAAGCCGGACTGGCCCGCGAAGTGCCGCGCCGCGGTCTCGGCCGCCTGGGCTGCCGTCGAGAAATGGATGTAGCCGTCTGCAAGGTCTACGGCCGATCCGGTGAAGCGGCCCTGGGCCTGGGCGGCGAGCCATTCCCGCCGGGAAAGGATCTTGTAGATCCGGCTCAAGCCGCCTTCTCCGGATAGAACAGGCTGTCGGCCACGAAGCGGCCCTGGGCGTCGACGTCGAACACCACCGCTGCGGCCGGCGGAAAGGCGCGTGCGACACGGGCGAGGAAAGCGGCCGGGCCGCCCGTCTCCACCAGCAGCTCCACGGCCAGCTCCTGAAGGCCTGGGTTGTGCGCCACCACCAGCACCGTGCCAGGCTCATCCGACTGAGAAGCCAGCCGGCGCAGCTCCTGGGCGCCGGCGTTGTAGAGGCTGGGGTCGAAGCGCACCGCGCCGCCGGGCATGGCGGCGTCGACGGCGTCCCAGGTCTGGCGCGCGCGCACGGCGGGCGAGACCAGGGCGAGGTCCGGACGCAAGCCCAGGCCCGCGAGCTTGGCGGCGACGGCCTCGGCCTCACGCAGCCCGCGCGGCGCCAGCGGCCTGTCGAAGTCCTGGCCGCTGGGCGCGTCACCCTCGGCCTTGGCGTGCCTGAGCAGGATCAGCCGTTGCATCGGGCCTCCCTTTCAAGACCGCCTCTTAGCGGCGCCGACCGCCGCTTGAGAAGCCATTGACACCGAAAGGCTGGGGCGGTCCAAGGCCAGAGGATGACGGACGCGGCCGCCAAGATCGCCCAGCCTGCGACCGGGGGCGGAACGATGAGGTTCCCCGCCGGCAAGGCGTTGCGCCTGGATTCGGGCGCCACGCTGGCCCCGCTGGAGATCGCCTACAACACCTATGGCGAGCTGAACGCCGACAAATCGAACGCCGTGCTGATCTGCCATGCGCTGACGCTCGACCAGCATGTGGCGTCGGTTCATCCGACCACGGGAAAGCTCGGCTGGTGGACGCGTGCGGTGGGCCCGGGCAAGCCGATCGACACTAACCGCTATTTCGTAATCTGCTCCAATGTGATCGGCGGCTGCATGGGCTCGACCGGGCCAGCGTCCATCGATCCGGCCGCCGGCGCCCCCTATGGCCTGACTTTCCCGGTAATCACCATCGGCGACATGGTGCGCGCCCAGGCCATGCTCATCGAGGCGCTGGGGATCAAAAGCCTGTTCGCCGTGATCGGCGGCTCGATGGGCGGCATGCAGGTGCTGCAGTGGGCGGCGGACTATCCGGAGAAGCTGTTCTCGGCGATCTGCATCGCCGGGGCGCCGCGCCATTCCGCCCAGAACATCGCCTTCCACGAAGTCGGCCGCCAGGCGATCATGGCCGACCCGGACTGGCGCGCCGGCGCCTACGACCAGGCCGGGACGCGGCCGGAAAAGGGCCTGGCGGTGGCGCGCATGGCCGCGCACATCACCTATCTGTCCGAGGCCGCCCTGCAGCGGAAGTTCGGGCGCGAGCTGCAGCGCGACGGCCTGTCGTGGGGTTTCGACGCCGACTTCCAGGTGGAGAGCTACCTGCGCCACCAGGGGACCAGCTTCGTCGACCGCTTCGACGCCAACTCCTACCTCTACATCACCCGCGCCATGGACTACTTCGACCTCTCGGCGCAGTACGGCGGCTCGCTGACCCAGGCGTTCCATCGGGCGCGGATGGTGAAGTTCTGCGTGCTGTCCTTCTCGTCGGACTGGCTCTACCCGACTTCGCAAAGCCGCGAGGTGGTGCGGGCGCTGAACGCCGCCGGCTGCCGGGCGAGCTTCGCCGAGATCGAGAGCGACAAGGGCCACGACGCCTTCCTGCTCGACGAGCCGCAGCTCGACGCCACCCTGCGCGGCTTCCTCTCCGCCCAGGCCCACTCGCGAGGGCTGGCGTGAGCGGTCTGCGCGAGGATTTCCGAGAAATCCTTCGGCTGGTGCGCCCGGGCGCCCGGGTGTTGGACGTCGGATGCGGCGAGGGCGAGTTGCTGGAGCTGCTGACGCGCGAGAAGATCGTCGACGGCCAAGGACTGGAGATCAGCCAGGCCGGGGTCTCGGCCTGCCTGGCCAAGGGGCTGGCGGTCGTCCAGGGCGACGGGGACAGCGACCTCGACTATTTCCCGACGCGGTCGTTCGACTACGCCATCCTGTCCCGCACCCTCCAGCAGATGCGCGATCCCGCGCACGTGCTCTCCGAGCTCCTGCGCATCGCCGAGCAGGCGGTGGTCTCGGTGCCGAACTTCGGCCACTGGCGGGTGCGCTGGGCGCTGCTGGCCAAGGGCCGGATGCCGGAGACCAAGGCCCTGCCCGAACCCTGGTGGTCGACGCCCAACATCCACCTGTGCACGCTGCGCGACTTCACCGAACTCTGCCGCGAGCTCGATCTGCGCATCGACGCCTGCGCGGCGCTCTCCAACGGCAAGGCCGCGCGGTCCATCGACCCGCAACGGCCGATCGAGAACTGGCGTTCGGAGACCGGCCTGTTCCTGCTGAGCCGCCGCGCGGAGCCGTCCGCCGCGCCGCCGGTGGACTTGCTGGGCGAGGCGCTGCCACAGGAGATCACCGAACCCTCGGCGAAGCGGCGCCGCAAGCGGGCGGGTGCATAAGGGAGGCGAAGATGGCCGGAACCGGTAAGATCAACGCGACGCTCGACGCCAGCGACGAGCTCTATCTCGGCCGAATGCCCCACATAAAACACTGGATCGAGGACATGGAGGCGCGAAAGGCCGACCTCACCGATCCCGACGAGATAGAGATGATGCGGGTCTGGATCGAGCACGTCGCCGCCGAGGGCGGGCTCGATCTGCATACGGCCTGCGTCACGCTCACCGACGACGGCTGCTCGCGCACCTGGGGCGGCGGCATGCCCGAGGGCGGCATCATGTCGGTGACGATTTCCAACGACGACCGCCGGACCTTTTACGAGCGGGCCTTCGTCGAGGCGCGCGACACCATGCACCTTCAGGAGATGGTCACCGAGCGCATGGTGGTCGGCAAGGATGGCATCGCCTTCGACGGCGTGCTGCATGTCGTCTCCCGGGGCAGCCAACTGCCCTGGGCCGGCGCGGGGAGGCCGGAGCACGTGGGGCCCGATGAATACTGCCTGGTCAGCCGCCGCGTGTCGGGCTGGAACAGCTTCAGGGACGGCAAGATCGTCGGTGAGGACCGCTATCGCGACCAGCGCGTCCACGTCGAGAAGGTCGATTGGAAACCCGGCCAGCCCGTGGATTGAGCCACGCCGGCCTGTCGGTCGCGCGGGTCCGGGCTTCGGCGGTCAGAACCCGAAGGCGGTCTTGAGCCGATCGATTTGGGACAACACCGGATGGCTATCAGCCGCTTCGGCCTCCAGGTACATGCGGCGGTCCAGGTGGCGCACGCGTTCGTAGAGCTTCTCGGACCGGTCGAGCAGGATCAGCAGGCCGTCCGGGATGCCCTCCGCCTCCGCGTCGGAGTTGCGGCAGACCTCTTCGGCGGCAAGTCGATAGCGCTCGTCACAGGCGTGGGCCGGCGCCATGTCGCCCTCGCGAACCGCGCGCTGCACCAACAGCCATGACGCCACCTGCATGAGCCGCGTGGTGAGCCGCATGCTTTCCGAAGCGTAGGCCAGCGCCGCATTGCGGGCGAGCGCTTTGGATTCCTGGCGCCCCGCCCCGTCGAGGTAGGCGGCGGTCTCCTCCACCAGGTCCATGCCTTCCTGGAAGGTCCGGGCGAACAGCTCGGATCGGGCGAAGTCCTGGATGGCCTCGGAGCGCCGGTGCAGGGGGTCTGCGTCGTTCATTTCGATCCTTGGTCCCGCCGCGATCCAGCTGTGGGACGGTTGACCCTTTTTGACGGCTCGGGTTGCAACACCCGTGCCAGGAATTGCAATCTCAAAGCGCAGGACGCGAGAACAGGGCGTCGGCGGCGGCGCGACCGGCGCGCTTGCGGTCGATCTGCGCCCGGACCCGTGCGATCTCGGCGTTCAGCAATTCGACGCGCTCTTCGAGCTCCGCCAGGCCGTACAGGTCCAGATCCTCCTTCAGGGCGTCGTTCAACCGCTGGCCCCGGCCGATGCGAACGTCGGCGGCTTCTTCCATGGCAGGCCTCCTTTGCCGTTCCCCCTTGCTGGGCTATCCAAACGCCGATCTTTTCTTTTCGCAAGCGCGTCGGAGGTTTTCCGACGACGGACGGCCGCGCGGCCCTGCAGAACGCGCAGTATCCAGCCGCCCCTTTCCGGACCGAGATCGAGGACCCATGCCCGCTGAAATCCGCAAGCTGGAGACCGTCTATCGAGGCTATACGACCCTGCGGCGCGCGACGCTCGAAGCCCCAGACGGGTCGCGCTTCACCCGCGAGATCGAAGACCACGGCCGCGCCTGCGCGGTCCTGCCCTACGACGCGGAGCGGCGCTGCGCCCTGCTCGTCAGCCTGCCCCGCGCGCCGGTGATCTGGAGCGGCGGGCCGGGCGATCTCCTCGAGGCCGTGGCCGGCATGCTGGACGGAGAGCCGCCGGAAGACTGCGCCCGCCGCGAGGCCATGGAGGAGGCCGGGGTCGCGCTGTCCGTCCTCGAGCCGGTGGGTTGCGTCTACGCCAGCCCTGGCGTCTCCACCGAGAAGATCCGGTTGTTCCTCGCCCCCTATCGCGCCGCCGACCGCACGGGAGACGGCGGCGGCCTGGCGGACGAGCACGAACTGATCACCGTCGTCGAACTGCCGCTGGACACGCTTTGGGCGCAGGTCGAGGACGAAAGCCTTCTGGACATGAAGACCCTGGCCCTGACGCTGGCCCTGCGCGTCCGCCATCCGGAGCTCTTCACCGGCGCGCCGTCAGCTTGAGCTGCGATCATTCGGCGCCTGACGATCGGGCGCCGTAGCAGCACTGTTCCCAGGTGAGTGATAAACTACTGATTTCGTGGAACTTTATTGCGAATCGCGCATAGATTACCCTAAGCGCGGCCGCACTCCGCCGCGCCGGGTTTTGAACAGACGCGAGGTTGTTGAATGACGCCGTCGCCCGAGTTCCGGAAGCAGCTGGAGGGCTATGGCCTGACCACGGCCGAAATCCTCTACCGCATGCCCGACCATCCGGCGATCCTGCAGAGCTACATCTGGCAGGACTACGATCTCTTCCCTCAGTTCCCGGAACTCAAGAAGTTCCTCGATTTCTGGGCGCGCACGCTGGACGGCGCGCTCTTCAAGGTCACAGTCGGCCATTGCAAGCTTATCAAGCCGGCGGAGCTCAAGGCGCTGAGCGGCGAGTTTAGGCTGCACTGACGACGGAAGCGGGGCGGGAGCCTCTTTGACATCGAGGGCGGGCGTGGCTTGATGGCCCGCTTTGCGCCGAACGCCCCGTCTCATCCTTTGTCTCGCCTTCCTGGCGGCGCTCGCAGCGTGCCAACCGGCCGCGCACCGGCCGCGCTGCCCGCCCGGCAAGGTCTGCCTGGAGTACGGCAACAACACCGAGCCCCTAACGCTGGACCCGCAGCTGTCCGAGCAGGTGACCGAGGCCGTCATCATCGGCGACCTGATGATGGGGCTGACCACCGAGGGGCCAGACTCTTCGGTCCAGCCGGGCATGGCGGAGCGTTGGACGACGAGCCCGGACGGGCTGACCTGGACATTCCACCTGCGTCCGGCGCTCTGGTCCGACGGCGTGCCGGTGACCGCCCGGGATTTCGTTTTCGGCTACCGCCGTATCCTCGATCCCAAGACGGGATCGCCCTACGCCTATCTGGTCTACCTCCTGAAGAACGGCGAGGCGGCCAACCAGGGCAGGGCCTCGCTGGAGGCGATCGGCGCGCGGGCCCCCGACGACCACACCCTGATCCTGACGCTGGCGCACCCCGCGCCCTACCTGCCCCTGCTGCTGAAGCACCAAAGCTGGTTCCCCGCCCCGGAGCACGCGGTGCGCCGCTGGGGAGACAAATGGGTGCAGCCCGGGCGCTACGTCTCGAACGGCCCCTTCCGCCTGGTCGAATGGCGACTGGGCGACTACCTGCGCGTGGAGCGCAATCCGAGGTTCTTCGACAACGCCAAGGTCTGCATCGACCGCATCAACTACTACCCGACCACCGACCAGGTGGCGGCCGAGCGGCGGGTCGCGCGCGGCGAGCTGGACCTCACGACCTCCTTCCAGTCGAACCGGCTGGAGCACATCCGCAAGACCATGCCGGGCTACGCGCGACCGGCCCCTTGGCTCACCACGACCTATATGGCCTTCAACAGCCACGACCGCGGGCCGTTGCAGGACCTTCGGGTGCGGCGCTCCCTATCGGCGGCCATCGACCGGGAGTTCATCACCGGAAAGCTGCTGCGGTCCGGCCAGCGCCCGGCCTACGCTTTCGTGCCGCCGGGAACGGCCAACGCCCGCGCCATCCCACCCCCGCCCTGGGCGCGGCTGACCCTGGCGCAGCGTCGGGCGGAGGCGCGCGCCCTGCTCGCCCAGGCAGGCTTCGGCCCGGCGCGGCCGCTCACCGTGCAGCTCTCCAGCTCCAATTCGAACGAAAGCCTTCTGCTGGCCCAGGCGATCCAGGCCGACTGGCGGGCCATCGGCGTCGTGACCAAGATCAGCCGCAGCGAAGGCCAGATCCTGCTGGCGGACCTTCGGCAGCGGAACTTCCAAGCCGCCATGGCGAGCTGGGCGGCCGACTACAACGACCCGATGACCTTCCTGGCGCTCTTCAAGTCCGACACCGGCGCGCAGAACTACGGCGACTATCGCAGCGCCGCCTACGACGCCCGCCTCGCCGCCGCCGACGCGGAGCCCGACGCCGGCAAGCGCGCGCAATGGCTGGCCGAGGCCGAGCAGATCCTGCTGGCGGACGAGGGCGTGGCGCCGGTCTATTTCAGCGTCAGCCGCTCACTGGTCAGCCCGCGCGTCATCGGCTGGGTCGACAATCTCGAAAACTGGCACCGCGCGCGCTGGCTGTGCGTGAAGGGGCGGCCGAAAGCCGCCGGCTAGATTAGCGATAGACCCAGTGACACTTCTTCTTGGCGTTGCTCTTGGCGATCTGGTGGCCCGCCACGGCGCCCGCGCCCGCGCCCAGCAGGGTGCTGCCAGTGTTGCCGCCGATCGCGTTGCCCAGAAGACCGCCGCCCACCGCGCCGACGACGGTGCCGGTGTTGGCTGAGTGCCGGACCTGCCTGGCGGACTTGCACACCCACACGCGATGACGGGTCTGCGCCTCGGCGACGGGCGCGGCCACGAGGGCCAGGGTGGCGACGGCGAGGGCCGGGGCGATGATGGTCTTGCGCAAAGAGGTCTCCATCGTTTGCTGCGACAGGCGTCCACAGGAAACCCGTTCCTACGGCTTCGGTTGCTTGAGCGACGCGGCCGTGTTGCGGAACCGAATGGCGCCCCGCGGCTTTTTTGCGGCATCCGCCGATGGGACACGCGCCCGACGGCGCTAAGGAGAAACCCTATGTCCATTCTTGCTTGGATCGTTCTGGGCCTGATCGCCGGCTTCATCGCCAGCAAGCTCGTGAACAAGACCGGCGGCAGCCTCGTTCTCGATCTGCTGCTGGGCGTCGTCGGCGCCTTCGTCGGCGGCTTCCTGTTCACCCGCTTCGGCGCCGCCGGCGTCACCGGGCTGAACATCTACAGCATCCTCGTCGCCATCATCGGCGCCGTGGTGGTGCTGTTCATCTATCACGCCATCGCCGGACGCCGGGCGCTCTAACGCCCCACGTCCCCGGAACTGGAGAACCCCGCCCTCGCGGCGGGGTTTTTCTTTGGAACCGGCGCGCCGCCGGCCGGTTGCCGCCGTGCATCAGGAGCCTGCAGCCATGGCCGACACCGAGCCCCGCCCTCCGTTCAAGGATCAGCCGCAGATGCGTCCGCCAGGCCGCACCGCGGAGATGCGGCCCAGGCCCGACCATGGCGAGACCAGCTACCGCGGCTCGGGCCGTCTCGCCGGCAAGGCGGCGATCATCACCGGCGGAGATTCGGGCATCGGCCGCGCGGTGGCCATCGCCTACGCCCGCGAAGGCGCCGACGTGCTGATCGCCTACCTCGATGAACACGAGGACGCCCGCGACACCGCGCGCCTGGTGGAAGAAGCCGGGCGCAAGGCCGTGCTCGTGGCCGCCGACATCTCGCAAGCCGCCCGCTGCCGGGAGATCGTCGATCGGGCGGTCGAGGCGTTCGGCCGCCTCGACGTCCTGGTGAACAACGCCGCCCACCAGATGAGCTTCGAAGCGATCGACGAGATCAGCGACGAGGAATGGGACTACACCTTCCGCACCAACATCTTCTCGATGTTCTACCTGTCGAAGGCGGCCGCGGCGCACATGGCGCCGGGCGCCGCGATCATCAACACCGCCTCGGTCAACGCCGACGCGCCTTCGCCTCAGCTCCTGGCCTACGCCACCACCAAGGGGGCGATCCAGAATTTCACGGGCGGTCTGGCCCAGCTGCTGGCGGAGAAGGGGATCCGGGTGAACTGCGTCGCCCCAGGCCCCATCTGGACCCCGCTCATCCCCTCCACCATGCCGCCGGAGAAGGTCGAGCACTTCGGCCAGAACTATCCGATGGGCCGGCCGGGCCAGCCCAAGGAGCTTGCGCCCGTCTATGTGATGCTGGCCTCGGACGAGGCGAGCTACGTCTCGGGCGCGACGGTCGCGGTGACCGGCGGCAAGCCGATCCTCTGACCAACCTGGGCCGGTCGCGTCCGCCGAGCGTTAGGCTGTCGCACGACGGCTTAGAGGCGGCGATGAATCCCAGGCTCCATTGCGTGGCCCCGGTCGGCGACCGGTGCGGGGAGGCGGCGACCTGGTCGCCTGCCGAACAGGCGCTCTATTGGTGCGACGTCAACCGCTTCCTGATCCATCGCATCGACGCCCAGCAGCAGGTGAAAAGCTGGCTCTTCGACGAGCCGGTGGTCGCCATTTCGCTGACCGATCGACCGCAGGAGCTGCTGGTGGCGCTGGGCTCGCGGCTGATCTTCTGGCGGCCCGCCGACGATCACCGCCGAGACCAGGGCTTCAGGCTTGGCGACTGGCCGAGGGCGCGACTGAACGACGGGCGCGCGGCGCCCAACGGCGACTTCTGGATCGGCAGCATGCACAACAACGTCGGTCCCTTCGGCGAGCCGCTGGACACCGCCTTCGGCCACGGCGTGCTGCACCGATTGCGCCCCGACGGCGCCGCCTCGGTCGAGAAGCGCGACCTCGGGATATCCAACACCGTCTGCTGGTCTCCGGATCGGACGACCTTCTATTTCGCCGACAGCCAGCGCAACCTCATCTGGGCCTACGACTACGACGAAGAGAGCGGCGAGATCGCCAACGAACGGCCGTTCTTCGAGGGTTTCGAGCGCGGCGCGCCGGACGGCTCGGCCGTCGACGCGCAGGGCCGGCTGTGGAACTGCCGCTTCGACGGGGGCTGCGTGGTCTGCGTGGCGCCCGACGGCCGCATCGACCAGGTGCTGGAGATGCCGGTCAGGAATGTCACCACCTGCGCCTTCGGCGGCGCCGAGCTGAAGACCCTCTATGTCACCACCGCCGCCATGCTGACCGACGACGCCGACCGCCTCGCCGGGTCGCTCTTCGCCTACGAGGCGGAAGTCCCGGGCCTGGAGAGCTACGCGGCGCGGATTTTATAGGCCCCGTCGCTACAGGCGCGCCTTGATTTCTCCCGGTGTGGGCCTTGAGATGACGGTCCGATCCTGGGAGGGACCTGCATGACCACCGCCTTCGAAGGCTTGCCGCTGTACGACGATCTGCCCCTCGACGCCTCGGCGCCGGCGGACTCGAACTGGGGGGTGTTCGGGGAGCGCGACGAACTGGGCTGCCTCAATTTCCTCAGTCCCGAAGGCGTCGTCGCGGCCGCCGGCCTGGTGCGCGACGGCAAGGTCTTTCGCCTGGACACCCGGCTTGGCTTCAACGATCCGCCGTTCTTCGGCCGCGCCCAGGTGCGCCACACCATCGTCAAGCTCGGCGAGGTGTCCCACGACGACGTGATCGACAACTTCAACACCCAGGAAGGCAGCCAGTGGGACGGCCTGGCCCACTACGGGCTCGCAAGCCGGAGGGCGTTCTACAACGGGGTGGCGCCGGAGGAGGTGCGGTCCGGCCCCGGCGGGCGGCTGAGCATCCACAATTGGGCCGACAAGATGGTCGGGCGCGGCGTGCTGATCGACGTCTACGGCTGGCGGCTCAAGCACGGCAGGGCGGTCGATCCCCTGACGGACGAGGTCTACACCTTGGAGGAAATCAAGGCGGCGCTGTCGGAACAGGCGGGGAGGATCACGCCCGGCTCCATGCTGCTGGTGCGCACCGGCTGGCTGGAGACCCTCCAGGCCCTTTCGGTCGAGGAGCGCCGCACCATCGCCGCCCAGCGCATGCCCCCGGTGATCGGCCTGGAGCCCAGCCGCGAGATGGCGGCCTGGCTGTGGGACAATCGCGTCGCCGCGCTCGGGGTGGATAACACCTCGGTCGAGCCCCTGCCGATGCGCAGGGACGCGGAGGGGCGCAGCTTCCACGAGCGCGCCCTGCCCATGCTGGGCCTGCCGCTGGGAGAGATCTTCGTGCTGGCCCCGCTGGCCGAGGACTGCGCGCGGGATGGGCGCTACGAGTTCATGCTCGTCTCCTGTCCCCTCAACCTGGAGGGCGGCGTGGCTTCGCCGCCCAATGCGGTGGCCATTAAGTAGCCTCGGACGGGCCCGCGAACGCGACGGCGGCCCGCGCGTCACGCCTTCAGTCGATATCCGACCCCCGGTACGGATTCGATGAGATCCTCGCCGAGCTTCTGGCGCAGGTAGCCGACGTAGACCCGCAGGTATTGCACGTCGGCCCGCTCGCTGCCCCAGACGGCGCGGAGCAGCGCGCCGTGCGGCGCCGGCCGGTCGCGATGCAGCGCCAGTTCGGTCAGCAGGTCATATTCTTTGGGCGTCAGCTTCACCGGCGTCCCAGCCCGCGTCACGGCGCGGCGGGCGAAGTCGATCGCCACCTCCCCGAGTTCGAGGCTTGGCGGCGAACCGCGCACCTGCACCCCGTGCCGCAGGCCCGCCCGCATCCGGGCGAGCAGTTCGTCGACGCCGAACGGCTTGGCGACGTAGTCGTCCGCCCCCAGGTCGAGCGCCTCGACCTTCATCGCCTCCGCCTCCCGCGCAGACAGCACCAGGATGGGAGTCGGGCTGCGCTCGCGGATATCGCGTATGACCGAAAGGCCGTCGCGATCCGGCAGGCCCAGGTCAAGCAGCACGAGATCCGGCGCATAGTGGGCGAACCAGCGCAGGCCTTCGGCCGCGCTGCCCGCGATCACGGTGCGATAGCCGGCCGCCCTCAGCGTGGCCGCGAGCGCGGCGCTCAGCGAGCGGTCGTCCTCCACCAGCAGCACCGTCGCCGGATCGGCCGCTTGGCTCATGCCGGCGCCGTTTGCCGCGCGGCGAGGGGGGCCGCCAATCGAATGAGGGCGCCGTGGCCGTCGGCGCGGTTGGCGGCGCCGATGCGGCCGCCTTGGGCCTCGATGAAGCCGCGGGCGATGGTCAGGCCAAGGCCCGTGCCCGGCGGACGGCCATCGCCCGGGGCGCCGCGGGTGAACTTGTCGAACAGCGGCTCGATGGCGGTGGCGAAGCCCGGGCCGTCGTCGAGGACCTCGATCCAGCCGGTGCGGCGGTCCTCGCCGGCGCGAATCTGGATGGTCGCGCCCGCCGGCGAATACAGTCCCGCGTTCTCCACTATGTTGGCCAAGGCGGTCTCGAAAAGCGAGGCGTCGACCATCAAGGGGGACGCCTGCGGGTCGACGTCCGTGACGACGTGGCGGTCGGCGAGTGCGAACCGGGCCCGCGCGACGGCGCTGGCGACGAGGTCCGAGGGCCGGGCGGGCGCCAGCCGCACCGGCAGGGCGCCGGCCTCCAGGCGGTTCACGTCCAGCAGATTGGCGACCATGCCGCTCAGCCGCGAAGCCTCCGCCTCCGCCGAGGCCAGCAGGGCGTCGCGCGTGGCCGGTTCGTGGACCTCGCCGAACTTCCTAAGGCTCTGCAGCGTCACCAGTATGGTGGAAAGCGGCGTCTTGAGATCGTGCGAAACGGCCGCCAGCAGGTCGCTCTTCATCCGCTCGCTGGCCACCGCCAGCCGGCTGTCCAACAGGTCCCGGGCGTAGGCCTCACGGTCGAGGGCGAGCGCCAGGTAGCCCGCAACGGCCTCCACCAGCCGCTCGGGATTTTCCGGGCGGCCTTCGCCGCCGGAGGTGAGATCCAACCCGATCACCGCGCCTTTCCGCAGCGGACTGACGACCGGCCACAGGTCGTAGTCGCAGCCGTCGCACGGATATTCGCCGCCCCTGGCCCGCACGCGCGCGGCCAGCGTCCACCGCGCCGCCTCCTCGTCGGCGGAAGCCACCTGCGCGCCGCCCGCACGGGCGACCGGCCGCAGGCTGTCGCCCTCGGCCACGAACACCACCGCCGGCGCGGAGAACATCCGGGCGAGGGTCTCGGCGCAGGCGCGGGCGATTGCGCGCTCGTCACGGGCGCCGACCAACGCTTTGGCCAGCGCCTGCAGGGCGTCGCCCTGATCCAGCGCCCGCCAGGCCTCCAGGGCGCGCCTCCGCGCCTGGGCGGCCACCGCGCTGACCACCGCGGCGACGGTCAGCAGAAGCACCAGGGCCCAGGCGTTCGCCGGGTCGGCGACCCGCAAGGTGTAGCGCGGCTCGATCAGGAAGAAGTTATAGGCGACGACGCCCACGACGGCCGCGGCCAACGCCGGTCCCCAGCCGAAACGGACGGCGGCGACCAGCACGGGCAGCACGAACACCAGCGAGAGGTTCGCAGCCCCAAGCCGGCTGCGCAGCCCGACGGCCAAGGTCGTGGCCAGGGCGACGGCGGCCAGCGAAAGACCATAGGCCGCCGGCCATCCGGCCCAGCCCGTCCGAGCGACCGAGACTTCGCGTTGTGGCATGACGCCCATCCTTGAGGCGAGGCGACGGACAGGGAAGGCGCATGCGCGGCGGGACGCAAGTGGCGAAGGTCCGGCGGGCCGCACAACCACATGGGATTCTTATGCCATTCGGGCGGAAAAGCGGCGGCCCGCCAACAGTGCGAAACATCGCCCCATGCCCATCCCAGCAGACCTGCCTCCCCAGCGCCGGGAGAAGCTCTGGGTCCTGACCTTGGGCTCGATCGGCGTCGTCTTCGGCGACATCGGCACCAGCCCGATCTATGCGATGCGGGAGGCTCTCGCCCACACCCGCGGCGGCGCGGCCGAGCCGGCCATACTGGGCGTGGTGTCGCTGATCTTCTGGGCGCTCGTCCTGGTGGTCACGGTCAAGTACGTGATCTTCATCATGCGCGCCGGCAACAAGGGCGAAGGCGGAGCCTTGGCGCTGACGGCGCTCGCCCAGCGCGCGCTTGGCGACCGCTTCGCGGGGGGCGACAGTTTCATCCGGCGCTCGAAGTTCGTCTTCCTGCTCGGCATCTGCGGCGCGGCCCTGTTCTACGGCGACGGCCTGATCACCCCCGCCATCTCCGTCCTCTCGGCGGCGGAAGGACTGAAGGATGCGCCAGGCGTCGGCCCTCTCTTCGCGCCGTTCGTCCTGCCCATCGCCGCGGCGATCCTGGTGGCGCTGTTCATGGTGCAATCACGAGGCACCGCCATCGTCGGCCGCTACTTCGGACCGATCACCCTGGCCTGGTTCCTGGCGCTGGCCGGAATGGGCCTGATCTATGTGGCCCAGAAGCCGTCGATCCTGCTCGGCCTCAACCCCTACTACGGGGTCCGTCTGCTGCTGGACAATGGCCTGGTCGGCTTCACCATCCTGGGCAGCGTCTTCCTGGTGGTGACGGGCGCGGAGGCGCTCTACGCGGACATGGGCCATTTCGGCAAGACGCCGATCCGCGTCGCCTGGCTGTTCGTGGCCTTCCCTTGCCTGATGCTGAACTACCTCGGCCAGGGCGCGCTGGTGCTGCTTCGGCCGGAGGCCCAGGCCAACCCCTTCTACCAGATGATCCCGGAGCAGGCGTATTGGCCGATCCTGGCGTTGACGCTCATGGCCACGGTGATCGCCAGCCAGGCGGTGATCTCGGGCGCCTATTCGGTCACCCAGCAGGCCGTGCAGCTCGGCCTGTTGCCGCGGGTGGACATCCGTCGAACCAGCGAGACCGTCGCCGGCCAGATCTTCGTGCCGTCCGTAAACACTTGGCTGATGGTTGGCGTGCTCGCGCTGCTGGTGGTCTTCCGAAGCTCCTCGAACCTGGCCTCCGCCTATGGCATCGCCGTCAGCGGCACCATGGTGATCACCATGCTGCTCGCCTATGTCGTCGCGCGGCATCAGTGGAAATGGCGGCGGGGCACGGCGCTGCTCTTCGTGCTGCCGCTGGTCTCGATCGACCTGTTCTTCTTGTCGGCCAACAGCCTGAAGATCCCGCAGGGCGGCTGGTTCCCGCTGGCTTTCGGCGCGGCGCTCATGCTGATGATGTGGACTTGGACGCGGGGCGCGGGAATCCTCGCCGAGAAGGCCCGCCGCGGCTCGCTTCCGCTGACCGAGCTGATCGAGGTGATCCACGGGCGTGTGCGCCACCGCGTCCCCGGCACGGCGATCTTCCTGACCTCCGATCCCGACACCGCCCCGGTGGCGTTGATGCACAACCTCAAGCACAACAAGGTGCTGCACGAGCAGAACTACATCCTGACCGTGGAGACCGCGGAGACGCCCCGGGTCGCCGACGAGGACCGCGTGCGCATCGAGCGGCTGGCCGACGACTTCACCAAGGTGGCGATCACCTATGGATTCATGGAAAGCCCGAACCTGCCGAAGGCGCTGACGCTCTGCCGCAAGCTCGGCCTCAAGTTCGACATCATGGCCACGAGCTTCTTCCTCGGGCGGCGCTCGGTGGTGCCCTCGGCGACCTCGGACATGCCGGCGTGGCAGGACAAGCTGTTCGTCTACCTGATGAAGAACGCCGCCAATCCGACGGACTTCTTCAAGATCCCCCCGGGCCGGGTCGTGGAGATGGGCGCCCAGATCACGGTGTGACGGCGGCAGGCTTGGCGCGGGCTGGCTCCATCATTCGGAGGCCTGGGCGGTGGGTGCCTGCCACGCGCGCAGCCGCTGAGACGTCGGCGTGATGGTTCGCGCGGCCGGCGGGTTCGTGCGTCATGCCCGTAGATCGCAACTTCCAGCCGCTTCGGCTGCGGCGCGACGTGATTACCGTCACATCTTGGCCGCAGGGCCCGGGTTTTTGCGGGCTCAGCCGTGCGGCGCAACCAAGCCTCGGCGCCGTGGCGGCGGAGGCCAATCCTAGAACGCCTCCTCCGGCTCGCTGATCACGCCGCGCACATAGGCCTCGAACGTGCCGGCGCAATCGACCTTGTCCTCGCCGGTGTCGCTGAAGCGGCTGATCTGTTCGAGGATGCCGGGACCCGCTCGCCCGCAGGCGCACTTCGGCGAGAAGTCGACCTGCAGTTTGTCGCCCGTGATCAACCCGCCCCAGCGCCCTTCGCGGCTGAAGTCGAGAAAACCGGCGCGGCCTTCCGCGACGCCTTCGCCCTCTTCGACGAGCTGGTTGCCGTTGCGGTCGAGGAGCAGCAGCATGATCCACGGCGGCAGGTGATAACGCTTCGCCTCGCACTGGGGCATGACGGTGGAGAGCTCAGTCATGCCGTAGTAGCCGGGGTCCTTCTTCGGCTGGAAGAACCGCATCATGTCGGCCTCGATCTCGGCCAAGTCGCCCACATTGCCGCCCCGCTTGCGGGGCTTGCCCATGATCGCGACGTCGGCGAAGTCGCCCTCCTTCGCCCCGAGTTCGCGGGCGATCTTCAGCACCCAGGACATCTGCAGGCCCATGTTGATGATCATCGGCTCATGACGATGCTCGACCATGTCCGCGACCATCCTCCGTAGGTTGCCGTTGACCCGCTCCTGGCGCTCGGCCGCCTCGGCTTCGAAAGCCGCAATCTCGGCTGAGCTGACCCTGTTCTCGGACATGGCCTTGCGCATGGCGCCCGCGCGGTTCAGCTGCGAGACGCGGATGGGTTCGTCGGCCATGGTGAAGGTGGCGTCCGGCCGCGCGTACAGCCGGGCGATCGTGCGGAACCAGTGCATCGGCGCCTGAGGACCGTCGAACGGAAACACCTGGTAGTAACGCCGTTTGGGGGCATCGAGCGGCCACACATGGGGCCAGCCCATGTAGGTGGCGAAGGCGCGCTCCGCGAAATCGCGGTCCGCCTTTGTGTGATTGAGGAAAGAGCATTTCCCCATGGTGCCGCTGGTGGCGTAGACGTAGTGGCCGTGGCTCCACATCCGGTCCACCCAGTCGTCGATCGTGACGACGCCGGTCAGGTCGACCTGCACCGGAACGGTCGAGACGGTCTGGAACCAGCGGGTGAGCATGTCCCACCGCCGATTGCTGACGAAGCTCTCCGGATAGGATTTGTAGGTGGTGTGCGAGAACAGCAGCGGCACGACGTCCGCAGCGCTTTTCACCGTCTTCACGCCGCAATCGTCGCCGCGCTGGGCCAGCACCGGAAGCTTGTCGCGCCGATCCGCGTAGAGGTCCGCCGCGGCCTTCACCTGCAAGGGCCGCAGCTCGGCCAGCGGAATGTCGAACAGCCGTGGCGAGTCGAGCATCGCCATCAAATTCAGACAGCTCTCGGGCAGCGACATCGTCTCCTCCTTGGATCGGCGGCTCGCCTCCATCATCGGCGGTTCAGACCGCTTCCATTTGCTGCAGCATACCCCGCGGTGTTCGCCGCACAAATCGCCATGCGCGCGCCGCCGTCACATCCCGATGTACGCGTGGGCCCCCTCGGCGTAGGATTGGGGAAAATAAAGGCCGTGAGGAGGACCATGCCGTGGACATCACGGACGTTGCTGAACGCCCCCAATCGCAGGGCGTCTATCCCTTCAAGCTTGAGCGCATCACCGGAACTCTGGGCGCCGAGGTCCAGGGCGTAGACCTGGGCGGAAAGCTGTCCGACGAGCTGATCCGACAGCTCACGGCCGCCCTGGTCGAGCACAAGGTGCTGGTGTTCCGCGATCAACCGATCACCACCGACCAGCATATCGCTCTCGCCAAGCGGTTCGGCCCGCTGGAGATCCACCCCTTCACCCAACCCTCCAGCGGCTTCGCCAACTCCGACGAACGACCGGAAGTCATCCGCATCGAGAGCACCGCTGATCGCCCGTCCGCCGCGGCCACCTGGCACAGCGACGTGACGTTTCGGCAAACGCCCTCGCTGGCCTCCATCCTGCGCTGCCGGGTGGCCCCCGCGTACGGCGGCGACACCGTGTGGGCCGACATGGAAGCCGCCTACAACGGACTGGACGAAGCGACCCGCGATTGGATCTCCGGCCTGACCGCGATCCACGACTGGGAAGCCTTCCGCCAGAACATGCGGCGCAACGGGGTTCCGCAAGAGCGCATCGACGAGCTGGTCCGGGAGCATCCGCCGGCGGAGCACCCGGTGGTCAGGACCCATCCGGTTTCCGGGCGCAAGATCCTGTACGTGAACCTCACCTTCACCACCGCGATCAAAGGCCTGCCGAACGATGAGAGCCAGGCCCTTCTGCGCCGGCTGTCCGCCCAGGCCCACCGGCCGGAATACCAGATGCGACTGCGCTGGCGGCCCGACACCATCGCCATGTGGGACAACCGCAGCACGCAACACTACGGCGTTGGCGACTTCCACCCCCAGCACCGGTTGATGGAACGCGTGACCGTGGCCGGCGACCGCCCCTTCTAAGTCGCCGGCGGGCGGACATCTTCCAAGCCCGAGCCTGCGCATTCGGCGCGCCTTTGAGGGGCGCACCGCCACCTTGAGAGGTCAACATGGCTGAGCTGCACCAGCACGACACCGAAGCCTTCTGGAAGAACGTCGGCAGCGAATTTTCCGAGCAATTCTCCGTGGGCGCCGCAGCGTACGGCGCGCGCCTGGCGAATTTCGTCATGTCCGACAGCCCAGACGACATGAAGGCCCCCCTCGCCTCCATGTTCTACATGCCGCCGAATTTCGTGCTGGCGAAGCACGCCCATGATTGTCATCGGGTCGAGGTGGTGATCCAGGGCTCGCTCCGGGTGGGAGACACGGTCCTCAAGCCGGGCGATGTTTCGATCTCGAAGCCAGGCGAACCCTACGGCCCGCACGTGGCCGGCCCCACCGGCTGCCTGACCGTGGAGATCTTCTCGCGCCAGGCGGCGCTGGACCCGATCCTGCACAGCGACGCCTGGAGCGACGCCTCCCGGGCCCAGGCCGCCACCTACAGGCGGGCCGTGGAGGACTGGAAGGCGCAGCGCGCCGCCGCCACCGCCACCGCCACCGCCGAGGCGGAGTAGATCAAATAACGATCACCGGGGCCGCGCAGATGGACGGCGCCATTATCCCCGCGGCCCGCATTATTCTTCAGCGGCGTTGTCGGAGTGGCCTCCCGACGGGCGACCTCGGGACGGCCACAAGCGGACCGGAGCCTGCCCATGCGCCCGACCATCACCGCCTTCGCGAGCTCGCCGGATCGCGGGCGGGGCTTGGCGCGGGACATGCGGGTGCGCTGGGCCTTGGAGGAGGTCAGCCAGGCCTACGACGTGCGCCTGCTTACCTTCGCCGAGATGAAGGAGCCGGCGCACCGCGCCCTCAGCCCGTTCGGCCAGATTCCCACCTATGAGGACGGTGGGCTGACGCTGTTCGAGTCCGGCGCCATCGTGCTGCACATCGCCGAACGCCACGCAGGCCTGCTGCCCGACGATCCGGACGCCCGCGCGCGCGTGATCGCCTGGATGTTCGCCGCCGTCAGCACTGTGGACCCTCCGATCATGGAGCGCAGCCTGGCTTTCCTACTTGAGCGCGAGAAGCCCTGGTACGACGAGCGCATCGCCGGCCTCGACGCGCGGGTTCGAGCGCAGCTGGACGAATTCTCCGCGGCGCTTGGCGAGGCCGAGTGGCTGGAAGGCGCCTTCAGCGCGGCCGACCTCCTGATGGTGCATGTGCTGCGCCGGCTGGCCTCCTCCGGCATGCTCAACGACTATCCTGTTATCGCGGCCTACATCGGCCGCGCCGAGGCCCGCCCCGCGTTCCAGCGCGCCTTCGCGGCGCAGCTCGCGGTGTTCGGGGCGTCCAAATCGGCGAACGGTCACGATCGGCGCTAGATCAACGGTCATGCAGTCGAAACCCAGGATCGCTTCATTGCTCATCCTCGTCGCGGCGTCGCTTGCGTGTTCGACCGCCGTGCTCGCAGCATTTCGCGATCCTGAGGGGCCTAACCTTCTCGTGACTGTTGGGCTGGCTGCGTTGATCTATCTTCTATGCTTGGCGTTCTATCTATCTCGCTTCGTCCCAACTATTGCGGGACCGGTCCGCGTCCTTGCCGCGATCGTGGTTCAGATAGTCGTCGCGGTCGGCGTCTACGTCGTGGGGCGCTAGGATCAGCTCAGCCCGTGGGCGACCCACCGCCTCCCGCTCTTCAAGGGACGGCCCGTTGACCTCCGCTTTTCATAAGCCGAAGGGGCATTGACGCGCAAAACATGCGCCATTATGCATATACACCTACATGCATACCGATATTTTTGAAACCCTCGCCGACCCCACCCGCCGCCGCATCGTGGCGGCGCTGATCAGCGGCGAGCGACCGGTTGGTGACATCGTCCGCGACGCCGGCGTCCACCAGTCCGGCGTCTCCCGTCATTTGCGGCTCTTGCATGAGGCCGGCTTCGTCTCGGTGCGGCCGGATGGCCAGCGCCGACTCTATGCGCTCCGCCCCGAGCCGTTCCGCGAACTGGAGGCCTGGCTCGCCCTATACCGCCGCCTCTGGGAATTCCGTCTCGACCGCTTCGGCGTGGCGCTCGAACAGGCGCAGCGCAACCCAAACCCTCCCCCCGACAACACCGACATCAAGGACCCGACCCCATGACGGAGACCGCCGTGCAAGCTGCGATCGTCATCGAGCGCACCTACCGCGCCACTCCCGAGGAGCTCTGGGCGCTGTGGACCACCAAGGCGGGCTTCGAGTCCTGGTGGGGCCCGGAGGGCTTTCGCGTCGAGGTCCACGCCCTGGAGCCGCGAGAAGGCGGCGTCCTGGAGTACGACATGATTGCCGACGCCCCCGAAGCCATCGCAGCCATGAAGGAGATGGGCCAGCCGATCTCCCACGGCACGCGCGGAACCTACAGCGAGTTTCGCCCGCACCAGCGCCTGAAGCTGGTGCACACCATCGACTTCGTCCCCAACTCCCCGGTCTACGACAGCGTCATCGAGGTGGGCTTCGCCCCCGTCGCTGACGGCCATGCCCGCATGATCGTCACCCTTCACCCCCACCTCGACCCGCACTGGACCAAGATGTCCGTTGAAGGCTTCACCAGCCAGCTTGCCAAACTCGACCGTCGTTTCGGCTGGACGGAGCAGCGCAGCTGACGTTTCAGCGGGATCGACTGCGGCGACTCCCCCGACGCTTACGGCAACCATGCGGGGATGGTCAGCGGCTTGTCAGGCGGGAGAGGAGCTCAAAGCGCCGCGACTGCGCGTGCTCCTTAACCGCACCAAGCGGGCTAGCGCTGCCCAAGGGCCAAGGGCCCGCGTCAATCAGTTATGGGTGGCGGTGCTGTCAGTCTAACGGCAACTTGTCTCCAGTTGGCGCAATGAGCGCAGGGGAGGCGGCTCGCTAGCCCATGACGGTCCGCCATTCCGCCAGGGCGGCGGAGCGTCGTTCTCGGTAGAG
>Ga0068859_100001156_pt1 | contig 26940 bp, 35 predicted proteins | sample KBSSwiS22_FD_66585 | JGI IMG/M metagenome (GOLD analysis project Ga0068859, IMG submission 66585) | Switchgrass rhizosphere microbial communities from Kellogg Biological Station, Michigan, USA - KBS Switchgrass S2-2 | ecosystem: Host-associated > Plants > Roots > Rhizosphere > Soil ...
TGCGCATTGGCGGTGACGATCACGGACGTGCCGGAGCTGAGCCCGGGTACCATAGAAAGGCAGCATTTATGTGAAGTGCAAATGGTGACCGTCTGTGCGCCATCGCATCCACTGGCCGCAATCGCGGGGCCGATCCCGCGGGAGGAATTTGGCCGGCACATACAGCTCGTCGTAACCGACAATCAGCCCGATTCGGAAAAGACACAACAGGGAGTCGCCAGCGAACGCCAGTGGCTGGTGAATGACCTCGGCGCGAAGCACGATCTGCTCAGGGGAAGCTTGTGCTGGGGGCACATGCCGCGTCATATGGTTGCGGCAGACCTCGCGAATGCAACACTCGTCGAACTCCAACGGCGCGCATGGCACATGCGCCCACTCACCTTCATGATCTCGCAGCGGCGCGGGTACTCGTTTTCCGAATGCGAGACACGGCTGGTCGAGCTCCTTGGCAATCCTCAGCGCTTCCCAAAGGATACCAGCCAGCTCTCCGTCTCACCCAAAGGCGAAAAAACCTGAAGGCCCGCCATGCGTGGGCAACAGTCAGTACGGCCTGCCGCTTCTCCATCTACGCGGGCTGCGCAAGCCCTTGCATCGGCTGGCCTCATGCCGCAATCCGATGCTGGTAAAACGGACATTGCCGATCACTTAAAATAGCCTCCAGCCGGGATTGACTGAGCCCACCCGGATTCAGCCACTCGCCGACATTCTCCGGCTTGATCGAAATGATGCACCGGTTATGGCCGGTGGCCGCCACCTCTGGTGGGGGATCATCGGTGACGGCTGCGAACGAGTACAGATCCGGGTCACTCTTGTGTGTCCAATGAGACCACAAGCACGCCACGAGCATTTCCATCGGCGGCTGCGGATTGAAGTGCAACACCAGGTTCTTGGGCTTCTCATCGGGCGCGAGTTCGCGTCTTTCAAACACATGGCTCGCCACGTTCTCATAGAACGAGCTGACCACCATCACTCCGTGCTGTGCTCCATACACATCCGACCAGAACCCCTCGAGATTATCCCGTCGCGCGTTGTAGGTGCCAGGATAACGCTCGTCATAGGTCGCAGGTTTGCCGGCCAATCGGCACTGATACCGCATCGGTCGAATGAGGAGTCTCCCGCCCTCGTGGACTACAATCGGGACGAAGTAGCGCGGAAAGATGCGATCATCCCCCTCGAGCGCGTCCGGGCTGCGGAGGGTGCCGAGCCGCTCCAGGTAGTCTTCGATCTTGCTCGTCGCGATGCGCTCGTCATCGCGCGCTTTCTTCGTCTCTTTCTCCTGCAGAGACCGTTGCGCATCGGCCAAGCGCTTTTTCTGGCGAAAGAGATCCGTCTCCCATTTCGTCGCGATCGTCTGTCGATGGGCTTGGATGTGCGCGTGGATACGGCGCTCGACGTCCGTTGCCGGCGCGTCGAAGTTGCGCTCCAGCGCGCGTGCGACCTTCAGACCCGAGTCCTGCAGTCGGCGCTCGAAGAACTGTTCGAAGACCGGCCAATCGACTTCAGCGCCGAATCGCCGGGCGAGCGATCGAAGATGTTGTTGAACACGAGCGGAGTAACACATTGCGAGATTGTATCCACAAAATTTAGCCTGAGGCGCGTGCGATGACCTCCCGCCGTCATGCCTAGTTGCCCAGCAGCAGGTGCCTCGATAGTGCCGGCTGATGTCGGAGGATTGAAGTAGGACGACCAGAGCCCGTCCACTGTGTGAACGCCGGTCACTCCCCTATTCCCCACCCCGGCTCGGCTTCCAACGCCTCGAGTTCCTCGGACCTACCGTCGGTCGCGTACCTTTGCTCAAGAAGTGACGGCGCCGACCGCCAAACGGGAGGGGGCTGATCTGTCGCATCACGGCAACGCTTTCGTAGCTCCGTATTTGCAGCAGATCACCAGGTCATCAGCGTAGGTGACGATCTGCGCGCACGTCTAACAATTTCATTTTAGAATTATTTCACGAATCAATTCGATGCCCAGAACTTTTCTGTATCCAGTCCGTTCCACTCTTTTCTTGTTCTGAAACTCGGTGCTACCGATTACCTTCCTGGCCACATATTCTCCCTCGATGCCTTTATCGCCGATGTCTCCACCATAAGCCGCCATGTTTTTAAAAGTGAGATATAAAAATACATTGGGCTGATCCGGTGATTTTGGACTGGCCTGGAAGACTTTGTAATCGATGATTAGCCCTGCTTTCTTCATGGCTTCCATGGTCGGCTTCCATGTCGAATTTAGCCAATCGATGTACTCTGGAAAACGCCCGTACTCAACATGTACGTAGTCCACCTCAGTGAGCGGGCCGTCAGTATACTGGCGGTCATTGTGGGCAAGTGCATCCCGGGTAAGTGTATCCTGCGCACCTCCATCCTGGGCACGTGCATCAAGCGAGAGTAAGGAAGCTACGAGACACGTGGATAAAATAATAGTCTTAATCATTTTCTGTGCACCTGTTGTGGAATGTTGTGAAATCCCCCGATATGCACTTTGCGCACGGCGGGAGGCAACTCCTCATGCGGATCACCTGTTGTGACATGTTGAATCAGCGACGTTGTCGAGTTCGCAAGGCGATAATCCTGACAAGGAATCTCCTGAAGCGCACTTTGCTCTTATGCTTGCCCGCCCTTACGGCAGATATTCCTTGGGCAGCGGCGCAATGGCCGACTCGGCCTGCACCACGATGTCCGTCACTCGCCAGCCGCCGGCTTCTTTGATCGCTTGAATGCTGTTGATGCCGCGCGCGACTTGCTTGGCGTCGCTGTGCAGCGCGTAGCTGCTCCATAAGTGCGCGATATTGCCGTAGCGTTCAATGTGAAATTTCAGCTGCTTCTCTTCCAGCAGGGCTTGGCCACCGGATTTGACGCGGGCGATCCAGTCGTCCAAGGTCTGGAGCCTATAGGTTGGCGCCCCGTCTGCGCCGAGTGAAACGAACATCAGGCGCGCTTCGGGTATTAACAGGGCCTTCATGCACGCTCGATCCTTGTCCGCGGGCCCGCTGATTGCCGCATCGATCGCGGCGGGAATGCCCTTAGGCTCCGAAGGCAACGCACAGCCCGCATTCGGCGCCTGCGCCATGGCACTTCCGGCGAGCGCAATGTCCAGAATCGTCGCTGCAAATAGTGTCCTAAGCATATTTCCTCCTTCGCGAATAGCGGGCGATGCCGGCGACGACGACGCTTGCCGTTCAGGCTACTTGTAGGTTGCGTTGATCTGTACAAAATCTGCTTGCGGCGTGAAGTTGACCATCATCCAGCTAAATGCCGGCCCAAGCAGCGAGTTCTCATCGAGGGCAACGCCAAGGGCCGCGCGAAACTTGTCCAGACCCTCGGCGCTCGGCATCACGAAGCTAAAATGTACCTGACCCCGCGAATCGGTAGTGTGGATCATCTCCCGGTCGATCTCGTACTCGACGATTGTGCCGTCGGCGAGCATCTTCTCGAACACCGGCACGTAAAAGCTGCTGAGCGTCCGCACGGCATCGTCGGCGTCGGGCGCATCGGGCTTGAGCTTGTAGGTACCCGCGTACCCGTAGGCGCCCTTCCAGGTCCCGGGTTTCCAGTTGTAGAAGCTACTGATGTATATCTGATCCCAGTGCTTGGTTGAGCTGACGAGCAACGGCGAGCTCGAGCCGCCGCCCTTGTGGAAGGCAACGAGCACTTTCATCAAACTCGCGATCGAGTTGGCTTGCCACCAGTTGTCGTGGGTGAAACCTTCGGCGGAGTGCACCTGATTTTCATCCTCCCCGTAGGCGACGAGGGTACCGTCGGCGAGCGCCGGTGCGAGGATCTTCTGATTACCCGTGGCGTGGTCCTTGTCTACGTCAGCCCAATGGGCCCGCGGTAACGTCCAGTACGATACGTACCTGTACAGCGGCGGCTTTTCCTTCACTTCGACGGTTTGTGCGCCGGCCAGCGTTGCGCTCATTCCGAGCACCGCCGAGCCGGCGATGCCCATCATCACTCGACACACTGATCTGTTCATGCTGACTCCGTTACCTATTGATCAATCGTGATCGATGGATCCGCAAGCCGCAGCGCTTGGCCGACGACATCCCTTAAGCCCGCACGTCGTCATTGCCGGCATATTCGGGGCACAACCCGGTTTGTCGGGCTCACCCCGTGAGCGAGAGCCCGCAACTTGTTTTGCCTCGCCCCGCTCTACTTCTTCCGGGACTTCGCTCACGGGTTCTGCGCTCCAGGTTTGCGGAACTTCAGGATGAACTGGTCGGTGTGTCCGCGAATCGTCTGGTCGAACACCTTGGCCGTGCGGGGGTCCGCCGGATTGGCGAGAATCGAACTCTCAGAGTCGAACTTGAATCCGGCGGCTTCGACCTCTCGGCGCACAGTCGAGGACTCGATGCGATGCAAGGTCTCGGTTACATTTGCGGGAGCACCCCGAGCGGCGGAATGATCGAGAACGACGTAGAAGCCACCGGGCTTCAGTGCACTGTAGACAGCCTTGTTAAACGCGACAGTGTCGACCGGACCCATGAACTTGTTGTGTAGATCGTGGTAATTTCGGGATATCCAAAACAGGTCGAGCTTCTCGGGGAACTTTAGTCCTTCGAGCGCCGCGGAAGTCGTCACCGTTACATTTGGATGGGTGACGGCATAGCCCTGCAGCTCCGCGACTGCCTTAACGAAATGTTCGAACTGGAGGAAGGCAGTCGGCTCCGCCGCGTAGACGTGACCCGTGGAGCCGACGATGCTAGCGAAGAGGCGGGTGAAATAGCCTGAGTCAGCGACATAGTCGGCAACCTTATCCCCCGATTTGATGCCTGCGAATGCTAAAGTTTGTGCGGGCTTTCGGTCAGCATCCCGCGTGGTGTCAGATTCCGGGCGCGACGAATCGGCGACTGCCATCGTGGCGGCGTTCGAACTCCTTGCGGTGTCCGCGGCATTTGCCCCGGACACAATCGCGACGACTGCGAGTAAGACAGCCATAACTTTCATTTCGATTCTCCTGGTGTGAATATTCTGGTCTAGCTCGCGCAGACATTGAGTAGGGCCAGTCCCAGGACGGCGCTGAAGCCGATCCGCTTATTCATTGATTTCGCCCCGTTTGGAAGTCGGGAACAGTGTATTGGCCAGAGCCGAAGCGATTAAGACCGCTCGTTGCAGCAAAACCGCCATTCGTCGCAGTTCAGGACCTTCGCCCGTACTTGATGTAGTGTGTCGGTCATGACCAACGCTCGCGCAGACGTACGCTTGACCGGCTTGATCTGGATTGCGGCGATCTGGTGCGCGGCAGCGTTTTTTGATGCGAGCCAAACGCTTCTCACCATGCACTTGGTGGGTGTGGGCAAGGCTTGGCTTCGCCCATTTTTGATCGTATTTATTTCCTGGCTACCTTGGGCGCTTGCGACGCCCTTCATCATTAAGCTGGCGCGACGATGGCCAATCGTTGGCGGCGAGTTCGTTAAGGCGATGAGCCTGCATCTGGCGGCGTTCGCTGCGGTCAGCACAGCGGCGGAAGGCTGGTCGGCGTTGCTCCAGATTATTTTCGACCCGTGGCATCGAAAAACGCCGCCCACGTTCGTGGATACGTGGTCCGGTTTGCTCCTCCAGCAAATTGTCACGTTTTTGATTGCCTATGCGTTGATTGTGGCGGCCACCTATGTGATGGACTCGCGCCAAAAAATGGCACGGCAGAATGAGGAGCTCGCGCGCGCGCAGCTTGCCGCGCTCAGGAGCCAGATGGACCCTCATTTCATGTTCAACACCCTCAACTCGATCGCCAGTCTCGTAGTCGACCAGCGCGGCGAGGCGGCCGTTGGCATGATCGTGGGCTTGAGCGAGCTCCTGCGCCGCGCCTCGGAGGATTCTCACCGCGCACAGGTCACGCTGCAGGAGGAAGTGGAGTATCTGAAGCGCTACATCGACATCCAGAAGATCCGTTTCGGCGACCGCCTGCAAGTGAGCATCGACATTCCCGACGAGCTGCTCGCAATACAGGTCCCGAACCTGCTGTTGCAGCCGCTTGTTGAGAACGCCATCAAGCACGGAGTATCCAAGCGCCGATCGGGCGGCGAGGTCCGAGTCGCCGGGATGAGCCGCAATGGCGCGCTTTGCTTGACCGTCTACAATGACAGCCCATGGGAACTGCAGGATATGGCAGTCGCTCCCCACGGCGTCGGGCTCGGCAATCTGCGCACGCGTCTTAAGATCCTACATGGCGACCGATCTAATCTTTTGCTGCAGCCAGCTGAAGAGGGCGGCGTGGAGGTAATCGTGACACTGCCGCTACAGGAGGCATGAAGGTGTCGTCTGCCAAACCGCTCGGCTCGATTCGAGCCCTTGTGGTCGATGACGAAGAGCCGGCGCGCCGTTACCTGACGCTTCTGTTGGGCAAAGAACCCGATGTCGGATCGGTGATCGAATGCGGATCCGGGTTGGAGGCGATCGAGGAGATCAGACGGTCCCGGCCGGAGCTCGTGTTCTTGGACGTGCAAATGCCTGAGTGCGACGGCTTCGACGTACTCGAAATGTTGGGCGCGGATTTGCCCGAGACCGTCATTTTCGTGACGGCCTACGCCGAATATGCTCTGCGCGCCTTCGAGGCTGGCGCGCTCGACTACATCTTAAAGCCCTTGGATAACGTGCGCTTCAGGCGCGCGCTCGAGCGCGCCAAGCGTAGGCTCGCCCGCGGATCCCCGTACCATGCCCACTCGGTCAGTCGGATTGCCGTGAAGAGTCGCGGCCAGACACTGTTCTTAAGGGCCTCGGAAATCGATTGGATCGAAGCCGCGAGATCGTATGCCTGCCTGCACCGGGGCGACGATACGCACATCGTTCGCAGGACGATCCAGGAACTCGAGCAGGACCTGGACCCTCGCACATTCTTCCGCATCCACCGCTCGATCATTGTTAACCTCGAGCGGGTGCGGGGGCTCGAGCTACAGAAAAGCGGCGAGTACGAGGTCGTGCTGGACTCCAAGATCCGCCTCAAACTCAGCCGACGCTTTCGCAAGCGCTTCCAGGATCGCCTGGGCAAGCTTTCAATCGGACGGTGACCTCTGGCGGCTAATTCTTTTGTTTCTTCGCCGTCCGTTTTTCCATCAGTGTCTTTGCCGGTGTCCCCGCGCGGACGCTTCGCGCCCATCCAGAAGCGCCATTTCGCATGACCGCGCGGTAACTCGGACGCGTGCCCGCAATTGCGCCGCCCTCATCTTCCCAGACCTCCAACGCTACCGCGTGGGCGGCGCGCCGCCGTCGACTCCGACCACATATCAAGTCAAGCGGCCGTTTACGGTCGGCCCGCTCTGGGGACGGAGGGCAAGGGAGCGATGCCACCGATGCGTGCGCGCCGGCCATTAGGCTGGCGGTATCCTGCCACCCAGAGTGCTGCGTGGCATACGACGAGCAGTAGGGCCGCTCCCGAGATCGCAATCAGCCCGCTCGCAATGTAAAGTTGTGCGATCCTCATTCCAACGTAGTAGTTGAACAGCGAGCCGGCAGCAACGGCGCCGATGACGCCCAGACACAGATCCAACAGAAAACCGCCGAGGGTACTATTGAAGAGCCCGCGGGTGAAGCCGCAAGCCGCCATGCCGATCAGAACGAAGACGACAGTTGGCATGCTTCTCCCGGCGCGTAGGTACGTGTGGGCATACTCTACGGGGATACACCCGGGAGATCTGTTCGTCAGCGCACACTCGATCCAGGCTTTGTGTAAGGCCGTTACGTTGACTCGCGTCTTCACCAGCCTACACTCGTTTGTGCGGTGGCGCACCGAGCAGGGTACTGCACGAGCCTAATATCGGAGAGGCGGTGTACCCGTCACGCCCGCAAGCTCGGCAGCGACGTGCCTTATGCGCTACGAAAATCAGAAGCTCGAAGGTTTGACCTTCGACCTGGATGACGACGAGATCGTCGGTTGCCACCTGGTCGATTGCCGCATTCTTTTGGGGGGAAAACGACTGCCGATATTCTCGGACAATAACTCCCAAGGTTGCGACTTTGAATTTTCCAAGTCAGCGTTGGTCACCATCCAGATGTTGCGTCGGATGCTCAAAATTCCGCTACTGCAAAACCTCGTACTCATGGAGCTAGGACTTCTGTCGTGTCAGATGCCGACGCTTCACTGATAATGCCGCCGAAATGAGCTATCGGTCTTCGCGTAAAATTCGGTGGCTCGGAGGATCGGGCTGCGCTGGAGTAATCTCATGGCTGCAATGCGCGCATGTCGCACGCCGCAGTGTACGCGGTTAGCCGAAACGTCATGAATCCCTGGCTTGGCAGAATGGAGTTCCTAGTAGGTCTGATCGCAATGATCGCGATCCGGGTTCCCTACGGAAAACGGTGCGCCGAACTCGAGGTCGTAGAGAGCCAAAAAGGGCGCCGCGAAATCGCACTCCTCGCGCTCATGTGGATAGCCACGACAATTCTTCCACTCATTTCGATTGTCACTCCACTGCTGTCGTTTGCGGACTATCCGCTCCATCCAATCCCCTTCTCCTTGGGCACCGCGTGCTTACTGTCGGGGCTTTGGCTGTTCCGCCGGTCGCACGTCGATCTAGGCGACAACTGGTCTATCAGTTTGGAAATACGCACGCAGCACAAGCTTATTGACCACGGAGTGTATGCACGCGTCCGCCATCCCATGTACACCTCGATATTCCTGCAGGCGATCGCCCAAGCTCTGCTCCTTTCGAACTGGGTGGCTGGACCTTCTTGTTTGCTCGCATTCATCCTGATGTTCGCCCTAAGAGTACGTACAGAGGAGCGCATGATGCTGAAGCAGTTCGGCGCGGACTATGCTCTGTACATGGGACGAAGCAAACGGCTCGTTCCGGGGGTTTGGTAACAAGGCCCGGACGGTATCGAGCCAATTTGAGAAACTATGGTACGGCCTCAGTTCTCCAGGCGATCTCGTACCGGTACTGCTCCCGTGGGTGCCCTTAGACGTAACTATGACGTCGTCTGCAACATCGCGTTGGCGTTTCCGGGAGTGGAAGCGACCACGTCTTATGGAACGCTAGCATTGAAGGTGAAGGGCCGGCTGATGGACATGAGTCTGCGGCGAATGACCGCGTCGTCGCTGCGAGGGGTCTGTCAGAGCTAGCACCGATAGGCGCTTGAATCGACGTGTGCTCAGCATGCACGTACTAGCGACACTGTATGGCGCCCAAGGCCCGCGCGCGGTCACGACCAATGGCCGACAACTGCAGCGCGCCCCTCCCGGCGACGATGGCCAGCGGTGGCGTCCGTTTTCTCTCAGGCCATTTCTCTTACCCGCATCTCGGCAGTCTTCAGGTCAAGTCGGTCACGCAAGCACAGAACGCGAATGGCGGCGCTGCGGTGCCCGGCTCGTACCAGTGTCCGAACTGGATCGATCGGAGGTGGCGGCGGCCGGTCGGCGAACACTGTCTCGACCACGACCTCCCGCATTGTGTCGTAGCGTTGCAGATCGGGTTCGTATCCTATTGTCAGGGGAATGGAGCCGGATGCTGTGACAAGGCTGAGGCGACAGTTGATCGAATTCGAATCGCCGCCGGGGCTGGCTTCCACTTGCACATTCTCGATCTCCTGGAAGGCAAGTTGGTGGCGCGTAAACTTGAATACATCGAGGCGCCGCAGCCGGCAGGTGCGGCCCACCTTGTCTAGCACAACATCGGTCGCGCGCGTGAAAAGCAGTCCAAACAAGGCACACACCGCTGCTACGACCAGAAGTCCGGGTGTCGTACCGGACTCAATGAATTCCGCAACGTTGTAGGCGCCCGCGCAGAAACAGACGAGCGACATCCACAAAGTCCGATCGCGCAGCCTGAGACAGGCCGACGTGTTCTGCTCGACGCGCATCAGTTACTCCACAGAGGCTCAAACAACCGCAAATGTCCCTTCAGGGTCTCGGGAGCGAGAGTCACAGTGCCACGTTGCTTGCGACTGTTCCGTGATGTAGGTCGCTGCGTTCGTGCCGCCGTTAGAAGATGGAACATGACGTGAGTACACAGCCTAGTGATGTGCGGCCGGCTTTGGGAGAGGGTGCCGCTCAAGTCGACTTGGGACAAAGAAGATCGCCGGCAGGATGGCATACAGCACTATCGCGGCTCGCGTACTAATCGACGCGGTCGCAACGGCTATGGCATGTAACATCGGATTCAGTACGCTCCGTAGCATCGCGAGCTTTAGTAGGGACTTTTCAATGCGTTGATCTACGAGATCTGCGGCAAAGAACGTGTAGTACCGCATGAGGCAAAACGAAAGACCCGCTAACGTCATTACCGCACCGTACGACATGACCGCAAATGCTTCCGTTGGAAAATCCCCGATCATAGCCGTAGGAAAGGGGATGAATGAAAGCCAGAGAAGGAACAGGCAGTTGATCCATAACAGACCCCGATCGGAACGCGCCAGAACGCGGAAGAGTTGGTGATGAGCAACCCACCATATGCAAACGATCACAAAGCTCAAGCCATAGGCCAGGAATTTGGGCGTCATTGAGAGAACCCTGTGGGCGAGTTCATGGGACACATCACTGCCGTCGACCTGCGGAACACGAATCTCCAACACGAGCAGTGTGAGGATTACGGCAAATATCGAGTCGCTGAAAGCCTCGATGCGGGAGGTAGACATATCGCCCACCCTGAATACTCGAGGCCTCCGCCAAATCATTGGGGCTCGGGTTGGGATATCGAAGTTGTAGTGTCGGGCCTCGGCACAGAGACACAGAGAGCCACGTTGCTCGTGGCCGTGCGTTGGCGCAGCTCCTTCATGGCCGCGTTTTCCGGACTGTCCCAAAACCTGCGTAGCGAGTTCTCATCGGGAAACCGAACAAGTGCTGTGAGGGCGCCTTCTGGCCAATGGCCTTCGACGGTCTCAAGGGCCTTCAGCACGTCCAGGACTTCGCCACCGTACTGCGCGATGATGATGCTCGTTTGCTCCACGTAAGGCGCGAAACGCTCCTTGTCGTGAACGATGACCTGTCCTATTAGATATGCCGCCATGCTCTACGGTTCTCTGTATTCGTCGCGGCGGCGGACCCAGAACGGGCCACGGCCGTTCTCGTCGCGGCCCCTGGGCACAATGTCCAGGTAGTGATAGTGGATGTTGAAAAGCTCGTTCCCGCGCACATAACAGGAATACGTGTGGAAGATGTCGCCGCCCTTGTCCCTGTAGAAGACACTATGGCCCTCGCGGTCCGCCGGCCCGGGATCCTGCATCGTGTAGTTGAAGAACGCCTTGCCCATCTTCCTTTCTTCGGGCGTGAAAGACACATGGAGGTCGAAATTGAAGTCCGTGTTTTCCGAGGAGACCCATTTAAAGTCCCAGCCCATGCGTTTCTTGTATGCCGCGAGCCTTTCGTATGGCGCGCGTGACACTGCGATCATGGTGACGTCGCGGTGCTTCAAGTGAATATTGATGCCGTTGAACCCGTCGGCCCTGAGTGAGCAGTGCGGGCAACCCGCCTTGTCGTCCGGGCCGAACATGAAGTGGTAGATGAGAAGCTGGCTGCGTCCCTCGAACAGGTCGCCGAGCGTCTCCTGCCCACTGGGGCCTTCGAAGAGATAGTTCTTTGTCACTTTCACCCAGGGCAAGCTGCGGCGCTCCCGGTTAATCTCGTCTTGCAGGCGCGTGAATTCCTTTTCCTTCGCAAGCAGCTTCCGACGGGCCTCAAGCCATTCCTCTTCGCTGACCACCTTGTGAGTGCGGATGTCCTGCGTCATTGGAATACTCCTCTACTCCTGAGCGTGACTTTCGCGGGCAAAGGGTACACCTTAGGCCTCGTCAATGATCTCGTGCCAGACAATCCGCGGCGGGTCTGCAACGATGTTGCCCATTGCAGCCGCGAGCTTCTGGAAATGCGGTCCCTGCAGGTGCCGGTCATGGTCCGCTTTGGTTTTCCATCGCTCTACTCCTACGATGACGCCCGGATCGTCCGCGCTGCGATAAAGGCTGAAGCGAACGCAACCCGGCTGCTGGCGGGTGGGCTTGGCGGCCTCGCGAAGGACGCGTTCGAGTTCTGATTCTTTGCCTGGCTTGGCTTTCGCGGTGGCAATCACAACAACGTCCGGCATGACGTGAGTCCTTATCTGGTTTTCTGTTTTTCGTTTTCGAGCAAAGGCCGTAGGGAGTTCCTACTCCGTCCATTGAGGGCCGGGGTCTCTGCCCTCTACATAGCCCTTGAGCCGGTACATCAGGTTCCCCCACATGGAATTGCAGCTTGCGCAAAAGTCCGTCACCCCGTGCCAGCCGCTATGTATGAAGCGAAGGATGGTTTTGCCGTCTTCGGAATCCATCGTCCAGGTCAGCGTCGTCCCGTTCCATTCCGGATGATCACCATGGCATTGCATAATGACGCGCTTTGCCGATTCAAGCGCCTTGATGTCCATCCGGAATACCATTCCGCGCTTATCAAAGCCGAACTCGGCCTTGCCTCCTGTTCTCTCCTCCATCTGGGTGTCGGCGGTCCACCAGTTGCGCATGCCGTTCTGTGTTGCGATCGCCGCATACACTTTAGCGGCAGGCGCATCGATAGGTACCTGGTGTGAAAGGTCTGCCATGCGTCTTCTCCTGATTGATCTAGCTGGGATTTACAAGCTGGGTCAGGCCGCCGTCGCACATCAGTTCCATGCCGAGACAGTAGCTTGAGTCGTCGGAGGCCAGAAACAACATGCCCTTGGCCATCTCCTCGGGCTTGCCGCGCCGTCTAAGCGGAATGCCACACGTGATCGTCTGCGCCAGTTCCTCTGGTGTGGTGCCGGGAATGCCCCCTTCGCGTGTGATGATGGGCGTATCGGTCATGCCCGGACTGAGTACATTCACACGGATACGTCGCGGAAGCAGTTCCACAGACATCGAGCGGGCCAGTGACCGCACGGCGGCCTTGGCGGAGGTGTAGACGGAGGTGCCGATCCGCCCCATCTTGTCGGCATCCGCGGAGCCGACGAGCACGATCGACGATCCGTCGCGCATATGCGGAAGTGCTTTCTGGACCGTGAAGAACACGCCCTTGTACATGATGTCATTCAGCTCATCGAACAGCGCCTCCGGCAGCACTTCTACAGGCGCGAATTTCGCGATGCCGGCATTCGCAACAAGCACATCAATCTTGCCGAATGTCCTATTGACCTCCGCAAAGAGTCGATCAAGCTCGCCGAGCTTGCGCACATCCCCTTGGACCGTCAGAACGTCGTTCCCAAGGCTTGCTGCGGCTTCATCGAGCGTCTTCCTGTCCCGGCCGAAGAGAACGAGCTTTGCGCCGTTGGCCTTGAACTCTCGCGCGGTTGCGAGGCCGATTCCGCTGTTGCCGCCAGTGATGACGGCAACTTTGTCTTGGAGTTTCATGGGTAGCCTCCTATTGAGTGGACTGCGGCGACACATGCTTTATTCCCGCAAGAGATTCTGGAATTGTCGTTGATCTGGTTTTCCAGCTTCTCCGACGTTGCAGATACGTTCAATTGCTAACATCAACATTCTTTTGACGAGCGCATTGTAAAGTTTCACAATGGCGGTCATGTCGGATTACCGCGGCCATCCCGCCCTGTGGAATGAACGGATTCGGCAGTCCCCGCTGGCTACGGCGATTCTGGCGAGCCTTGCCGGCCGCGCCCCGGAAATCTGGCGGCATACATTCGATCTTCTGCGCAAGGAGAGCCCTGAATACCGCAACGCGGTGGATGATGAATTCACCGTCGAATCCAAGAGTCACTGCGCGGAGTTGCTGGCCGCCATCGTGGCGATCGGAGCGGGGAAGCTGACGGGGCACGATCCGTTCGCCTTTGTCCGCAAGCATGCGGAGTGGCGTGCGCGTCACCGGGTTCCGCTCGTGGCGTCGCTACATGCCTACCGCCTCGCACACAAGACCTACTGGAGCATCACACGCGAGCAGGTCGGGCAGCACCGCAAGCAAAAACAGGCGCTGCAGGCGCTCGCCGTTCTTTCAGACTTCTGGATCGAGTTGTTCGAAGCCGTCGGAGCGGAACTCGAAGAAGCCCACAGCGCGGAGGAAGCACGTATCGTCGCCCAGAGTAGCGAGGTGCATGCCTCCGTGATCGAGGCGCTGCTTAATGGAATCGAGCCAACGGACACCGAGGGTCGACATCTGCTTACGCTCTGTGGAATGCACCCCGCCAAGAGCGCGACAGTAGCTCTCATCCGCCCCTTCCCGCCGGACAGCAAACAGGTGGATGCTGAGGTCTCGCGGCGATCGTTTGTTCGCCTCCTGCAGCAGGCGCTGCCGTCTTCTGTATTTGGCAAACTCGTCGGCTTTCGCAATGGCGAGGTTGTAGTTATTGTCAATAGCGAGCACGACACGGCAGCTCGTCTCTCCAGGTACCTCGGCCGAAGCGGCGTCGGAAAACGCGCCGCATCGGGTGCTTCTGTAGGCATAGGTCTCGACAAGACAAACATCGGGGGTTTGCCAGAGGCCCTGGGCGAGGCGCGCCTCGCGCTCGATCTGACCAAACCGGATCGTGCGATGGTGTGGTTTTCGCAGATCGAGCTGACTGAGGCTCTCGCTCGCCGTCCGGATCGCGCCGTACTGCGGCTTATTCCCGACTGGGTCCGCGAAAATTACGTCTCCGGGCGCGAGCAGGACCTGGTCGCGACGATTCGGGCCTTCGCGCAATGCAGTCTCAATGTCAAGGAAACGGCCAGGAAGCTGCGCGTGCATACTAACACCGTCTATTTCAGGCTCAACCAGGTCAAGAAGCGAACGGGCGTTGACCCTCGGACCTTTGCTGGCACGTCATTGCTCATCACCGCGCTGCGGCTGCTGGACAATGAGAACGGCCAGCGTGTTTGACGAGCGCAGCTCGACGGCCGACACGGACTGGCGTTCACTACGTCATACGAAATCGGACGGTTACGCGGCACCGCATGACCTCAAAATTCATGTCAACGATTGAAGCCATTGCGGATCACCTGGCCACCCTTCATCACAAATCCAACTCGCTCAAGCTCACTGATGTCGGCGAGCGGATTGCCCGGCACAGCGATGATATCGGCGAGTTTCCCGGGCTCGAGAGCGCCGACGCGGGACTCCCAGCCCAGCATCTGCGCCGCGTTCGTCGTCACTGCGCGAATAATATCGGCCGCGGGCATTCCGGCTTGGCGCAGGGCTGAAAACATGGTTGCCGTAGCTTGGCCGCGAGTCTGCCCCTGGTAGAACCAGCACGTGTCCGATCCGGCTGCAAACTTCACCCCGGATTTCAACACCCGCTGAACCAGCGCCCTGGCCCGCTCCCGGTTGCTATCGTCCCGCGCAGCAAGTGTCGCTCGAAAGGCAGGGGACAATACGCTTGTCTCGTGAATCTTGGTCCAGAACCCATCGAACCAAGTCGGTGTCAGGTCGAAGAAAATCCCTTTCTCGCGCATCTGTTGGAGCTGTGCATCGGTGACGCCATTGCCATGCTCGATCGAATCGACGCCGGCATCGATGGCAATCTGAATGCTGGCCGGCGTGAATGCGTGGACCGCGACTTTGCGGTTCTGGCGGTGGGCCTCATCGGCGATCGCCGTCATTTCCGCCTGTGTGAGGTCGTCGCCGATCGCAACCTTGATCACGTCCACATTGTAGAAGATGTTCTCGCGGACAGCCTGCCGAGCCTGCTCAGGACCCTGTACCTCGAAGAACTCCTGGCGCACGATTGACTCGCCGACGGCCGGATTGAGGCCTTGGAAGTACCCGCCTGGGGCCGTGAGTTTACGGCCGGCGGCAACCATTCTGGGCCCCGGGACGCGTCCCGCATCGATTGCGTCCCTCAGCGCGACATCGCCGTCGATGCCGGAGTGCCCGAGGTTACGCACTGTGGTGAAGCCGCTTTCCAGGTCTTCACGTGCCAACTGCGCGCCCAATAACACGCGCTGACTGGGTGACATCCCGACGATCGCGAGCAACAGCCCCGGAACGAACTCGCCGTTGTAGAGCCGTGTAACCTGCGCTTCCGGGGGTACAATGATGTCGAGGAGGAGGTGGGTGTGACTGTCGATCAGACCAGGCAGCAACGTAACATCGCCCAGGTCAATGGTAGCGGCACTCGAGGGCGTATGTGCTTGCACCTGCGAGGGGATTCCCAGCTCTTTGATTCTATCGCCTTCAATGAGGACAGCCGCAGGCGACAGTACATCACCGCTGCGCGGATCCAACAGCCGCTCGGCTCGCACCACGGTGAAGGAAGCCGCGGGCTGTCCCACGACCTGGCCGACCGGCAATAAAGCAAAGCAACACGCTGCGAACGCCGTGCACCCTGCGGACGCAGGCTTCACTCAGAACTCCCCGTAGTGGCCCTTGGCCGAATCGAGCAGCTTTTGGGTGTCGTACCCGACACCGTCTTTGAAGACAATTTCCACGTTCTCGATGTCCGAGATGTGGGTTGCCGGATCACCCTTCATGACCATGAGATCGGCGTTCTTCCCGACCGAGATCGAGCCGATCCGATCCTGAAGGCCGAGAAAGGTGGCGCCGTTCAAAGTCGCGATCTGAATGGCCTGAATGGGCGTGAATCCGGCCTCCACCAGCAGCTCGATTTCGCGGTGATCGGCGAATCCTGGAACCAGGCCACGAAGGCCGACCGGATCCGATCCCGCAATCAGCAGCCCGCCGGCCGCGACGAAAGCGCGCTCGAGCTCCATGTCACGCCGTAGCAAGTGGGTCATGTGCGGGCCGCTGGATGGAGTCTGCTTGAGATCGATGAGATAGCCGTCCCGTGCGGCGGAAGACATGGCCGCCAACGCCGCTGGCTTCAGCCACGGCTGGCCATCCACGCCTGCGTTGAGACCAGGTACGTACGAGGCGTTGTTTGGCAGCGTCGAGGTGATGGCGACGTGATGCGAGATCAGGGTGGCGATCAGATGATCAGCTTGCTCCACAGACATGTGCTCGAGCGTGTAGTCGCCGGAACTCTCGCTGCATTTGTCCGGCTTCTTGTCGGGATCCAGTTGGGTATTGACAAAGAAGCCGTGTTCCAGACTGTCAATCCCGATCTCAGCAGCTTCTTCGTAGGTGACTGAGCACAGGTGACCGAGGACCTTCAGTCCGCGCTTGTGCGCCTCAAGGACCGCTGCACGCAGCTCCGCGCGCGTGATGTTTACGTAGGCCTTGAAAGACGTCACGCCGTGGTCCGCCCAGAACGCAACCGTCTCGCGGGCGTCTTCGGGACCGGTCAGAACCTGCGGACGCAGACTGGGTGTGCTGGGCCCGTCCAGATAGGGCCCCGTGACATCCAGGTGTGGGCCCGGAACCGCCCCTTGTTCGATGGCCTGCTTGAGGTTGAGATCCGTCTGTGGCTCGACACTGCCCGCGGTGCGCAGGGTGGTGATGCCATTGGCCAGGTAAAGACGTGGCGCCGAAAAACTCATTTGGGTCGCCAGCCCGGGACGATCGTAACTCCCGTCCGCGCGCAGATTTGGCCGCAGGTAGAACCACAAATGGCCATGCATCCCGACGATGCCCGGCATCACCGTGTAGCCGCGCAGGTCAAGCACCGTGACGTCGGCACTCTGTCGCACGTCCGACCCCGGTTGGATCGCCGCGATCTTGCCATTTTCGATGGCAATGTTCTGATCAGACCGCGGCGGCGCTCCCGTGCCATCGATCACACGGACGTGTTCGAGGACTACTTTGGACGTACTGACGCGAAGGAATTTGCGCACCTCCGGCCTGAGAGTGTCGTTATTCTGGGGATAAGCCAGTTCTGCATGCCACAAGCGCGTCAAACACAGCAGCGCGAGCCACGCGTGTACACGCCGTTTCGGCGACCGTCCTCGTTCTGTCATGTATGCTCCGTTCACATCCGTTTGTCCTTGTCAAAAAAACGGAGGTCACTTCTTGACAGCAAAACAACAAGCGGTATGCGCGGCAGTTTCAAAAATCCCCGCAGAAACTACAGTCCCGAACGCCACGATCAACAGCGCGTTGGCCGTGACGCAGGCCCGTCGAGGACCAGTTGCAATCAGACGCGAGAGACGGATGCTCATGAACGACGAAGCTGTCGCCTGCAACAGGGGAGCGCTTTCGGGGTTGGCCAGCTTGGCCAGTGCGGTAACCAGGTCTTTGCCCTTAGCGCGCTGAATCACCGCCTCGTCGCAGGAGAGCTCTCGATACAGCGCCAGGCGAGAGCCGGTCATCCACACGAGGGGATGGAACCAGAGCAGGCATTGACCCACTTCATGAATCAGCCGTATCAGGTTGTCGCGGCGTCTGGCATGGGTCAGCTCGTGGAGGAGGACCGCGTCGAGCTCAGGTTTCGTCAGAATCCCATCTATGCCCGTGGGGAGACAGATATGTGGACGCAACACGCCCTTCACCGCGGGACCCTGCCCACGATCAGTGAATCTCACCGCTATGCCATGAAGGAGCAGGCTCGGCGTCGGGCTCGGAGCGTCTCGATCTTCGCTCTGCCGTGCATTGCGTTCCGCCTGTAGCCGCAGAGACAGGCGCGCAAACATCAAGATGGCCCCGGCCGACCATATCGAGCCGATCACTGCGATATGGTCAGCGACCCCAACTCCCAAAGGACCGACCACGCCCAGAGGTACGGCCCAGGACAGATACGAGGCGAAGCTCTTGTCGAGAACTGCGCCCAGCGGCAGGACGAAATTGAGCGATGTCATCATCCAGATCCAATACTTGGCGGCCGCACTGCCGCGCGACATCGAGGTCAGTGCCCACGCCGCCAACCAGACGATCGAGGCAAACAGGAGGTGAACCCCGAAGTAATACACCACGCGTGCAATGTGCTCATGCATGTTGTTTCCCCCCACGCCCGCCGCGGTTGCCCTTGTTGTGCGGTACCGCGTTTTGAAGCGCCTTCAGATCCTTCAACGTGAGCGAACCGGTTTCGAGCAGATTGGAAACGAGGAGACGCGGCGACCCGCCGAACAGCTCCAGCAGGTCTCTGACCAGCCCGCCCCGGTACTCGCCCTGATCGATCGCCGCCTCGAAGACTTGCGCATTGCCGATCTTTTTCACCTTGCGCACGGCACCTTTCTGCTCGAGCCTGTAAACCAGTGTCTGAACCGTCGTGTAAGCGACCCGCTCATCCTCGGAGAGACTGTTGAGAATCTCACGGACGGAGCATTTCCCCAGCTTCCAGACCTGCTCGAGGACCCGTGTTTCGGCTTTCGAAAGGCGCACTTCTATTTCCGATCTACTACACTGTACGTAGATCCTACCACAACAGCCGTTTTTGTGCACTCACCTCGGCCCTGCGGTGGGGAACGCGGCTGAAGGGCAGGTCGCCCGAGGCGCTGTTGTGATTTTGGAGGCGTTTTGGCCGGGGCAATGCAGCGTGAGTCGACTGGTGCATGATGATCTCCCATCTTCTGTGGATGACCAGCCGAACTCTGCGCCAGCATCGAATCGTCGATGTCCGACCCTGAGCTGTCAGTCAGCCTGACCAGCGATGAACACTAGGGGCAAGCAAGAGCGGACGTCGACCGGCGCAGTTGGATCTTCCGTGGCGACGCACGCAATCCAGCGCGGGTGCCATGACTCACGAGCGCGCCGACCGCGAATTCGGGTTCCGGAGCATAATGGTGTAGGTCGAACCCGTAACCGGCTCGGCATGCGATCCAACGGCCGAGAACCCAAGCCGCTGATAGAAGATCGGATTTCGACGGTCGAATGTTTCCAAATAACAATGGACGCCTGCTTCGTCGGCCTCAGCGAGGGTCGGCTCTATGAGGCGCTTGCCGATACCTTGACCCTGGGCCGAAGGTGCCACGCCGACAATGGACAAATACCACGCCGTCTCGGCAATTGCAGCCGCCGCACGTGGCCGCATGAAATCGATGATGCGTCGGTAGGCGTCCCTACCAGCGACACCGAGCGCCGCAGCAAGAAACTCATCTTTTGCCTTGGTCTCTGCGTCGTGTACAGATATCTGTGCAGGCAACAACCACACTGCTGCACCGATCGCCGGATCAGGCCATACGACGAGGCGGCCCTTCCGAGTGCCCTCGCTCATTGAGTAGTCGAAGTAATGAGCCAGTACCTGGCATCTGCGCGCTTCGTTATCGGCGAACTCCCGAGTAATTGTGAGGTAGAACGGATCGTTTCGGAGCGAATCGACGAGCGCTGCCACCGTGGCTGGGGAGTTAGAGGAAGTCACGACAAAAGCATATTCGAACGTCCGCCGACTGGAAACCCCTTAGGTCAGACTCGAGGACGGACGTGCGGCGTTCTCGCCGCCGAAGTCATCAGGGAAACTCAGGTGGCCGCGTCCGGGGTGTGCAGGTTCCGCTTGGAGAGAAGAAGGTCCGACGAGCGGGCCTTCGGGCACATCTTAGTGCAGCGACAATCGTCAGGCAGCGGCAGCCAACAATTGCCAGTTCTTAGGCACAATCACGACATCGATGCCGTGAACGACGCCGTTTGTCGCGACCAGATCGGCATGTTTGATCCGGGCCCCATTGACCCGCAGGTCGAAAGATGATCCCGCAACCGTCAATGTGCTGCCCTATTCAGTGCACTCGCGCATTCGCAAGATCAACTCGCACGGCGACGTCATCGCTGAAATCGATTCCAGGGGACCGGAGAGCCTGGGGCTCGGCACACTGGGAGTACTGGAATCCGCATTCTCTGACATTCCTCGATCGCCATACTCTGGTAATGGTATCCCGTCGCGCAATTCTCAAGCTGACGTTTCCCTAATCATCGCTTTTAGCGCCCGCCGGCGCTGGTAAATTACATGACTACCAACAACTCCAACTATTCCGATTGGACGTAACTGACCGTCAAGGGCATGACAAATCTGTTTTTGTATGGCGTGAAAACGACGCCCCGGACTTGAATCTTCGGGTGAAGGACCCGAAACGCGATATGACGGTTACGATGGATGCGGCTAATTTTCATGTCGCAGGGCGCTCCAGGAAGTTACGCAAATCTCTCGCAAGTATCGTTTGTTCAAACGCTATTTACCTCGCCATGTCGTCAACTGTGACTTGTCCCATCAGGTAGGCCGGCATGGCGGCGATCCTCTTCATGAATGGTGTGGCGATCTGGACAGTTCATACCACTCCAGATGGCCGGGAAAGAAGAACAGAACTGCCAGCGCGTCGTACAAAGTGATGGCCATCGGTGTGCCAATGCGGCGATTGACACGCCGCTGCGTGTAATGTCGGTTTCATGCTTGATGCGCATCCGCGTACGAGTGCTTGGCCTTGGTCGCGCGCAAAATGTGGCCTGCCCTTCGAAAGCCCTCAACCGTTACTATTCATACTTCCACTTCCCTCAAAGTTGGAGTGGGAGTCTTCACAATATCCGAGTCAGGCCAGACGAAAGGAATGGGAGCCTAGCTTGCGACGGGACTCCCCGTGTTGCCGCCCGACTGGCGTTACCGTCCCGAATTGGTTCGTTTTGAGCAGTGGAACGATAGCCATACCACTTCATGACCCGCATGGGACTCAGATGCGTGCGGTGATCACCCCTGCTTCGCCATGCTTTTGGTGTCGGTAGGCAGCGAGATCCAGGGATGGTGTGTCTCCTCCCAAACCGAAATAGTCGGCGCCGGAAAATTTGGATCGGCGAAGTTGCCTATAGCCACGGCAACAATTCCCGGAAAGGCTTCGCTCTCAAAAATAGATAGTAGAGCCGCAGATCGGATAGAAATAGCAAGTTAGTGAATTGCCACTTTCGGCCGTGCGTTGCCACGCTGTCGCTGTGCCATTGAAGGTGATCTGCTCGCGGTGGAACCGCGCTAGGTTACCGATGACAGCACCAGTGCGTCGCTGGCACGCGAGGCAATGGCAGACCCAGTTTCCTAGCGCCCACCCGATTCTCGATGCGCCCGGCTCTGAGATTGCGCCCAGCCGCGCGGCGACGCATCTCTGTGCTGAACGGAAAGGGTCCCCGCGGCTATTCGACTGCGAAGTGAACTTCAAACATGCTACTCGTTCGCTCGCGTGGAGGCGCGCTTGCGCCGTGCCTCCGCCGCTTCAGCGCACGCTTGGCTCACCAGCGCCTGTGCCGCCCACGCAGCGGCGGTGACCGCCTCTTCCATACTCGCGCCACCGATATCGCGGACAGCCAGTGCCGCCTCCGTACCCATCACCATAGAGAGCGCATGCACTAAGCGCCGGCGTGCCGTCGCTGGCAGTTCGCCTTTGAGCGACTCGACGATCGGCTCGATGTACTTCATTCGACGGCCGGGCCGCGGCGGCCTCATGCTCGGGTCGTTCTCGAGCCACACGGCCATGAACGAGCGCTCCATGACGTGCAGGCCGACTTCGTCCTCGAGCAACACCTTCATCATTTCGCGCGCGGCGCGAGTGATACCGTCCGCCGCGCTGTCGCCAGCGCGCCAGATGCTTTCCAACGGCAGCAACCCGCGTTCGGTCGCTGTCTCGCTAACCAGCGCCTCGACCGACGAGAAGTAGCGATAGGCGGTGGCCCGTGAGACCAGCGCACGCTCAGCTACCTCTGCGAAAGTGGGGTTGCGCCCCTCGTCGCGAAGCGCTAACGCGGCATCGATCAGCGCTTGACGAGTGCGGCGCTTCTGGTTCGCGCGGCCGTCGGTCTCGGCGCGATCCACGCCGCGGATTGACTTCGTGGTTGGCATGCCAAATAATGAGACAACAGTCTCATGAAATTACATCAGTCTCATTATAAACAATTGTCCAGACGAGGGGAACCGATGAACGCCGAATTGCAGCAGATCTTCGATCGCATGATCGACCGCCATTTCCGTTTCGAGACCGAAGACGATGTCGATGGCGTTTTGAGCACGATGGTCGACGACGTCGAGCACGACGTCGTCGGGTCCCCCACTGGCCCTCTGCGTGGCAGGACGGCCGCTCGTGGCTTCTATGACGCCTTGTTCGCCGACCTCTCGGGCGGCAAGGTAACTACGTTGCGGCGTTACTACGGACCGGACTTCGTGGTCGACGAGAGCCTGTGGGAAGGGACCGCACCTGGTGCGCCGTTCGGCGTTCCCGGCCACGGACGCAGTCTGAGTTTCCGCCTGCTTCATGTATTCGATATGGCGCCCGACGGACGGATCAAGCGCGAGAACGTGTGGCTCGATTTTGCGTCGATTCTGCAGCAACTGAACGCGCCGCAAACCACTTGATGTGCGCCTCAGAAGACCATTCGCTGCTCACAGCGCGCGCCCATAGAATGCCGTAACGTATTCTGCGGATACGATGAATTGCTGAGTTGATATAACAACAAACCCTCAATCGGGGAGGTCCGTCCATGAAACCCAAGTACTTCGGTCCATTGATGTTGATTGCGTGCCTGGCCGCGACAGCCGCCAGTGTCGCAGACGATCCAGCTTATGCAGATTCTCAGGAGGATTCGCCCGACGCGGCCAGGGTCCGCATGGGGTATGCCCTATCCCCGGTGCGCCTCGACACTCGCGACAAGAACCGCGCGCTCGTCGGCTTGGGCAGCTACATCGTCAACGCGATGTCGGCCTGCAATGATTGTCACACCCACCCGGCATTTGCGCCGGGCGGGGATCCTTACTCTGGCCAGCCGGCGATCGTCAACTCCGAGCAGTTCCTGACCGGAGGTCGCCAGTTCGGGCCGTTCACCGCGCCGAACATTACACCTGACGTCTACGGCCGTCCCGCCGGGCTCACTTTCGAGCAATTCAAGACGACTTTCAGGACCGGGAAGGACCCGGACGGCTCCGGTCGGATATTGCAGGTTATGCCTTGGCCGCTTTACGGCCAGATGTCCGATCGGGACCTGCGCGCGGTGTACGAATATCTTCGGGCGCTCCCGTCCCGGCCTGATAATCCTTCACCGGGCTCCTGACGCCCATCGTTTTGGTGTCGCTGCGTGCGTGGTGCGCACGCAGCGTTTGGCTTATGCCGTCAATTCACGACTATTCGGTCCTCACTTCGAACGGCGGGATGCGCTAGATCCACGATGATCTCGATCCTGTTGATCTTTCCGCCATCGATCGCGGGCGCCGCCAGCCAGCATTCCGTGTTCCAACTCAGTCAGGTGTTTCCGATATCACCGAGCAGGTATCGCCACGCCCCAATTACATCGATGCCCTCAGGCACTTCGCGGTCTGGCAGCTCCTGTACGGCCAGAATTCGTCTTGCGCGAGGCATTCGCCCAGCAGCCCACTGGAGTCCGGCAGTCTCCCGATCATATGTCTCAGAGCCAGAGACGCTCAGGGCAACGTTGACCAACTGTTCCGGCCGTTCCGGATTGACCACTAGATCTATCTCGCGGTCTTCCCCGAGGTATCCCAGATCCTCGCGCTGCCGGCGCCAGTGCAGATAGACGGCGCGCTCCAATTTGTGCCCGGCGTCGATGAATGGCTCCGGCACCAGTGGATATCCCAAAGCCCAATCAACTCCGTGCAGCTTCTTCGGATTGATCGCCCGCTTCCGGATCGAGCGCTCCGCAACCGCGAGCAGGAACACAACCTCAGTAGCGCGGGATTCGCAACTTTGTAACGCTCGACCAGGTCCTTGTAGAAAACCAGATCCACGTATTCCTGGGGATGGCGAGACCCGCGACCAACGTTCCCACACCGATGCGAGAGGAGATCAGCTGCTCTGCCGCCAGCAGATCGTAAGCCTCCAGGACGGACTTGCGGGACATTTTGAGGGAGATCGCAAGGGCGCGTGTAGACGGTAAGCGAGACTTGGGAGCGAGCGTCCCATCCAGGATCAAAGATTTGATTGCGCGCGCGAGTTGCTCATACCGTGGTCCTTTGCCATCGAGTAACAGTTTCATGGGCGCTGGTGGTCCAAAAAAATGTTCTTCCAACGGACCTCGATGGTACCACCCTGCACACCGGATGCTGGACCTCGTCCGGAGGAAGCGGCCATAAACCTTCAATCGATCATCACTGATAGTTCAGCGAGCCGCGCTGGTTCCATGATGATCTCGATTGCACTGATCTTTCCACCGTCGATCGTGAACACGAATGCCGCCCGAACTTGACCGCCAACGGCCCACACGGCGCCCGCTTCGCCGTCGATGAGTGCTGGAAGGGCGGCGCGTGCGCGGCCCTTGAAAGTAGTCGCAACTCGAGATGCTCCACGCTCCTCGGACTTCAAAACAAGTGCTCCACGCCGTTGGTTCGCGGCGGCCATACGCACGGCCAGATCATCGGCACGCAGCACGACATCAGGAGACAACACAGCGAAGAGATGTTCGAAGTCGCCGTCGCGCGACGCTGCCAGAAACGCGCTCACCAACTCACGTTGCCGCGCTATATCGGCCGCTGGGGCGGCGGAGCCGCGCACGGTGCGCCTAGCGCGACTCGCGAGCTGGCGAGCCGCTGCCGGCGTGCGATCAAGAATCGGCGCGATTTCCTCGAACGACAAATCAAACATATCATGCAATACGAAGGCGAGTCGCTCAGTGGGAGTCAACTTGTCGAGAACGAGCAGAAGCGCTGGGCCGATCGCATCAGCAAGCACGAAGTCAGAGTCGGGATTGCTGTCGCTGGGCGCGTCGGCCGCGGTCGTGAGTGGCTCCTCACGCCGCGACCGCCGCGAGCGCAGAATGTCGAGACATACGCGTGCTACAACGGTCGTCAGCCAACCGCCGAGGTTCTTTACCTCTACAGCATCAGAGCGGCTGACTTTAAGCCAAGCCTCCTGGACGGCATCCTCGGCCTCGCTGATCGAGCCCAGCATTCGGTGCGCGACCGCTCGGAGGCGGGCGCGACTTTCATCGAACCGCTCGGCTAGCCAATCGGTCTGATCCATCGGCATCCTCCAGTTGTTGACGCTTCCGCCGTAGCACGCGCCTAGATCACCAGTACTGCTCAGCCGGGCGAATCTCAATCGTTCCGCCCAATCGGGCGGCAGGGATACGCGCGGCCACGGCCACCGCAGCCTCCATGTTCTCGGCCTCCAAAACGCAGTACCCGCCAACCCCTTCGGCCAGGTACGTCCTGTTTGTGACCTGGGGCTTTCCGTCCTGCACCCGAACCGTCCTTGCAGCGCCAGGCAGGCCGAGGGGAAGCCCAGGCGTGATGCCCGGAGCCTGGTTGAGCGCCGCGTAATCCGCGTAAATCGCTTTCTGCTCCACTTCCGGCACGGCCTTCCAGGCTTCAGAGCCCGGCAGCGGCGTAGTCCCCTGATAAATCAATAGCACAAATTTCACGTTGTCCTCCTCGCGCAAAAAAGCTGCGAATCATGTTGCGACACTGCAATGACGTATTCGCATGCCAAGAATGTGACGAGTCCAGGACTGAAAACCTAGGCGTCTTCTTCGCGGCCTCGGGCCTGGCCCATGACTGGAGTCATGGATGACGACCATGACGGCGGACACTTTCGCGAGGTTCGGTGGCATCGCAAACTGTCGGCGATCCGCAGTTTCACCTGGAAGAGCCATGAAAATGTCTACTTGTGTATGGGCTATCGCCGTTCTTGGCGCCTTGCTCGTGGGAGCTCGGGGCCAAGCCATGCTGACCGGGCAGGAGACCGGCGTTCAAGGCGATTCGCAGGACAAGCGCAACCCCACAATGTGCATGACCCCACCCAGGAAACCCCCGACTCGGACAGGGTCCCCTGCCCTCACAGCCCGCATCTATATGGAATTGATAGTGCTCGAGCGCAGGGCGAATGTCGTTGTAAGGGATACGCTCTCTAGACTGCCCGGACAATCGTCTTTGAAGGCGCCGATGCGTTGCGGCCGCAACGTGCTTCTCTAAGGATCATGTGCGTTTGTAAATCGCGTAGTACGGCTGGTTACTCCAGGTGGAGTTGAGGGCCGGGTAGAGACTAGCGTCGGAAGCTGTACGCAGCTCGAAGTAGTACTGGAGCGGATAGAGCGAGTTGGTGTAGTCGGCGGGGATGGCGGCCGAGTGCGAGCCGGCGGAATGTTGCATGGAGACAGAGCGCCAGCGCTCACCATGGTTGACATGACGATACCAGAGGACTGCGTCGGTTACGGTGGGTGGTGTTGAGATGGTGAGGACGAAATCGCTTCCGGGGTGGAAGGAGTCGGCGGGACTGTGGTGAGCGTCGATGGTCAGGCGGCGGGGAGCGGGTTCGGCCCGGCGGAGACTAGCGGCTGCGGACGCGG
>Ga0068859_100001158_pt1 | contig 26926 bp, 18 predicted proteins | sample KBSSwiS22_FD_66585 | JGI IMG/M metagenome (GOLD analysis project Ga0068859, IMG submission 66585) | Switchgrass rhizosphere microbial communities from Kellogg Biological Station, Michigan, USA - KBS Switchgrass S2-2 | ecosystem: Host-associated > Plants > Roots > Rhizosphere > Soil ...
TTTGTGGTAGACGTACTTGCCGATTCCGTATCCGATGGCGCTGCCTGCGAGCACGTCGCCAAGATAGTGTTTTTGTCCCGTGAACCGGGCCACGCTGACGGCTGTGGCGGTTGCAAACGCAGCTATCTGGACGCTGCGACGGTCGTGGTATTCGCTGGCGATAACCGTCGCGACCGCCCACACCTGCGTGCTGTGGCCCGATGGAAATGAGCTTCCGCCATCGAAGAATTCACTGCGCTCGACGCCACCCGCAGGCCGCGTTCGTCGAGTAATAACTTTCAGCGCCCCGCTAACGAGCAAACCATCAACCAGCGCCTCGGCACTGAGCATTCCCGTTTCTCTCGCCCGCGCATCCTTGTTTTTGCGACCAAGAAGATAGAAGGTTCCGGCCACAGCGCCGAGGCCATAGGCTGAACCGGCATGACTCACGACTTTGCTCGCGCCTATCTGACGATCAAACTCGCCCATTTCGTCGCCGGTGATGCGATCGGTGGTGAATAGCGCCATGAGGCCGATGCTGCCGGGCACGAGCCACTTGCTGTCCGCGCGTTGAATATGAAGCGGCGCGGTCCAGATGGCTTTCTGATCCTCGAGAATGTTTTTGAAGAATTCCCTTTCGAGAGAAGGTGGGCTCGAAGGAGTAGGAGACGGTGTGGGCTTAACGGAGTTTTGTGCACGCGCCGTGACTCCTGTCGCGAGCACAGCCGCAAGCAGGAGCATGCCGAAGAGGCACTGCGAACTTCTGTTTCTTCGCATGTTGTTTTCCTTTTTATGGAATTACTTGCTGACCACCAGCACTGCAAACGATCCGGGCTTCACGCTGCGTTGGGGCCTGCCACCCGGAGTTGTCGGCGGCGTCTCAATGTATTCGGCCGCACTCAGAAATATTTTCTTCGTCTTCGGGTCGAAAGCCATTGTCCGGGCACTCGGTTGTGTCTTGACCGGACCAGCATCTTCATATTCATCGGCCGACTTCTCACGAAAGATATTCAAGACACCTTCACCGCACGAAAAGAAGATCAGTTTCGCCTGGCTGTCGAAGGCCGCATAGTCCACGCCTCGTCCGATAGGAAAGCTGGTGATCACTTTTCCCGAGACGGCATCCATCACGACCATCTTCGGCTCGTTGCGGCAACCGATGAACAGCCGTTTTGTCTTGGCGTCGTAGGCCAATCCGGTCGGCGTCTTCGCCACACCGATCGGAAACCGTTTCTTCACTTCCAATGATTTCGGATCGAAGGCCACAACCTCGTTGGTGTCTTCGAGGTTCACGTAAACCATACCATCGGCGACAACCGCTGATTCGCCGTCGCCTTCGACTTTGATCGTGCCCAGGACCTGCCCAGCCTTCGCGTCGATCGCCGTAATGTCATGCGAGCCATGGTTGTTGGTAAAGATGCGCTTCGTAGCCGGATCGTAATAGATTCCATCTGGTCCTTTGCCGACATCGATCTTATTGATGAGTTGCAACGTCACCGGATCGAACATTGAAACTTTGTTCTCACGACCGTTGCTGGTAAAGCCATGCTTGAACTCGGACGCGAGCGCGACTCCGTGAACGCCGGGAGTATCGGGAATGGTCCCGATTAACGTGCCGTTGTCAGGATTGATCACGTCAACCTGGGTGCCGTGCGCGAGATACAGGCGTCGCGCAACGCTATCGATCGTGACGTAGTCAAAGCCGCCATTGCCGGGAACGGCATAGCGAGTCTCGACTTTATATCCCGTGCCACCACCCTGCCAGGTAACGAAGGCAATCAATATCCCAACGAACGCAGTGCGGATGTTTAGCATGAGCCTTTCCCTTTCTACTGTTGGCGAACTCGGTCAAACCTCTTCCGTTGCTGAATGATCCCGGCGCAACATCGCGTAGACCGTCGGCGTGACGATTAGCGACAGGCCGAGCGCCATTGTTAGACCACCAATTACTGCAATCGCCAGAGGTTGCAGCAGTTCTGAACCTGCTCCAATCGCCAGCGCTAACGGCAACATGCCAAGCATTGCCGCGAGCGAGGTCATCAGCACCGGTCTGAATCGCCGGCGCCCTGATCGCAAAAGTGCCTGTCTTAACGTGTCTCCGGAGGCGAGATTCTCTTCAACCGCATCGAGCATCAGGATTCCATTCTTCGCTACGATGCCGACGATCATGATCATGCCCATTAACGAGACTACATTCAACGTTGAACCAGTGATGAACAACGCCAGCAGCACACCGCTGAGTGCGAGTACGGCGCCGGTCACGATTGCGATCGGATGCGCATACGAACGAAATTCGATTAGGAGCGTGATGAAAACGAGCAGTACAGCGAGAATGAGCGCGAGGGCCAATTCGCGAAAGCTGGATTGTTGCTCCTGATACAAGCCGCCATACTCGACTGTCATTCCCGGCGGCAGCTTCACGTCCTGAACCAGTTGCTGTTGAATCTGGCGAATCGCCGTGCCGAGGTCGTTGCCTTCAAGACGTCCGGTGACAGCAATCATCTGGCGCAGGTTCTCGCGCTCAATCTCCGCTTGTCCTTTATCAATGTCAACATCGGCGACTTGATCGAGGCGAAACAGTTGTCCTGACGAAGAACGCACCTGCAAAGCCTTCACTTTTTCGAGCGAAGTGCGCACGTCAGCCGGAAAAATAACTCTCACCTTGATCAGCCGATCCTGCTGCAAAATCGAAGAGGCGGCGTCGCCCGTCATCGCGGTTGTGATGGTTACGGCGACGTCATTCGCAGTGACTCCAAACTGAGAAGCGCGCGCCGGATCGATATTGAATGTGACTGCCGGCCCACTGATGACGACGCCGTTGAGCGTATCGACAACACCGTGTACTTTCTTGATCGCCGCTTCCACTTCGTCGGCCTTCGCCTGCAACGCCGCTGCATCTTCGCTGAACAGTTTGACTTCGATCGGTTCAGGATTACCTTCGAGATCACCGATCACGTCGGGCACGATGCCGACAAACTCAACTTCCAATGCCGGTTCTGACTCGGCAAGTTGATCGCGCAACTCTGCGATCACTTCCTCGGTGCTGCGTTTGTGATCGGGTTTCAGTTTCACCGCGAAGTCGCCGGTATTTGGTTCGGTGACGAATAGACCCATTTCCAGCCCAGTACGTCGCGAGTAGCTTTCGACCTCGGGCGTCTGCATCAACATCTCTTCGACGTGCCGGAGCATGCGATCAGTTTCTTCGAGTGAAGAGCCGGCTGGTGCGATGTAGTCGAGCACAAAAGCGCTCTCGTCGAATTCGGGTAGAAACTCGGAGCCAAGTGTTTCAAACAACAGGTAAGAACCGGCAAGCACGAGGATAATCGCGGCGCCAACAACCCAGCGCCGGTCCAGTGCAAAGCCGAGTATCGATTCGTAACGTTGGATGATGACCCCCAAAACTCTGCCGTGCGTTTCCTCATCTTCGTGCGGTTTGGCCCTGACGAATCGTTGCGCCAGCACCGGCGTAAACGCAAGCGCAAGCACGAGCGAGGTCAGCAGCGCCACGGACATCGTGAGCGCGAGGGAACGAAAGAATACGCCAGTTACTCCGGTTAACAACGTCAACGGCAGAAAGACGACTACAGGCGTGATTGTCGAGCCGATAATCGGCACAGTGATTTCGGAGACCGCGCTCTGAACCGCTTCGCGACGCGACTGCCCGCGCGACATGTGAGTGTAAATATTTTCAACAACGACAATCGCGTCGTCGATCACGAGACCAATTGCAGCAGCCACGCCGCCTAGGGTCATCAGATCGAAACTGAGTCCCGCCAGCCACATCGCGAGGAAAGTGACGAGCACGGTCACGGGAATCACGAGAATCGCGACGAACGTCGTGCCCCAGTTACGCAAAAACACATAAAGAATCACGACAGACAGCAACAGACCGACGATGATCGAATCACGCACCGAGTTGATCGACTCGCGCACCAGTAATGACTGATCGTAGTAGGCAGCGACGCGCACGTCCTTCGGAATCTGGCCGCGCATCGCGTTCAAAGCCGCCTTTACCTCATCGACAACAGTGACGGTGTTTGCATCAGGTTGGCGATTGATATTGACGAGCGCGGCCGGATGCCCGTCGGCAGTGACGATCGTGTATTGCGGTTCGACACCGGCTGCGACTGCCGCGACATCGGCGACGCGCACGGGTGCGTTGTTGACGGTCGCGACGACGATGTCGTTGAGCTCGTCCGGTCGCTTTGCCTGGCCACTGATTAACGCGAGCTCGAGTTGATGATTCTCCTCGATCAGACCAGGTGACACGATGATGTTCGAGTTGCGGATCGCATCGACAACTTGTTGCGTGGAGACGTTGTGGGCCGCGAGTTTGTCGGGATCGATGGTGACGTGGAACTCGCGCGTCTTGCCCCCCGCCACGCCGACGATTGCGACGCCCGGCAAGCGTGCGAGTTGCGGGCGCACGATGTAAGTTGCGAGATCTGTAAGCGTGGCCTGGTCGCGTTTGTCTGAAGTCAGGCTGTAGCCAGTGACGGGGAAGACTGCAAACGTGAGTCGATCGATGTTACGAATCTCGGCAGTTGGCGGGAGTGAAGTCAGGAGTTGAGACATCCGCGCCTGGACCAGGCTCAACTCCTGATTGATGTCGCCGTTCCAATTGAAGAAGAGATTGATCTCAGCCGAGCCGCGCGCCGTCTTTGACTTAATGCGCGCGATGCCGGGAATGCCGTTCATCGCCTCTTCGATGGGACGTGTAACTGAAACGAGCGTTTGCGACGCCGGCGCTTCGCCGTTATCGACGATGATCACGATCCGCGGAAAGTCAGTTTGCGGAAAGATCGCGACCGGCAGTTGCCATGCTGCATACAAACCCGCCGCACACAGCAACACCACGATCACGACGATCGCGCGCGACTGGTATGCAACGACACTCGCAAGATTCATACAAATTTAGCCACGGATTCACACGAATAAACGCGAATCAGAAAAACAATTAAGGTTTTTCATCCGCGTCTTCCGTGTTTATCTGCGGCTCAACCTTTGTCCCGTCTGATAATGCGTAGTTACCCTCGACGACCACCGTTTCCCCACCCTTCAAACCCTCGACAATCTCGATCTTCTCTGTGGTGCGAATGCCGATCGTGACTTTTGTTTCGTGCGCCACATTCTGCGCATCGACGACCATCACCGTGCCTTCATTCGCATCGCTTGTTTCGAGTGTTACCGCAGAAGCAGGGACCACGATTGCGTCATTCTTCGAGTTTGCAAATACTGTGACCTGGGCGGCGCCATTCGCGCGTAACTTACCGTCGTCATTCCCGAGCGTTACCCAAACTTCGACCGTGCGATTCGTGGGGTCGCTCGACTTGCCGAGCAACGTGACCTGGCCGTGCATCTCTTCAGCGGATGAGTCGGTGGGTATAACGGTTACTGTGTCGCCGGTCTTTAGTTGGGCCACCGCAGTATCTGCAAACGGAGCCTTGACGATCACTGTGCTGGTGTCGGCGATCGTCACCAGCTTGCCACCCGCCGCGGCAAACTCGCCTTCATACTGAAATTGATCGGTAACGATCCCGGTGATGGGCGAACGAATCGTGGCATAGCTCAACTGCGCATCGAGCGTGGCGACACGCTGTTGTGCCTGAGCCGTCCTGGCTGCCGCGAGGGCGCGATCGTTTGGATTCAGCGACCGCGTTCGCAAAGCAACAGTCTGTTCCTGCAAGCGCAGTTCGTCTTCAGCGGTCGTTAGATCGAGTTGCGAGGCGTCAAGATCTTTCTTTGAGATGCCGCCTTTCTCAAACAAGACGCGGCGGCGTTCGTAAGTCGCGCGTGCATTGTTGACTTTGGCGCGCGCGTCGAGCAGTGCTTTCTGATCCTCCGCGTTTGTCTTCGGAATCGTTCCCGTAATGAGACTGCGTTCATTAGCGCGTGCCTCGTTGAGTGCGGCGACTGCCTCTGCGCGTTGCGCTTCGAGATCCCGCGACTCCAGCACGGCAATAACTTCGCCGGCACGGACCACCTTGTTTTTCAACAGCGCCATCTTCTTTATCTGCGCGCTGATCTTCGCGCCGACGTCGGCCTTTTCGCGTGGCCAGATCGTGCCTACGGCCGAGATTGGATTAGCGATGTTTTCTCTTTCGGCCTTGACGACTTTGACGCTGACAGTCGGGGTTACTTCCGTCTCGGCTTCATGTGCAGATCTTCTCAGGCGCCAGATGACGAGGGAGACGAGCAGTAGGACCACGAGTGCGCTGCCCACGATCAAAACTATGTTGCGCTGACGAACTATTCGCGCCCGTTTTGGATCATCATCCATATTGTTCATCACTGCCCCGTCGCCTGGCGCAAACGAGCCAGCGCCGTTTGATAGTCGAAGATCGCCTGGTACAAAGCGTTGCGTTGCTCGACCAACGTTGTCTGCGCATCCGTTACTTCAACGATTTGCGCCTCACCCGCGCGGTACCGTGCGATCGATGCGGCAACGTTGTCCTGTGCTTTCGTCACGCCTTCGCGAGCCAGGTTGATCCGCGTTGCGGCGTTCGCTGCCTGTGCCTGTGCAGCATAAAATTGTTGCGTGAAGCCGCGCAGCGCGAGCGTTCGTTCGTTCTCCGCCACTTCAACACGCAAACGCGCCTGACTTTCGCGACTGCGACTCGCACCCCAGTCGAAGATCGGGATCGAAAAACTGATGCCCGCCGATACACCCGTGTGTTCTTTCAAGCGTGGACTCTTCAACGAGTCCGTATCGAAGCCGCCGTTGACCGAGTATGCTAGCGATGGCAGGCGATCGGCGCGAGCGATCTTAATCTCCTGTCGCGCGGCGCGCATTTGTTGGTCCAGTTGCGTGAACTCCGGCCGTCGCGACACGTCGTCTGCTTTGAACTGCTGGTATTCGGAACCGAGCTGAAGCGCGAGCGCGAGGTCTGTGGTGCTGAGCGGCCGTGCGAAATCGTAACCGACGAGCACGCGCAGAGATCCTGCTGCGACGGCCTCGTTTCCTCTTGCTTTTTCCAACTCGTCGCGGCGCGCGAGTGTTTGCAACTGCGCGCGCGTCACGTCAACAGAAGCGACTTCGCCGCCGCTCAGCAACAGAGAAGTTATATTCTCAAACTCTTTCGCGGCGTCGAGGTTTGTTTCCGCCGCGCGCACTTGTGCGTTCGCGAGGGCGAGTCCGTAGTAGGTTTGGATTACTGCCTGGGCCAACTCGCGTCGTGCAACTTCAGCGCCCGCATGAGCGGCAGCGAGCAGTGCTCGATTTTTTGCGAGCGTCGCGCGCAAGCGTCCCGCAAGGTCGAAGTCGCCGGAGACGTTGACGAGCGCGTCGTACACGCCGATGCCATCAGCCGAAACAAAGCTTGGCCCACGTGGTTCTCCGGGCGGCAATCCCAATGCGGGCGAAGTGTAGATGTAACTCAGCGGCGTGCTGACTTTCGGGAGGAATGCTGCTTGTGCTTGTCGCACGTCTTCGGCGGCGATGCGCTCATTGAGCCTTGCTGTTTGAAATGCTGAGGCCTGTGCGTTTGCGAGTCGCAACGCTTCATCGAGAGAAAGTGGAGCCGGCGTGGGTGCGGGAACCTGCGCATGCGTAGTAGCCGCGCAGACTAAGGCGAAGAATACCGCAAGGGGGACTGCCCTGGGTCTCGCTAGTTTAATCATACTCAGTCCGTAATCGCCGCTGAGTATAGTCAAACAAACCTTAATAGAAGATTAACGGCGGGATTCGAGGATGTAGCCTTCGCCGCGACGTGTGTGAAGCAGTTTGTGTGAATGATTGCCGTCGATCTTTTTTCGCAGGCGGTTTATATAGACTTCGATAGCGTTCGAGAAAGGATCGAACGTGTCATCCCAAACATGGGCCGCGATCTCTGCGCGTGAAACGAGCTGGCCCGCGCGCCGTGCGAGATACTCGAGCAGTGCATACTCTTTCGCGGTCAGTTGCACTTCGTCATTCGCACGCAAAACGCGATGACTCGCCGCGTCAACAACGAGATCCTCGATCTCCAAAATGTCCGGACGGAGTTGTGAGTCACGACGCAGCAACGCACGGATGCGTGCCGTGAGTTCACGAAAAGAGAAAGGCTTGGTTAGATAATCGTCAGCGCCGGCGTCGAACCCCGTCAGTCGATCATCGACTGCGGCGCGCGCCGTCAACATCAGCACGGGTGTGGAATCACCGCGCGCACGGAGTTCGCGGCAAACTTCGTATCCGTCGCGTTGCGGCAACAAAACGTCGAGAATGATGACGTCGTAGTCGTTGATTGACGCCTGATACAGTCCCGCCGCCCCGTCCGGAGCCACATCGACAGCATAACTCTGCTCGCGCAAACCCCTGGCGATGACGTTCGCCATCCGCGGCTCATCTTCAACCAGCAGAATTCGCATCCGGCGCCATTGTGAATCTTCACCCCGGACGGTTCAAGTTGTAGTCCGCATTGTTTTCGAACGAAGATTGCAACGCCGGTAAAAATTTCGGAAAGATTTGCTGGCATGCTGGGTGCTAAGTTTCACCCCGAAAGCAGAGGAGATAGTAATGAAAGTGAAGAGTTTGATCGGATGTGTTGCGTTAACAGCAGCGCTGCTGGTGGGTTGCAATCGACACCGCGAGGCGGACTTTCATCTGGCAGCGGCGCCTGCCCCAGCGCCTGCCAACACTACCGCGCCGCCTAACCCCGCGCCTGGGATTTCGTATGCCGATGTGGTTAACCGGGTGGCGCCTGCCGTGGTCACGATCCATTCGCAGATGCGCGCGCGACAGCCGCAGCAGTTTCCGTTTATGGACGATCCATTCTTTCGACGATTCTTCGGTGAGCGCATGCAACAGGCGCCGCCTGCGCCAACCAGACAGGCACTGGGCTCAGGCGTCATCGTCAGTCAGGACGGTTATATCGTGACTAATCATCACGTGATTGATGGAGCGGACCAGATCAAAGTGGACTTGACTGATGGTCGCTCGTTCGAGGCGAAGATGATCGGTTCAGATCCGCCCAGCGATCTAGCAGTGCTGAAAATAGAGGCTAGTAACCTGACCATGCTTACCCTGGGCGACTCGGATCGCACGCGCATCGGTGATGTCGTGCTCGCGATCGGCAATCCACTCGGCGTGGGCCAAACGGTGACGATGGGCATCATCAGCGCCAAGGGACGTCAGACTGGTTTGAGTAACGGCAGCTTTGAAGATTTTCTGCAAACCGATGCGCCGATCAATCAGGGTAATTCGGGTGGCGCGTTAGTTAATACGAACAGCGAGTTGATCGGGATCAACTCACAGATTCTGTCGCCGTCAGGTGGGAGCATCGGGCTTGGCTTTGCGATTCCTTCGAACATGGCGCGCACGGTGATGGAACAGTTGATCAATAACGGACAGGTGAGGCGTGGTCAACTCGGAATCGTGGTGCTGAAGATACCGTCCGAAGAAGCTTCGAAGCTTGGTGTGACTCAGGGACCAGGCGTGGTTGTTTACCAGGTCCAGCCGGGAAGCGCCGCGGATCGTGCGGGGCTGCGTCAGGGCGACGTGATCACCGCGCTCAACGGAACGGCTATCACCGAGCCAAATACATTTCGCAACATGATTGCGGGCAGCGGTCCGGGCAGCGAGGTCACGTTGACAGTCAAACGCGACGGCCGCGAAGGTCAGGTACGCGCGAGATTGGGCGAGTTCACCCCCCAAGCCGAACGCCCGCGCGAGTGAGAGTGTTCGAGAGTAATGGACCGGACAGAATAATCACGCCGAAGGCGTTCGCTAATTGGAGCCAGGATTAAACGCCAAAGGCGTTCGCTAATTCCAGCTCAGGATTACAACGCCGAAGGCGTTCGCTAATTCCAGCCCAGGATTACAACGCCGAAGGCGTTCGCTAATTCCAGCCCAGGGTTTGAGCGCAGCGAAAACCCTGGGAGTCGAGCCTGCAAAAGAAGCGCTCAACCCTGAAAGGGTTAGCGGCGCACATGCCTAACCCTTTCAGGGTTAAATCGCCTTTCTTTAGGATTTGATCCCAAGGTTGTCGCTAACGCTCCAATCTTGGGCTGAAATTAGCGAACGCCTTCGGCGTTAAATTCTGACTGAAATTAGCGAACGCCTTCGGCGTTAAATTCTGACTGAAATTAGCGAACGCCTTCGGCGTTAAATTCTGGCTGAAATTAGCGAACGCCTTCGGCGTTAAATTCTGACTGAAATTAGCGAACGCCTTCGGCGTTAAATTCTGGCTGAAATTAGCGAACGCCTTCGGCGTTAAATTCTGGCTGAAATTAGCGAATGCCTTCGGCGTTAAATTCTGGACTGAAATTAGCGAATGCCCTCGGAGTCGGGTAGGGAGTGGAAGCGTTTGAGGTGGGCGCGGTAGGCGAGCCACTGAGATTCGAATTCTTCTTCACTCAGGTCGAGTTCGGCGCGAATGATGTGAGCGCCGTAGCGGAGGCGTTCGAGACGCTTCTCAGCGTTCCAGTAAAGAAAGCCGGCGCGGCGATCGATCAGATCTTCGAGCGTGCAGACCATTTCGTGGCTGCAGACGTACTGCACCTCGGCGCGAATCGGTTCCCCCTCCTGAAGTCGTGTCACCTCTGCACAGATCTCATCGGCATCGAGACCGTAACGTTGATACAGGACGCGGAAATACGAAGTAAGCCTTGGGCAACGTCTGACCCAGTAAGCCAGACTCTCCGCGACCGCTTCGTTCGTGCCGCCGATTGAAACTTTGTGAGTGCTACAGTTGGACCATGACGGATCACGTCCGATGAGTTTGATAACGCGGTTGAGCACGCGCTCGGCGGTAATACGCGCAGTCGTGAGTTTGCCACCGACGACGCTCACGAGTCCCGACGGCGACACTTCGATGTGATCTTCACGCGTCACGGAAGATGAATCTGTTGATTGGTTGCCGTTAGCGAAGAGTGGACGAAACCCGCTGTAGACAAACTGAACTTTGCCGCGGTCCAGTTGTGCCTCGGGCATGAAACGATCGAGCGAGGCGAGTAGATATTCGACGTCCGTTGCTGCGGGTATCGGGAGATCCGGATTCGCTTCTTCCCAATGATCGGAAGTTCCGTAAAGAAAACATTCTTCGTGTTTTGCTAGGAACAGTGAACGTCCATCGAGCGGCGAGGAGAACACGATCGTCGTCGAGAGCGGCACATCTTCTTCAGCAAACACCAGATGAGTGCCTTTTGAAAGGCGCCGCGGTTTTGCCTCTTTAGCTCCATCAAGCTGCCGGGTTTGATCGTTGAAGATACCCGTTGCGTTAACTACCACGCGCGCGCGTATGTCGTGATAAGTGCCGCTGAGTTTGTCATAAACTCGTGCGCCAACAATGTGGCTATTCTCCGTGAGCAGTTCTGTGACGGGAGAATAGTTAACAGCCACGCCGTTGTGCGCAACTCCATCCTTCAGCACCTCCATGGTCCAACGACTGTCGTTGATGACAGCGTCGTAGTACAAACATCCGCCCGTCAAACCTTCCGCCGGCAAGGCCGGAGCGAGCGAGAGCGTTTCTTCACGACTCAGAAAACTATGAAACCGGTGATTGTTGAATCCGGAGAGTGCTTCGTAGAGAAGCATTCCCAAACGCATAGCACCACGCCGCTCGCCGCGATTTCGATAGAGCGGAACGAGAAAGGGAAGCGGGCGGACCAGTCGTTTGTTTAGTCGGATGTGTAGATTACGTTCGTGACATGATTCCCAGGCGAGACGAAGCCCAAGGTTCTTGATGTAACGCAGTCCGCCGTGAATCAGTTTGGAACTGCGCCCGCTTGTGGCGGACGCAAAGTCTTTCGCTTCGACGAGTGCGACTTTCATGCCTCGTAGCGCAGCGTCGCGAAATACCGACGCGCCTGTGATGCCTCCGCCGATGACGAGTAGATCAAACTTCTCTTCGGATAATTTGCGGAAGATTGCCGGGCGCGAACGTTTGTTGAAGGTATTAAGCGCCATACAGTGTTTGACTACGCGGCTGGAGACGATCGACCCATCCGCTACCGCGGACGGTACTGACTGTATCCAACTCAGGCCGTGGACACGCAACGAGAACATGATTGATTGCATCGCGACCAGACTCAGCGGCCTGCACATCGAAGCCGCAGTAATTCAGCATCGCTTTGTAAACTTCGGGGGTGTAGTAGTTGGCTTTGTAGCCGATGTACCGGCCCGAGAGTGCGTATGCTTCGGGTGTGAAGCAGTCAGTGACGAGCGGGCCATCGCGCTTTAGGTTTGCACTCAACCACGCGAGATGGCGCAGCGTTTGGGGCTTGGGCAGCCAGCTCGAGAGACCAACGAAGAGAGCCACGTCGAATGGCGCTGTTTCCTCAAGACGGCTGAGCATCGATTGGTCGGTGATGTCGCCTCGATGAAAAGTAAAACCGATACCGAGTTGCTTTGCGCGCGTGCTTAACTCTTCATTTATTACGCCATGCGGATCCAGATCAGCGGCCGTCAAGTGAACGCGCTTCATCGCTTCAGGATCTCGCTGTGCGATTTCTGCGAGCGGTCGAAAGAGATCGTAAGCAAAGCCACTTGGCGCTGTGAAGATGCGAAGCTCCTGGCTCGAGGCGAGTCGTGCCTCGAGTTCAGGCTCGATCTTTTTCACGAGAATTTGCAGGCGGTCATAAACCGCGCGATGAAGTGAATATTCGAGAAAGATGCGGTCGAGCATGCCATACCCCTCCTCGTCGCGATCGTAGATCGCGCGCATCACGCCGGCAGAGTAACCTTCCTTCAGGAACAGACGTCCGAGCTTCGAAAAGAAGAACGTCGGCTCACGCCACGCGCCGCTGAACCATTTCGGCACGAGATAGCGGAAGACATAGCGGTGTCTAAGAGTTTTCTTACGAATGATTTCGTCTGCGAGATCGGTAGTTCCGAGTGGCGACACTGATTCTCGTTTTGTAGTGTGCGAGATGAGATGTGGCCTCAGCACCTCACTGACTGCTCGCAGCGTCGCGCCGAGTGACAACTGATCGACCGGAATAATATGAACCGACTCCTGCGAGCGATACGCTTGGAACGCCTCCACCGTCCTGAGATACATCTCGCGCGCCTGCGTAAGATCGGCGAGGTTCTCATGCCTGTCGATCTTCTTCCCGCGACTGTGGATTCGTGCCAACGCCAGCTCAGGCGACAAATCGAGAAAGATCACGACGTCCGGCAGCCACGCGGCATTTAGTCGAAGCAGTTGGTTGAGCTTGTAAATAAACTTGCCCTTGCGTAGCGATGGCAACTTCGCACCACTCTCCGCGGGCACGGGCTCGTTGTCGAAAATGTAAGAGAAAACCGCTCGCAGATCTTTTGCGTCGGGAGCAGCGGCGTTTGCCTCACTCGCTGCGCTTGCCGCACGCAAATAATTACTCGCGCGGCCCGTAGTCGATAAGACCGCATTACCATCACTGACGAACAACTTCGTGTCATACCGCCGGGTCAACGCGGTAGCCGCACTATCTTGTGAAAGCATCTGAGCGACTTTGAAGAAAGCGTAGAGTTTCGGATGGTCCACGAACGATTTCGCGATACGCTTGAGTTTAAGTGAGAGACGCGCGGACAGCGGAAGACCATCGGGATAAAATCGTGACGCGAGATGATCTTCATCCGGCGCGACAATGCGAAACGAGTCGCCGGCTGAACCAACGACGCAACCCGCTTCCGCAGCGAGTATGCCGGGTAACGCCGCAACTACGGTACTCTTTCCACTCCCATCAATTCCTAACACACAAACGTGCAAGCTCATTTAGTAACTCCTGTTTTGGTAATCAGGACCAGGGCACGAAAGCAACCGATCCGGCAACTCCGAGACTGAGACGCCCGCACGTCGTCACCGGATCTTCATCCAGAAAAAACTCAACATGATCGCGATCGATGAATCGAATCTCGAGTGGCTGGTCCTTTTCGACGCGGAAGCAGCGGCGCCCTCGCAGCGAAAGCAGGTGGACCTCGAGCGCCTCATCTTCAACACTCACGGATGGGTTGAACGGAAGCGCCGCAATCGGAAAATTCATCACCACGCCCGAGAGTAGTCGCAGGCGTTCCTGCTGATTCTGAAACCTGATCTCTACTGCTTCTCCGCGGTGCGTGAGAGTACGAAGAAGAAATGCGATCACATATTCGACGTTCGTGAGTTTCTCGACGCCGATCGAGTGGGCTGCGAGCTTTTGAACGAAGGGAAAGCGCGTGTGACAACGTGAAAGATCCGATGGGATGCGACCGAACTGGCCCAACCCTCCCAACGTGACCGCGTGATGAACCTCAGAGTTTCCCGAGCTGGTCCATGTTTCGCAGCGCATCACACAACACGGCGCTGTGACATCAGCGCTAAGGTTCTTCAACAACCCCTGAAGGCCAATGTACGGATCTCGTGGAACACCAAACTGCCGGGCAAGTACATTTCCAGAGCCCATACGCAATGCACCCACCCGTACCGCCGAGTTGCGAGTGTCACAGACTCCTTCGATTACCGCGCGCAGCGTGCCGCCGCCGCCTCCCGCAACGACAAGGGCAGACGCTCCGGACGAAGAGATGAATTGCGCGGCACAAGCGCGAGCAGCCGCGTGATCGCTAACCAACTCGACCCGTACTTCTGAGAGTTCACCCAGAGTTTGTCGGAAGAGCGAGCTCAGTTGCTCGACTGTCGCTCCGTCCTGGCCGGTGCCTGCGGTCCGGTTAATGATTAATAGCGCTCTTTGTACCGGAAACATAATCTTGGTCGCACTTTGGAAGAGGTCAGTACCACCTCGCGGTAGCGGGTGGGTCCTAACGCGAGCGCACCCACCCGCTACCGCGAGGTGGTACTGACCTCTTCCAAGTGGAGTAGTGATTCAAAGGCGGGCAAGTGGCATATCTGTCAGCGTTTAACCCCGCCGACAGATATTACCTTAGCAGTTTGAGAGGGGCTTTGGAAGATTAAATGTGACGGTTAGTTAAACTGTCCTACCACTTCAAATTCCACTTATCGAAAGTGAAGCGCAGCCCAAATACATTGGAGGTGAATCGCTTATCTTCATCATTTGAGTCGCGTTTCTCGTACCCGTAGTCAATCGCCATCGATAGGTTCGGCCGGATTATTCGCTCGTAGGTGACATCGAAAACCCAGCGGTCATCGTTGCGAGGCACACGGATGCCATTTACTCGCGTCGTCCGGTTTTGATAATGGCGCGGACTGTAACGGAATTCCGCGATCAATGAGTCGCGCCGTCGCAGTGAAAGCGGTGTTTGGAATTCGAGTGAGTAGGTTCTGCGGATGTAGTTGTTGCGCGGATCCCAGGCGCGGTTATGGTCGTAGCGATAACCCAGTTCGACCCGACGTTCGCCACTGAAACGCTGCTCAATCTTTGCACCCACATACGAATCGATCGAGTTTGAATCCTGGTCCACGATCGGATACCTCTTCAAACGATACGCAGCGAGTCCGGCCACGCGGGTGTTGCTCGGGAAGCGATACTGGAGTTGCTCCTCAATGATGTAATTGTTATTGATTTCGCGATCCTCGGACGAACCTTTGAGCGAGATCTCAGTCGTCGTCTTCGCATAGAGTCTTTTCACAAGTTGCTTACGATACTCGACAGTCAGGTTGTGACTGACTCGATCGAACTCATCGGTGTTGTTGTAACGGTGCAGGGCCACTTCATAGTCAGCTTCGAATGATGGCTTTTCCGGGTTGTCGCGAAAGTGAAAACCAAAACTCGGCACCAGTCCGAAAGCGCTCACGTGCTGCTCGTCGTGAGTGATGTTGGTATCAAACACACTGGCCAGAGACATTGACACCCACCAGCGGCGCCGTAGTTTGTCCTCTTCTTTGATTACCCGATCGGAAGATATCTGCGCGGCAACCGAAATGCTGACGATCATATTTGCCAGAATTACTATCAATGCTTTTTTCATGACACTGCTCTCCTGATATTCGAGGGAACGAGTTCACGCATCAGCACACATTGCGCTTGCGGATGCGACGAGAGCAGCTTCAACAGTTCGCCAAGCCTCTCGCGTTCTGCCTCGTTCATAATTGCGTGATGAAGCATCACACCGACGGGCGCCGGCTCGGACGCCGCTGTTGCAAACAGCTCGCCGATCTCATTCGGTGTTAACGGCACTTTCTTTCGTCTCGCGAACCAATCTATCGAAACCGGAAGCTCCACGAGGTCCGCAACGGGCAACAGCGCAGCCGTGATGTCGCGCGACAGGGCCGTAAAACCGGCCTCGCGTAAACAATCTGCGGTAATCGCAGTACAACGATTCCACGGTGGTGTGAAGATCGACTCAGTGTTTGGTCCAAACACATCGAGAAGTCGTTGTTTGCCGTCAGTGATATCGGCTAATTGCTGCTCACGCGAGCGACTTTCTCCAAACTCGCACTTCCGTCCGGCTTGCTCGTGATTCAGGTGTGCATATCCGTGTTGGTGAATTGATACCACTCCGAATTTGCCCAGGCGCCTCGCGGTGATCTGCGAAATTGCTTTGGGAATCACTGCCAGATCGATCGGCGTGTGATAGTTGTTGAATAGATCGAGAAGAGCGAAGAGTCGTGCGTCTTCCCAGCCAACATCGTCGTTGCGAAAGAAGAAGGGAACTGGAGTTCGTGATGAGTCGAGAGCTCTTCTTAATGGATCCAGCCAGGACGCGGATGACACGGATTTTAAAACGGATTTCCGCCGCAGCATTGAGTTAATCAATATTGCGGAGGTTTCGGCGCCGCTGAGATCCAGTTGGGGTGCGCTGAATTTGGAATCTATTAAGTGACGAATCTCGGCTGCGAGGCGCGTCGGTGTGAGGTCGTGATGCTCGGTGACTCTGACGGCGCCGAGTTGCTGAAGGCGGAGTGCGCGTTTGCGCTGTTCGTCTTCCGTGTCTTTTGCAAATGGAACCAGCAGTGCGGGCACGCCCGCGCGCAACACGTCGAGACAGGTGTTGTAACCCGCCTGGCTGATCGATACCGCCGCCTCGCGCAATTCGCTGGATAAATCACGAACTTGTCGCACGAGTCGCAATCTTTTTTTGCCGCGCGCAAGTAAGCGCAGTGTTTGCCATGACGCCTCACTCAAAAATGGACCGGCAATGATCTTCATTTCGACGTCGTGATCTGCGACGTGTTCGTGAGCTTCGATACATGCTCGCAATAGCGGCTCACCGACAATCCCGCCTCCCGCGGAAACGACGATTCGTTTTCGCTTGCGCATTGTTGTTGTCGAAGGTGTCGTCGAGCGTGGCACGACAAATCCGGTGTGTTTGACAGGGACACGAAGCGCAAGACTCGGCTGAAACGATTCTTCGAAACGCGCAAATGACGGATCGGAATGAACGAGTATGGCGTCAACGAATTCATTCGCGAGGGCCGCGGCGCGATTGTCGTATTGCTGCTGATCCTTTCTTTGCCGCACAAGAATGTCGCGCAAACTGCAAACGACGAGGGCGCGTGTTTCCGGCGCGTGGGCTGCTTGCAGTAATGGCAGCAACTCACCCGCAAATTTCTTTCGTCCAAACGGAAACAGTTCGACGATTACAACCGCAGGGCGCAACTCGTCGAAAGTCGACCCGATGACCCGTTGCCGGCGCTCGAGCGCACGTGCAACCGAGATCCGTTTATCGTGACTTACCAGATTATTGCCGTCATCGATTCCGAGCGGCGGAAGATTGATTAACTCGATATTCGCCGGCGCCGCGACTAGCTTTGGCAGTCGACCACCATTCAGCAGCACCACTCGGAAACGTTCCGCCAATCGATCCGCGAGCGCGAAGGAGCGCATCAAGTGGCCCATACCTAACGAGTGCTGGCAATAGAACAGAACTGCGGGTCGATTTGTCATGCAATCAACTCCAATGGATTGCTTTGTTCACGGATGCGACCATGCTCCAGGATCAATACGCGATCGGCATTCGCAGCCGCTGCGAGATCGTGAGTGATAAGCAAACACGTCTTGCCGCGCATCAAGCGCTGCAATGCGTCTCGCACCGCGGCTTCGTTCTCGAGATCGAGTCCTGTCATCGGTTCGTCGAGCACGAGGATCGCCGCATTGCGCACAAAAGCGCGCGCAATCGCGATGCGCTGGCGTTGTCCTCCAGAGAGCGTTCCGCCCCGCTCGCCGATAACGGTGTCGTAGCCGTCTTCGAGTTTGCAGATGAACTCGTGAGCGTTCGCGGCTTTCGCAGCGTTCACAATCTCTTCAGTCGTGGCGTCGACTTTTCCGTAAGCGATGTTCTCCCGGATTGAGGCGCCGAACATCACCGTATCCTGCATCACGATACCGATCTGTTGTCGCAGCGATTCGCGTTTGTAATCTTTGACGTTGACACCGTCGATCAGAATTTCGCCGTGCTCCAGTTCGTAGAGTCTCAGGATGAGGCTCACGATCGTTGACTTGCCGGCGCCTGATGGTCCAAGCAGGGCCACTTTCTCTCCGGCTGAAATGTCGAAAGAGATGTTTCGCAGCACGGGTCTGGCGTTGCCGTAAGCAAACGAGACGTTATGAAAGCTGATGTCGCCGCGCAGACTATTGGCGTCCAACGCGCCGGGTCGATCTCCAACTTCAGGTTCGATACCGAGAATGTCGGAGATACGTCCGGCACACACGAACGCGCGCGAGAGTTTCGCGGACAGCTTGGCAAGGGTTCGAATCGGAACGTACAAGCTGTTCATGTACGAGACGAATATCAACACTGAGCCGGGCGTGATGCGACCGCGCAACGCCTGCAGCGAACCAAACACGAGCACCGCAAAAGTGCCGATCGCGTTCACTATGTCAGCAGCACGAGAAGACGCAGCTTCAAGACGCGCCGTGCGAATGCTCTCCTGTAATGTCGCTGAACTCTCGGATTCGAAACGTTCCGTTTCGTAACGCTCGCGACCGAACGCCTTCACAGTTGCGATTGCGTGCAGCGTTTCACTTACTCGCGACGCCAGATTTCCTTCCGCTTTGCGTACCTTGCGTGCCGAGTCGCGAATGCGGCGAAACCGGTAAACGGAAATGACGGTCAACAACGGGAACGTTGCAAGAACCACCAGGCTCAACTCGACGTTCATCGCGAACATAATCACGATCATGCCGATGAGCGTCAGCACTTCCGTCACGAGCGTGAGCGCAAACTCCGAAAACGCATCGCGCACGGAATTGGTGTCGCTGGTGACTTTGGTTAACAGCTCTCCGGCACGCGATCTTTTGTGAAATGTCAGCGACAGGCATTGCAAGTGTGAAAACAGTTCGCGCCTGAGCGCGTGGGCCATGCGGTATCCGATGCGCGACGTGATTGAGGTCTGCGCGTAGACTGAAAACCCTTTGACGGCGCTGATCAGGATCAACAGCGAAGCTACCGCGACGATCGTCCAGACCTTGTCGTTAGTGAAGAACGTTTCGAGCGATCGCAGCGACGGTGGAAGAGATTTGCCGAGCAGGACATTGTCGATAATCAGTTTCAAAGGCCACGGTCGTAACAGATCGGCAACTGCGACGATTAAGGTGCAGAACACTGCCAGAACAAAGTTCCACTTTTCCGAACTTAAATTTCGATGGACGATGTTGTGGAGTTTAGTTCGCACTAATTCCTCCGTTTAGCACTGCTTCGGCAGTCGTCAAAATTTCCGGCAGTTTCTCCAAGCCGCCGAATCTAATTCGTGTGACTGTTCGTAGGGCACGCTCTTCAAGGAGGGCAGCAGCGACATACCAGTGAAGTGAATTGCGGAATTCTTCGGCGAGGCCGTATCCGGTCAGGAATGCGCATATTAGAAACGAACGATCCTCGTCCGTGAGTAAGCCGGTGCACGCTTCGCAATAGAGGCCGGCGATCACGCTGCCCACGTCCAAAGCCGCAGCTCCTGTTGCTGCTTGATCGAGGTCGAGAAGGAACAGACGTTCGTCGTCCAGTAAGATGTTCTTAGGATGAAGATCGCCATGTAGTAAAACCGGCCTGGCATCGGAGAGCTTCTCGTAATCGACGATGAGTTTACTTGCCAATCGTTGCGCCAGGTCCGCGACTTCGGGACGTGCTTGACCAATCGTTGCCGCGGCCTGCATCAGTCCCTCCGGAGCTAGCCGAGTCGATTTCGGAGTCGACGATGGCAGATAGATGCTATGAAGTTTGTTTACGGCCTCGCCGAGACGGCCATAGGCATACTCGCGGTTTGGCGGCTGCAATACAGACAAAGGAACGCCGGGCACGGATTCAAGCAAAAGCAGATGATACTTGTCGTAATAAGAGAGCGCTCGTGGGATTTGTAATTGGACCATCTCAGCTTTGAGTGCCGCATGAATCTCCTGGTACGCGTCATAGACTTCACGACCTTCTTCGCCTGCATAGATCTTTGCGTACGCGATGACTTGATGGTCCTGGTCCAGGCATTGTGCCGTTACTGACTTCTCCGGCACGTGTCCGACGATCCGGCTCTCCACCCATTCACGTCCTTCGATGTCGCGCAGTTCTTCGGGAATTCCAGAGAGCACGATCAGGTTCTTGATTTTCCGGTCGTGGGGGAAGATCCAGAAGATCGTGTTCAATTCGGGTGCGTAGATCTCCGGAGTTGATGTGCGCTTGTTTGTCACTCGCTGAGATCGCGGAAAAGCGCGTGCGGCGATGCGATACGCGTGGCCGCCGCCACTGACTTCATAAAGCACGCGCAAGCTGGCGCCGACGTGATACTTGGTCCGCAGGCGCTCACAGTTGTTAATGCCAGAGTCGCCGTAGCGGGCAAGCAAGCGCGACAGGTATTGCGCCATTACGGCTTCGTCGACCAGGACATCGCGCTGTGGCAGCGCCGGATCGTTGGCGAGCAATGCACTCATGTTGTCACTCCTTCCGCCAGCGGAGTGTGTGACCATGATGCTGTTTTGTTGCTCCAGGTGATGTCGTCAGCTTTTTCGTTCCATTGCACGCGAACGTGGCCTGCAGTGATCGCATCAGAGTCCGTTAACTGGACCTGAAACTCCGGCAACGGTGATGTGAGTTTCAAAGGGGCGATGAGTGTGTAAAAGTCAGCGTGCTCACATTCGCCAGCGACAACGCTGACTATTGGTGCGACTTCCTTAATGCCGTAATGCTTTGATACCCAGCCCTGGCTGAGCTCCGGTTGACGCTGTGGTTCGAAAAGAAGAACCAGCTCCGGCGTGCGAATCCCGGTGTTTACTGGGCTGTGGATACGCGTGCAGTGATTCCAGGCTGCGGCAGTCAAGTGAAAACGAAGATCGAACTTGTGTGGGACGAGTCCTCTGAGACTGTCGACGATCAGCCAGTACTTGCCTGCTATAAAGAAGATGCGTCTGGTATGAATCGCGTCGTAAACAGAGCTGCGCGCCTCGCCGCACAACATGTCGAAACCCGGTGTAGTGAGTCGCTCGAGCAAGCGTCCCTGCGCGAGCGCGCCCTTTGGCTTGCCGCGCCGGTAAGGAACTTGATCGAGGTCGTCGACACAAACCGTGTTATGGGCCGCAGTTTCTTTGAAGCGGCGGCGCCATTGCGATTGGTCTTCGGCGTACGTAAAGCGGCCGGGATCCACAATCAAAGGCCGGCCGTTGGCTGAGACTTCAATATTCAGCAGATCGTAATGACCGTGCCCGCCGTCGCCGAGTGGACCACAATCGAAGATCAAATACTTTTCATCGCTAAAAGCAGTTTGCGCATCCCCCCAGCCACTGCGCTGGATGTAATAGCCGCCGTCAGCAAAACTCGGGCACGTCTCGGCTGGTTTGATACCGAGTTCGCCACTCGTCGCCGCATATAGAAAATCGAATCGTTCAAAGATGAGCGCGGCAAGTTCCAACAGGTCCGAGTAGTTTGCGGTGTCTGCATCCGACAGCGCCGGGATGAAACCGTCCGGGCGTTGAACGTGAAGCAAAAATTCGCATGCCTTTTCGAGGCGCTCGTCGTAAGGCGCAGGGAACTGTAAAGCGAACCGTCGCGCGTTCTCACGTGCGCCGAGATAAGAACGCAAAGCCGTCATGTGATAGTGCGTTGACTGCTCACGGTGGACGCCATCGGATCTGATGTCAGTCAACAAGTTTCGGTGCAACTCCGTGACGGCGAAATCGAGCAGGTTATTGTGGTCCAACTCCGGCAGCGCGAGCGCAGCAATGAACAGTGCATAGAGCTCGAGGGTGCGGTGATTGCGCTCGGCAGTCAGGTTCTGGCGTAGGTGGGAAACCTCATTTGCAAGATGCGAAATGATTTCACTCTCGAAATTCGGTTCAAAGATGGCGTACCGTGAAAATGTGTTCCAGGCATAGATCCAGTTTTGAATACGCCGCGCCGCGACGTCACTCGAATCGCAGCCGATAGGCATTTGGTCAATCCACGATTGGACGAGGCATTTCCACGTCGATCGATACCGTTCATCGCCCGTGATTGAGAACGCGTAAGCGAGATCGAGACCGTAATAAAACTTGTACCACTCGATCTTCCATTCCTCATCCGCCGGCAACGCCTTGCTGAGCCAGTCAGGCGGGTTGCCGATTGCGATTGTTAGACCAGCGCTAGTGAAGATTCCCTCACAGACAGCGCCGGCGATAACGAGATCGCGGTACGCATGTTCGATGACGCAGAACACTTCGCGCCACCTGCTTCGCGGTAACGGAGGAGTTGTGCGTTCAGCGATTACATGCATCGCACTCCTCCTTCCGTTGCCGCAGCAAACAGGCCAGCCAGTTCCGTCGCGGTTTTGTTACCGTCAAAATGTTCAAGGACTGTTAGTCTTCCGGCCCGGCCCAGGTTGCGCGCCAGCATCGAGTCAGAGCTGATTCGCTGGATTGCATCGGCAAGCGCTTCCGCATCGTTGGGTGGAACGAGGGTGCCGTTATGTCCGTCGTGAATGATTTCGGGAATGCCGGAAACGGGTGTGGTGATTACCGGTAAGCCACAGGCCATTGCTTCCATCAGTACGTTTGGCAAACCGTCACGATCGCCGTTATCGAGCACGCGGCAGGGTAGGCAGAAGATGTCTGCATTCTGATATTCCGTGTAAAGGCGCGACTGGTCCATTGGTCCGGTAAACCGTACGTGGTCCTGTAGATCATGAGCTTTAATCCGGTTACGCAGCTCAGCTTCGTGTTCGCCGTGTTCGCCGACGATGATCGTTTCGAAATTAAAACCACGGCGCCGCAGAATGGCGCAGGCTTCGACGAGTACGTCGAATCCTTTTTTTGGAACCAACCGGCCGACACCGAGCGCGCGTAACTTCCGGCTCCTGTCAGGAGTAGTAACGGAGCTTGCGAGTAAGTCGGAGAACTCGGCGTTGAGTCCGTGATAGATGCAACGCACGTTTGCTTTCGGCTCAACAGCGAGCAGATATTTGCGGTTTGCTTCTGTGCAGGTAACCACGAAACGTGCCGCGCGCATCTTGCGCCGCAAGAGGCCGGCCGGATTTAAAGACGCGCAATAGATGTCCTTTGCGTGAGCCGTAAAAGAAAACGGCAGACCGGTAATGATGGAGACGAACCAGGCGACGGTTGTTGCTCCGTGACAGAAGTGCGCATGAATGTGGCGCACGTCTCCCGCTTCGAGCAGCAGCTTTGCGATCCACACCGCTTGCAGAAATTCTTTGACGTATAACTTTCTTGGCCACGCGAGAAAACTTCGGCGCGCTCTGACTGACTGCGCGAGTGCGAACGTCGCCGCGCGGAGAAAGCCGTATGGTTTTTGTTTGAATACGGTGCGCACCGCGGGCAGAAAGTCGCTCAGATGAAGACCAAGCCAGCGTCGCAGAGACGTTTGCGACAGCGAAGAGGTTTGGGGCAGGTAGTTAGGCGAAGCCTGAATGCGATTAAGAATTCCGTTCGAACGGATCTCATCGCCGTGTTTGATAATAGCGAGGCGAAGTTTCAGACCTAATTGTTCGAGACGATAGATCTCGCTCGTGATGAACGTTTCCGAGACCCTCGGATAGCCCTTCAGGATGTAAGCAACGGATGTTTTCATGCGTACACACTGGTTAACAATTGATGAAAACTCTCGCTGCACCGGCCGACTTCGTAATCGCGTTCGACGCGAGCGAGGCCGTTGCGGCCCAATTGCACGCGAAGTTCTTTACTGTCCCCTAACAACCTGAGTGCCTGGCCCAATGCAACCGGATCGCCCGGCGGAACCAGCAAGCCGTTTTCGTGGTCCACGATCGCACTGGCAATCGCACCAACATCGCTGGCAACAACTGCACGGCCCGAAGCCATCGCCTCGAGCACTACATTCGGCAAACCATCCCGGTCTCCCGATCGATCGCAAACGGATGGCACCACCACCACATCGGCCTCCGCATACATCTGTGGTAACTCTGAATGCGTGAGTGGACCACGAAACACAACACGGTTTTCGAGATTGTTGAGAATGATGAGTTGGTGCAGGCGTTCTCGTTCCGGACCATCGCCGACAATCGTGAGCGTAAAGGGAATTTTCAATCCCGCTAACGCCGCAATCAGGAAATGAAAACCCTTTTTCTCAACGAGACGTCCGACGGCGAGGAATCGCAATGTCCTATTTGATTCCGTCGCGCGTGGCGTGAATCGTTGTAAATCAACACCGTGCGGCAACAGGTGAATTTCGGTTCCGAGCGCGCGAACATCACGCGCGACGTCCGGATTGCACGCCACCACACACGCGGCTGCCTGCGCGCGTCGAGCCAGCAGCTCCGGCTCCACCTTACGAAAATCACGCGCATGAATACTGAATCCAAACGGCACACCCAACATCTGCGCCGCCTGCTGCGCAATTTCACCCGGCCGGTGCGCAAAATAACCATGAACACCAGTGACGACTTTCTTCAACTTCGACAAACTGTGGCGCACCGCCCGCGCCTGTTCTTCAACCGTTGCGTCAGGTAAGAACTCGAGGTACCTCGTCAATTTTTCAGTTCCTGGTTGCGCAACGCCGGTTTCGCCTGTCTTCGTCGCAAAGACCGCCGCCAACACGCCACTCGCTTCCAGTGCGAGCAACTCGCCGAGCATGAACGTCTCCGATCGCCGCGGAAATCCGCTGACAATCACCGCTACCTGCGATTTCATTGTTCCTGCTCCTCGAGTAGTTCCCGAATGCGTTCCCGGATGCGCGGCAAGCCCTGCAAATCGAAACGGATGGCACGATTGACGGTTGGTTTTAATGACGCGAGTACTTTGCTGATGAGTATTTCGGGCGACAGCTCATCGGGCTCCACCATGTCAACTAACCCTTCTGCAGCCAGCAGTCGGGCACGTATCAGTTGTTCCTGGACCGGCTCGGCGCGCGGCACCAGGATCGCGTTACAACCGGACGACAATAGTTCGCACACGGTGTTGTAGCCCGCCATCGAAACAACCAGGTCCGCTTCGGCATAAAGCTGAGCTAATTCGGGTTCAAACTCGCGAAACTCCACATCCGTCAGGTAACCGAAGTTGTCGATAAATGATGATTGCGTTGTCGCTGACATCTGTGGTCCAAACACTACTGTTGATCGCAAGGCGATGTTGCGCGGCAAATTCGATAGGCCTTCGAGATAGGCTTGAATCATGCGGCTGCCGTCGCCGCCACCGCCGGTCGTCACCAGCACGCGCGGTGGTCCATCGTTGCGGGGCCTAGTAACCGTAGGTCGTTTCAGATAGCCGCAGTAGTGAGTGATACGCGCAATGTCCGCGGGAAAGTCGTACTCACGAACAGTGTCGAAGATCGATTGTGAGCCGTAGATCCAGACTTCGTTGTAGTAATCACGAATGAATTCGAAGCTGCGATTGTTTACGAGGGCCTCACGAGTTTTGCGAGGCTCGTCGAGAATGTCGCGTATCCCCAACACCAGACGGGTCGGGAAATTTCGTTCCCGCAGGGCTGCCAGCGTGTCGGTTAATTCACCATCAACTCCGGCGGGCCGTTTATCGACGATCATCAGGTCGGGTACAAACCCGAGTACCGTCCGTTCGATTATGGCACTGCGCGTGCGTTTCACAGCTTCCGAGCATTCAAGCAGGAATCGTGATTCATATCTTTCCGCATCGATTCGATCGAGACAGGGCAGTTTGATGTAGTCGACTCCTTTCGGAATCCGAAACGAGTGAATCATCTGCGAGCCGGTTATCAATAAGACAGCGGCTTTCGGGTACTGGTCGATGAGTTCCTGGGCCAACAGCAGCGTGCGCCGGATATTGCCGAGTCCAAAAGTGTCGTGCGAGTAGAGCAGTATCTTGGGATTCGTCAGCGGCGCGGGCGCAATTGGGCCAGGTAGCGAATTGATTAGTGCAGTAGCTTGTTTCAGCCGAAGCATTGGGTGTCAAATCCGATCTGTCTGAATTGCCGGAGAATCGAGCCTGAATGACTCGTTGCGGTGACACAGTCTGAGGAGATTTGCCGAAAATACACCTCCGCGGTTCTCCGCGGTCCTCTGCGATCTCTGCGTTGAAAATGATCCTTAAACGCAGAGAACGCAGAGGACCGCAGAGAATCGCAGAGGAATTGTGCGTTCTGGACAACAGTGAGTGCAGCGCCTATGCTTCAATTAACTGACATCCGATCAAAGTACATGCGGCGCACGGACAAAGAGTTGGTCATCGCTTGCCGGAAAGGCGACGAGTCATCATGGGAAGCGTTAGTGGATCGCTATCAACGATTGATTTACACGATACCCAGGCGGGCCGGTCTGAGTCAGGATCAAGCAAGTGAGGTTTTTCAGGATGTGTTTGTCACGCTCCTGGAAAAGCTTGACGACATCAACGAACCTGATCGGTTGCATGCCTGGTTGGTGACGGCGGCTCGTCGGAAAACATGGCGGTTCCTCACCAAAGAACGATCTTTGAAAGAAGTCGACTCGGATATAGAAGACGGCGAGGATACCCTCGCCACCATCGTCGACAAAAAACCCTTGCCGGATGAAGTACTACTGCAACTCGAGGAACAACACCGCGTGCGAACGGCAGTCGCCGAACTGGACGAGCGATGTCAGCGGCTGTTGACAATGCTCTACTATCAGACCGAACCGCCTTCGTACGCGGAGATAGCAAGCGCTTTCGGCACGTCGGAAGGGAGTATCGGACCGACGCGCGCGCGCTGTCTAAAGAAGCTGCTTCGTTTACTGGAGGAATAGCT
>Ga0068859_100001159_pt1 | contig 26921 bp, 41 predicted proteins | sample KBSSwiS22_FD_66585 | JGI IMG/M metagenome (GOLD analysis project Ga0068859, IMG submission 66585) | Switchgrass rhizosphere microbial communities from Kellogg Biological Station, Michigan, USA - KBS Switchgrass S2-2 | ecosystem: Host-associated > Plants > Roots > Rhizosphere > Soil ...
GGATGCTCTCGCCCAGCCAGTGCACATTCCAGCCCGGATACCGCTTCTCGAGATCCTGGCAGGCCTGCAGGGCGCCGTCGGGCCAGCGGAGCCGCTCGGCGAGCAGAACCTTGTTCTGTGCACGGAGCGCACGGTCGGATGGCCATTTCGGGGCCGGAGGCGTCGGCATCACGACGATCACTCCTTCGCTGCGGTCGAAGGGCGGGACTCCGGGCCGGGGCCGCAGTGCCAGCCGACCCGGAGCGCCTAAGCCACGGACGGTACACGTGTGCACGGTACGTGTACATGGAGTCACCCGTTTTCACATACTGTGCATACGCGCCTCATACGTTCAGCTCATGCCGAAGGTGCAGCTCATGGGCGCGTGGGAGATCCGACAGCGCCTCGGCTATTCACGCGGATGGGTGGAAAGGCTGATCAGCCGCCGCGACTTTCCCGAGCCGTACGCGGTACTCCGCATGGGCAGCGTCTGGGACGCCGGGGACGTCGAGGCGTGGATCCGCGAGCACCGGCCGGAGCTGGACGAGCCCGACGAGGGCTGACCCCCGGACACGAAGAAAGCCGCCCTCCCGGAGGAGGGCGGCTTCTCTATGTGCTCCCGGCTGGCCGGGGTGATCGGGGTTACTGCATGAGGTGCTGCGGGGGAATCGGGTCGGAGCCGTTCACCGTCCCGGTGTTGCGGGCGAAGTAGACGCCGACCGCGGTCATGATGCCGAGGCCGACCGCGCCGCCGATCAGGCCGGCCCAGCCTTCCTGCGAGGTGGGCTTATCGCCGTTGATCAGCGCGGCCCAGACGGCGGATACGGCAGCACCAGCGCCGGCCACGACGGCTTTCTTGATGCGCGCGAGGTTCATGGTTCCTCCGAACATGCGTTCTAATGAGGGGATGGAGCGGGTCGACCTGACACGGCTGGACGGCACGACCCGGCATCAGACCTGGCGGTGTGGCTGGGTGTACGGGCCGTTCGTCACGCACGTCTGTGTGGGTGAGCTGGCCGATGGCAGGTGGTTCGCCGAGCGGTACGGCCGGGCAGCGTCGGTGCGGGACCTGCGCGAGGGTGCGTGCGTGTACGCGGGACCGGACGCCGAGCACTACGCGCGGGGCACGGCGCGGCGGTGGATGCGGACCGTCGGCGGGGAGTGGGTGGAGGCGCCAAGCCCGTGACCTGCGGCGTATGGTCCGTTCGGTCGGATCGGATCGCCCGATCAGGTGGCACATATTCAGGCGCTTGCACCTGAATTTTCAGGGTGTCACGCTGGTGGGGTCAGCGAGGGCAGCGGGTGGTGCCGGCCGGTAGCTGAACGGCGAAGCCGCTGGGCCGGCCCGACGGGGCGAACCGCAGGCGAGTGTGGGGGCTTGGATCCCCCCGGTGGGCCGCTACCGAGCGACGGCGGGAGTGCGGCGAGCAAGCGCGTGAGGGCCTGGCGGTCACCAACCGCCGGGCCCTGCGTGCGTTCACCGCTCCGGGCAGCCGAAGCTGACCCGTAGCTTGTGGATCTCCGCGGCCACCTTCTCGCCGAGCTCCGTCGTCGGCTTCGGCGGCCCCTCGTACGCCTCGTCGAGGTCGGACAGCAGGGCACACCAGCGCCGGTCGGACTCGACCCGGACCGCCGCGGCGCGCCGCTCGGCCTGCTTCTGCACGAAGGTCGTGTAGCCCACGCCCGCGAACGAGACCACCAGCACCGCCACGAACGCCAACGTGATCGCGTACCAGAACCGCACGTACGGCGTGCTCACGGCTCACCCTCCGCCGAGGAGGACGAACGCGAGGGCGATCCCGACCGCGGCGAGGACGACGACCGACCACGACCAGCGCCGCTCGAAGGCCGCAGCTGCCACACCCGGATGCCGCCCGCTATGCCCAGCAGGCCCATGCAGGTGGTGAGCAGCTGCCCGTTCACGTGCCCGCTGACGATCTGATACGTGATCCCGCCCAGGCCCACCAGCACGCAGCCCGCGTCCCGGACGTACCCAATCAGCTTCTCGGGGCTCACTCACGTCACGCGGCCGGCCGGTCGACCAGGATCCGCAGGGCGCCGATGATCGCATCCTGCAGCTCGGCCTCGGTGACGGCCGCCGGGAGCGGCAGCAGCGGGGCCAGCGCGGCGGCGAGCGCGGTCACATCGACCGTGGCCGGCTGGGCCACGGCGGTGCGGACGGCCTGTACGCCGGCGGCGATCGCCGTGACGTCGCTCTGCAGGGCCTGCAGGTTCTGCCAGGTGTAGGTGCGATCCGCGCCGGGGCTGCGCGGGTAGCTGGAGTTCAGCGCGGCGTCACCCACGGGGCTGTGCTGGCCGCCGCCGCTGGCCCACGCCGCGTTCGTGATCAGCGCGTCGAGCCGCGCTTCGATCCAGTCCTTGTCGTCGGCGGAGAGCGACACGAGATCCTCCAGGCGGTAGTCGAAGCTGGTGTTGTTGTCGGCGGCCTGGGTGAACTGGCCGGTGAAGTGGATGTGCTCGGTGTGCGCGGACGCGCCGGTGTATGTCTCGCCCGCCCAGCCGTTCGACGCCCGGTAGATCTTCCGGTTGTAGATGAGGTAGCGCAGGACGTTCGAGACGCCGGGCAGCGCGCGGATGTGGTCGACGACCTGCTGCGCGGTCACCCCGGGCGTGCGCAGGTCGGAGTCCATGTCCCAGGCTCGGACCTCGGGGGTCGAGTCCGGGTCGCCGTTCCACTCCGGCGTCGAGCCTGCGGTGTCGTCGGGGTTGTGGCTGCTCGTCTCGGCCTGGTGGGCGGCGTCGCCGATCGTGCCGTCGCTGGCCTTGTCCCGGCCAGGGAAGGCCGCGTTGACCTGGTTGCGCAGGTTCTGCAGGCCGAGGGTGAGGATCCAGCCCATGGGTCCTCCCTTCTAGACGGGGTAGACGATGCTGCCGGAGATGTAGTCGGACGCCGCCCACGTCCACGGGACAGTGGCCCCGACGATCCCGGAGTTGGTGACCATGCCGAGAAACGAACCACCGCCGGCGTCGAGGTAGCAGGTGCCGGCCGAGAAGGCGCCGCTCGAACTGTCGGCGAGTTGGATGGTCCCGACGGCCGGATGCAGGGAAGACCCGAACGGCGTCGCCCCGGTGACCGGCACGGAGACCTGGTAGTTACCGGTGCCCGCCGCGACACCGCTCGTCCCGAACTTGAAGAAGAAGGTATAGGCGATCGAGTCCGGGAAGTACGTGTAGAAGCCCGTCGCCGTGCTGCCGGTGCCCAGCGTCGGCGATGTGCCGGTCGACGTCAGCGTCGGCGTGATGGTGGACGAGCGGGACGAGCAGACGGGCTTCCAGGCGCCGAAGTCGAACTTCTGCACCTTGTGGGTGTCGGTCTCGTAGATGTGCATCCCTGTGGGCGGGCTCGACGGGCGCGTCCCCGACGTGCACGGCACGATCGTCTGCTGCAGCAGCGGGTTGAAGTAGGTGGACGCGCCCGGCACATCACCGGTGACCAACAGGGTGTACATCAGGCTCCCATCCCGTCGACGAAAGCGCGGACGTTGGCGACGACCTGCGCGCCGATCTGCCGCGCCGCCGCCTGCTCGTACTGTTCGTCGCCGGTGCGGCAGGCCCAGTGCACGTCCACGAACACGCACGCCCAGCCGGTCTGACCCGCCCGGGCTGCGGCCCGGGCGACCGGGTCGAGGCCCGGCCCGATCGCGAGCTTCGCGACCATGTCGCCGTGCTTGATCGGCCTGTGGCAGCCGGGGCACAGCTGGCCGATCGCCTGCGGATCGGGCGGGCCGGGGCTGTTCGCGTCGGGCGCGGCTGCGATGTAGCCCTCGATCTCGGTGATGTGGATCAGCTGGCCCATGCCGTCGACCCGGGCGAAGAGCACGTCGTCGTCGTCCGGGAGGTTCCCGAGGCCGCGGCGGATCGCGTAGCCCTGCGCGCGCGGGTCGCCGGGGTTGTCGCGCCAGGAGACGCCGTCGCCGAGCCGGTCGTACCAGTCGACGACGTCGGCCTGGTGCCCACCCAGCTCCGCGGCGTCGTGGCGTAGCCGAACCTTCTTGCCCGCGTACGGGCTGGGATCGCGCATGCAGCGGCCCGCCTCTCGGTCGTATGGTTCGGGGATGACGGATCGGGAGGCACTGCTGGCGCTGCTGGCACGCTTCGGGCTAAAGCCGTTTACCGGCACTGAGGCCGATGGCTGGTCGAACCTGGATGCGCCAAAGGCGAACCAGGTCATGCTGGTCGCGCATGTCGGCGGCGTAGAGGGCTACAGCGACTTCCACGCCAGGTTCGCCTTTGACGCCAATGGCAAGTTCGAGGACCTCGGCATCTGGGAGTAGGCGCCCCGTCAGTAAGCGATTGCGTTTTGGCCGACGCGGCCGAGGATCGGGTCGCCGACCGTGAAGAAGCTGTACCGGTCGGCGTCCTGCAGGACGAACGCCGAATCCCAGGCCGTGCCCTCCGACGACATCTCGATGCCCCGGATGAAACACGACTTCTCGATCGCCGAGCCGCCGCCTTTCGGCCGTCGCCGCACCGTGACCCGATCCGAGAACCGCGCCCCGAGCAGCAGCGGCCAGACCACCGCCTCGAGCGCCGGGTCCGGGCGGCGGAAGGAGATTTTCGAGAAGCGCCGGCGGGGCTGCGCGAACTGGTACAGCACCCATTGCGCCCACTGCAGCGCGATCGCGTCGGACTGCACGAGCAGGTCATCACGCGTGTGGGTTTTGCGCAGGTACCGGCCCGTCGACGCCGAATCCTCGACGTGCTGCAAGGTGCCGCCGACCGCGGTCGCGTCGACGGAGTTGACCAGCGTCTCGTCCGGTGTCGTCGTCGTCAGGTCGGCGTACGGCAGCTCACCCGAGATCAGGTAGCCCGCCGGGTCGTCACCGAACAGGGCCTGGCTCGTGGTCGCCCGCGAATCGGTGAGGACGAAGCGGCGGTTGCGGAAGACGACCCAGCCCTGCCGGTCCATGTACAGCGAGCCCTGCTCGGAGTCCTGCACGACCTGCATCTCTCCCAGCATGCCGCCGTCGAGCGTCGTCGCCTGCAACGTCGTGTCACCGGTTGAGATGTCCCGGTCCGTCGACGGCCAGCCGTAGACGTCGAGGATCCGGGTGATCCGCGCGCCCGAATCCTCACCGGCGCCGACCGCGCCGACCGCGGTACGGCTCTCGGCCTGGAACACCTTGAAAGCGTCCGTCGCGGTCAGCGTGCACGTCGACCAGAACGGGCCGTCGTAGTCGGTCTTCCAGTCGTCGGCGAGACCGTAGTACAGCGGGTAGTCGATACCCGCCCACGTGCCGACGATCCGCACCCGCACCATCGGCGTCAGCAGCGTCTGCCCCGCCACCACGTACGGGCCGGCCAGGTTGTCCGGGTCGAATCGCCGGTCGCCGTCGTTGAGGACGATCGAGCAGGTACCGGCGTCGTACCGCAGGGTCGGGTCGTCGCCGTTGGTCGCGCCGATCCGGAACGACCAGGAGCGCAGGTAGTCGGTGATCTCCGTCCACACCGTGTCCGGGCCGATCTGGTTGACCGTGCCCACCTGGCCGAGCGTCGGATGCCCGACGGTGAAGTACGAGCCGCTCGTTGGCGTGCTGAAGCCGACGTAGACCCGGATCGTGGGCAGGGGCATCTACAGCACCTTCTGCCCATTCACCCGAAGCTCGCCGCCGCCCTGCAGATACGCGCCGAGATAGTTGATGACCTCGGCGCCGATCTCACGCGGATGCGAGCCGACCGCAGCGTTGATCGTGAGGTTGACGTTGGTCACCCCGCCGCCGCTTCCGCCGCCCTGCCAGTTCGGGATGACCTTCTCCGTCTGGTAGTTCTCGCCGAAGGAGTAGGTGCGGCCGGATGCGCCGACACCGAAGATCGGCTCGGTTATGCTGCCGCCATGCTTCATCGCCCAGTGGTCGTGGGCGTTGCCGCCGGCGAAGTTGTGCTGGTTCTCGACGAGGGCCGAGTACTGGTGGCGGCGGCCGTTCTTGATGTTCAGGCTCTGCCACGGGGTGATCAGCTCACGGGTCGCCGCGAAGTAGTGCGCGTTGACCCACTCGGCGAGCGCTCTGCTCGGGGCGAAGTCCACCGCCCGGCCAACTGCGTGGTAACTGCGGTTACCGGTGATCGTGATCGCGCCCGGCCGGTAATCGGAGTAGATGCCGATGCCCGGGAAAGCAGCACGGACAACCCGCTCCATCCACTTGTAGCCCGGCCCGCTACCACCGCCCGGCATGGCCGGGATGATCGCGTTGAGCGCCTCCGCCTTCGACGGAATCCTTGTCATCGCGGCCGAAACGGGGAACGGCCACACCCGGCCCCCGGTGGCGTAGCCAGGCCACTTTCCGGTCTGGTTCATGTAGTCCAGGCCGCCCGGGTTGGCCGCTTCCAAGCTGCGGCGCGACGACTGCTGGATGACATGCTCGTCGCGGTGAACGACGCCTGCGGGTTCCCATTTCGAGCCCGGCCCGGTCCAGCCGCCCTCGGCGAACACGCCGCGGTCCTTCGCCGCCTTCGCGTCGCCGGCGAGCGCTCGGGCTGCTGACGTCGAGATCGAGACGCCTTTCCTCAGGGCGTTCTGCTCGATGTTCAACGCCCGCAGCTTGATCATCGCGGCTTCGTCGCCGGTGACCGACACGTTGGCCCGGTATGGCCCAGCGAAGTGATTGGCGGCCGTGTACGCCTTGTCGAGGTCTGTCTTCGCCTGCTTCGCGCCCGGGGCCGACGCGTCGGCCGCGTACTTCCCGGCGAACTTGTCGGCCGACGTCTTCGCGGTCTTGAACTGCTGCTCGACCTGGGCGATCTGACCCTTGGTCAGTCCGGCCGCCTTCAGGGTGGCCACGAACGCCGGGCTGAGTTTGCCGTTGAACGCGCTGCTGAGATTGCCGACCGCACCTTGCAACCCCAATGCCGCCTGGGCCAGATCGATGTCAGCGGCGCGCGCCTCGTCACTCTTACGACCGTGCGCCTTGACGGCGTCGGTGTAGGCCTTCTGCGCGTCTTTGAGCTTCTTCTGCGCGTCGATCAGCGCGAACATCGGGTCGGTTTCGGCCTTCAGGGTGGAGAACAGGGCGCCGAGCGCCTCCCGCTCACCCCGAGCCGCGCCGGCAACGGCATCGGCAGTTGACTTGTACTTCTCCTGGCCCGCCGCGCCGATAGCCAGCGCTGAGTTCAGGTCGCCGACTTTGCCGGTCGTGGATTTGCTGGCGTTTCCAGCGGTTTCGACGGCGGCGGCGTACTGGGGGAACTGCTTGCGGAACTCCTCCATCGACACCTTGCCGGTGGCGAGTTGGGAGGCGAGCGCCTGGAAGGCCTGGTTCGCGGCGGTGGCGTTGCCGCTGGACACCATCTGGGCCAGCGCCGCGTCGACAGATGCGATCCGCTCCCTCGTCTGGGTGAGCGAATCGTTGGCGCCCTTGAGACCTGGAACAATCGATTCCAGGCCACCCTGGATGTTACGGGCCCACGTGCTCTTCCCGCCGGTGTCGGCGACCAGGTCAAAGGTCTTCTTGAGGTCGCCCAGATTGTCGCCGAGCACGCGGGATGTCTCACCTGCGGTCTGTCCGGTCTGGGCGTACTTCTGCAGGCCGACGGCCAGCGCGTCGATCTGCGGATTCAGGTCTTTCTGGAAATGACCGATGACCTCGCCTGCGACCTGCAGGGCGGCGAACACGATACTCGCCTTGCCTGCGGCGCCGGCGAGTTTGCCCATGCTCGCCGAAGCGCGCTCGCCCACCGGCCCCATGGCTTCCAGTTCTGCCCGCACCTCAGCCGTCTGCTTGCGCAGCTTGACCCACCCGGCGCCCAGCACCAGGGCAGCACCACCGACGCCCGCCAGGACGGTGATGGTGCTGCCGACGAACGGCGGCAGCGACGCGAACGCGTTCACCAGTTCGTTGACCGACTTGACCAGGATGCGTATGCCGCCATTCGCGCCGGAACCGGACTGGATCGCGAGAGTCTCGATCGAGCCCTTCAGTCGCTCGAGATCGCCGGCCAGGTTGTCGGTCTGGATCTGGGCGGTCTTCGCTGCGTACCCGGCATCGTCGACGGCTGACCGCCACTTCTTCACGCCATCGGCGCCATCGGAGTACAAGACCGAGGCAGCGCGGATCGCGTCGTTGCCGAACAGCTGCCCGAGCGCCTGCTGCCGCTGCGCATCCGTCAGCCCCTTGAGCCGGGTCTGCAGCACCTGGGCGACACCCGAGATCCCGATGAACTTGCCCTGTGCGTCGTAGAACGAGATGCCGAGGTCGTTCATCAGGTCGCGGGTCTGCTTCGACGGGTTCGCGATCGCCAGCAGCATCGTCTTGAACGACGTCCCAGCGTCGGAGCCCAGCAGGCCCGCCGAAGCGAACTCCGCCAGCGCGCCAGTGGTGTCTTCGATGCTCAGCCCGAACTGCGAGGCGACGAGACCGCTCTGATTCAGCGCCGCGCCCATGTCGTGGACGGAGCCCTGGGCCTTGCCCGCGCCGGCGGCGAGTAGGTCGGCGATGTGCGGGATGTCCTTGCCGGACAGCTTGAACTGCGTCATGGCGCTGGCCGCGGTCTCGGCCGCTTCGCCGACGGACAGTTGCCCAGCCGCGGCGAGAGACAGCGCGCCCTTGAGCCCGCCGTTGAGCACGTCCGCCGTCGATACGCCCGCCTTGGACAGCTCGGTAATTGCGTCGGCGGCCTGCGTCGCCGAGTATTGCGTGTCCTTGCCCGCCTGCAGGGCGGCTGCACGGAGAGCGCCGAGATCCTTGACGGTGCCGCCCGAACCGAGGATCGCGGCGTGCACACCGGACATCGCCTTGTCGAAATCGGCGCTCATCTTCAGAGCCCCGACCGCCAGACCTGCCAGGCCTATACCGGCGATTCCCGCCGCGTCGGCAATCTTGTCGAGCTTGCCGCGCTGGGCCGCCTTGTCGAGCTTGCCCTGAAAGTCCTTCGTCGCCGCGCCGGCCCGGCCGAGCGCTGAGGTGTATTGGGAGATGTCAGCGGTGAGCTTCACTCCTACGGTGCGCAGCGCCACAACTCACCTCTCCCGGATCGTGGTGCCCCACAGGCGGGCGTTGGCGTTGCGGAGCGGCTTCTTGCCGTCGTCGGTCAGGCTGTTGACGGTCTCTTCGATCGCTCGGGTCGCCCGGCACATCGACTGGTCGACCGCGAACTGCGGACCCGTCGCCTCGTCGGAGGTGCACACATCGAGCGGCCGCCCGCATTTCGGGCACAGGCCCTCGCGGTAGATGACCAGGGCGATCAGCTCGGCCCGGTCCTGCTCGGTGTACAGGGGCTCCCGGGTCGTCACCGACCGGACGAGGCGGCCCCGCCGGTACTCGTACTCGGTGACCTCGGCCGGTTCACGCCCGTCGAGCCGCGACGGAGGGACGCCTTGCCGCTCGGCCACTTCTACTCGGCGGCGGAAGCCCGCATCAGCTCCGAGGCGTCTGACGAGAAAGGGATATCCACGTCACCCCGGTTGAGGTACCAGGCCGCGCCGGCCAGATCCTCGAACTGGTTCTCGGTGAGCGTGTCCATGAGCTGTAACCAGGTCTCGTCGTCGAGTTCTGGGTCAACGATGCAGAGGCGAGTCAGCGGCTCGAATCCGGTTTCGATGTTGAAGCCGTAGACCAGGTCTTCGCGCTTGGGCTCGTTCTTGTCGTCGAGCCGGATCGGGTACTCGGCCTTGAACGCGCGGAACTTCGGCGCCGGCAGAGCGCGGAGCCGGAACTCGGCGACGCTGCCCTGCATCTCGGCTTCGAGGGCCTGGATGCGTTCGGCGATCTCGGCGGTTCCGTTGCCTGCCAGGCTGTTGCCTGGCCGCTTCTTGGCCTTCTCGAGCTCGCGTTCGGCTGCCTGATGGTCGGCGACCAGGTCGCCGCGTAGGCAGATCTCGACGGTGCGCTCGGGCAGCTTCGCTCCGGCGAGCATCGCCTTGAAGTTCTTCAGGGTGGCCTTGCCGCTCATCGGTGCGTCACCACCGTCTCGACGATCGTCGGGCTCGCTCCCTGTGCATTGGTGCGGATGCGCCGGACAGTGATGCGGTCCGGTGTCACCTCGACCGAGTGCAGGTCGGGCGCGTCGAAGCCGAGCGCGTTCAGTAGGTCGCGCACCTGGTCGATGTCAAGGCTCGTCTCGCCGAGCACGGGGTCGTAATGCAGCGTCCAGCCGCATCCACAGGATCCAGTCGCCACGCCGGTCACCGCCCGCACGTCGGGCACTTGGCGTCCAGGTACTTCTGGACGATCAGCGGCGGCGGCACCTTCATCGGCTTGGTGATGGTGGTTTCTTCGAGCCGGTTCGCGCCGTAGCGGATGACGAGACCACCGACGCCGTCCTTAGGTGCAACGCGGACACGCACGCGGGTGGTGATCGTGTGCCCGCCGAGCGGCGTGCCATCGCCGTCTCGGTAGCTGCAATCCGGGCGCTCATCGGCTGGCACGAGCGCCGGGTCGATGCCGTTGTCACGCAGCCAGTCACAGATGGCGGTGCGGAGCTCAGGGTGGGCGTTGGGTTCTCCGTGACCGAGGGCGACGAATTCCCCGACATCGGCCTTGAGGGTCACTTTTACTTCACGACTTGCCACGTTCTCTCCTACCCGAACGTCCCGAACTGAGTGCCCGGCCGCCGGTTCGGGAGCGGCGGCCGGGCACGAAAAAACCGCCCCGAGAGGCGGCGTCTGGTTGGGTTGCGGATCAGGCGACGGCGGCGCGCAGCGACGGGCCGGTGCCGGCGGCACCCGCGGTGATCTTGATCGGCAGCTCGTACCGCTCGACCGAGTTGGGCTCCGGGTCCATGCGCGCGACCTCGGCGATCAGCGCCGGGTACACCTCGACCGCCTGGGCCGACGCCCAGGCGGTCGACTGGGTGACCGAGCGGCGGATCACCAGAAAGCCCGCGGTATCGCGAACCAGGGTGGTGAAGATCGTGTCGGTGCCCGACTGCTTCTTCAGCCGAAGTCGGCTGTTCGAGAACGAGCTCCGGCCGTTGACCACGGCGTTGAACGTCGAGGCCAGCGACGACACGTCCACATCGGCAGTGTCCGGCTGGAACCCGGACAGGCCGTCGGCGGTCAGCGTCGCCGTCAGGTCAATGCCCGCGTTCAGCTCGCTCGTGGTCGGGGCGTTCTGGTTGCTGATGCTGGTGACCCAGTACACCCTGGTCTTGCCATCAGCGGTGATGTCCGGCATCTACCTACTCCTTCTTGTCGCCGCTGGTGGCGGACTTGGCGGGCTTGGGCGCCGGCGTTTCCGCCGGGGCGGTCTCCTCGATGACCGGCCAGTGCGCCGTCGCGGCATTCACCGGATTCGGCGGCGCTCCGGGTGTCCAGCCGCGGCCGGTCCAGGCGTCGAGTTGCGCGGCTTCCCAGGCCATCCGGGCTGCGCCGAGGTCGGGGTTCTCGTTGCGCATCCAGACGAAGTCGTGCCGGTCCGGCGCGGTCGCCTCGGACCAGCCGTGTACGCGCTGCCAGCGGTCACGCTCGTCGAGGCCCTCGACCAGGGCCCGCGTGCCGTCGGCGTCGGCGATCCAGTAGCTCTGCTTGTCGGCCACGTCAGACCCTCTTCAGTTCGTAGGTGACACCGGTGAGTGCGCCGGAGAACGTCACGGTCGCCAGGCCGGTCGCCGGATTCACGGCGGAGTTCGGGATCAACGTCTCCCGCGTGCCGGTGGCCGGGGCTGCCAGCGTCGGCGGCGATCCCGCGTTGGCCGAGGGCGTCGTGCCGGGATCGAGGACGACCACGTTCGTCGCGGTGCCGGTCGTGATGACCCGCAGCAGCACGCCCGCCGGGCCGAAGCTCGACTGGGCGATCGTGTCCGAGGCGGATGGCGTGATGGCGGCAGGCGTGCTCAGTGCACCCGCGCTGACGGTTTGTGAAGCCTGGAGCGCCACGCGGCGCACCCCCTTATTGGACAGAAATCGGACAGGAAATCCGCCGAATGACCGACGGTGATCTCTTGCGTGCGCGCCGTACCCTGCGGGGCATGGCATCGACGAGCGCAGAATCCCGCTGGCGGCTATCCAGCGTCGGTAACCGAGTGATGTGGGCGGTCGTGGCCGCATTCCTGACCTGGCTCGTCTTCCACGGCGCGGTACTGCCCATCGCCGTAGGCCTGGTGGTCTTCGCGGTCCTGACTGCGGTCGTCGCTTCCCGGCGCTAGCTCGAGGTCGCGGTCCACCCGTAAAGGTCGACCTGGTCGAAGACCGCCACGCCTGGGATCTCTTCGTTGCGCTGCGGCGGCTGGCCCTCGATCCAGCGGACCGGGTTGCATGAATAGCCCGCCACCGTGAGCGTCTGGTCCAGCACCGCGGCCCGGACCCGGCCGGCCACCGCCCGCGCCGCCCGCGCGCCTTCCGGGTCAGCGCCGACGCAGTGCACGATGGCCCGGGCGTTGATGACCGTGCTGGTCAGCGTTAGTGACAGCCACTCGGGCGCGGTGAGCCCGTCCGGTGTCTCGATCGAGAAGTAGACGAGCGCGTACGGCGCAGTACCGCCGTCGTCGACCTTGCCGTCGTAGACGACCAGCGACGGTGAACCTGCAGCGGCACGGACCAGCGTCAGGAAAGCGTCGCAGTGGTCCTGGATCGGCCAGCTCACAGCCCGAGCGCCTTCACGGCCAGGTCTTCCATCGCCCGCTCGAACCGGGGCTGCTCGGCGTCGGCCGCCGGCCGCATGAACGGGATCGGCGGGTTGTTGACCGTGCCGTACTCGGCGATGTTGCCGAGCGCGCCCTGCCCCTTCGCATGGTTCGGGCCGATCTCCGCGGCCGGGCCCTTCAGGCTGCGGTACGTGTCGAAGTCGATCGACCAGGGCAGCTTCCGCAGACGCTGGTGCCCACGGATCCGCCGGGCAGCGTCCTTCTTGATGTTGATCGCGCCGACGAACACGACCTTCGCCGCGTCGGCGGGCGCCACCCGGGACGCCTTGTTGATCGCGTCGGCGAGGACGGTGATCTCGTGCGTGTCGAACTCGATGCCCATTAGCTCCCCGTCCTCTCGATGCACTGAACGCGCCGGGCGGAAGCCTCGGTCTTGTGCGCGAGGTCGTGGATGCGGAAAACGCGGCCGGGCAGGTCCGGATCCTGCGAGGTGACCATGGTGACCTCGTCGCCGACCTTGAAGCCTGCCGTTGACATAGGAAACTGGACTTCGAGCCGGAGCAGCAGCAAGTGATCCTCGCCGATGTCCTCGCGCTGCGCCTGCGCCTGCGCCTGCTGAACGCGGCAGACCCCGGCATAGAGCTGCGTGTAGGGCTGCGTCGGGTAGCCCGTCACCGGGTCCGTTACGCCGCCTGCGTTCGGGCGCCGGACGGTGCACGTGTCGGCCATGCCCGCCAAAGCGGCAGCCTGAGCGCGAGCGAGGACCGACGTGCGGGACATGTCAGACCGTGATCCGCAGGATGCCGTTCGCCGACCAGACGATCGTGAACGTCCCCGCCGTGACCGACTGCGAGCCGCCGAAGTAGTTGAAGCAGGCACCCTGCTTCGCCACGGTGCCGCCGGAGATCGTGTTGTCGTAGACGAGGCAGCCGAACACGCTCGCGAGGGTCACATTGCCGCCGCCGGCCAGGTCGGCCGCGTCGAACATGGCCACACCGGAGGACGGGGTCGTGAACGTCTTCGACGCCAGCGCCCGGCCACCGGAAACCCAGTTCGTCGCGTCGGTGACCTCGTTGGTGGTGGTCCACACACCGGTGTTGAAGCCGGTCGAACCGACCGCGGCGTCCTTGTCCGGGGTGATCGAGTTGTTGTGCAGCGACACGTTCACGGTGTCGGAGTCCAGGCCTGTCCAGCTGGTGCCGGACGACTGGAAGCAGGGACCGACCAGGAACTCCCGGAAGATCGCGCTCGCGCTCCACGCCATGGGTCAGCCCTTCAGTTCGGCGCGCAGTCGCGCGATTTCGGCCCGCCGGTCGTCCAGCGTCTGCTGCATTCCGGCGATCTTCTGCTCGATGACGTCGGCCGACTTCTCGGCCTCGGCCAGTCCGACCATGCGCTGAGCGCGCTGCAGGTCGGACTCTTCCTCCGGCGACAGCCCCGGACCGATCGACACCTGGGTCACGGTCAGCTCCTCAAGCTCAGCTGGGCGGTCGGGGCGAAGACCGCGGCGTCCGTACCGTCGTCCCGGGTCGTGACCACGGACATCACCGGGCGGCCGTTGCCGTCGGTCTGCACGAGCTCGCCGCGCACGTAGTCGCCTCGCTCGACGGCTTCGACCTTGCAGCGGGTTCCGGCCGGGACCATCGGCGCGGTTAGGCCGGCCAGGCCCCCGCAGGGGTGGAAGCGGGTGTGCGGCTGCTGCTCCTGGGTGACCTCGGTGAGATCGCAGTTCGGGCACTCCCAACGGCGCTCGGCCGCCAGCGCGAACACGCCCATCACGTCTCCTAGGGCCGCAGGGTGACGCCCGAGTACGGGCGGGTCGTGGTGCCGGTGAAAGGCCGCGGGATGAGCTTGCGGACACGCGCGTCGAACGCCTGCCCGGTCGCAGCGGCAACCCCGGCGAACGCCGAGCCGGGCGCGCCGATCGTCACCGTCGCGTCGTAGGCCACCGCCGTGGCGGCCGCGACCCCTGCGAATGTGGTGATGGTGATCGTCGCGTCGTGCGCCGTGCCCGCGCCGACCGCTTCAGTAGCCGAGGCGTTGGTCGACGCCGACGTGGACACCGTGGCGTCCAGCGCCGCGCCGGTCGCGGTCGCTTCCGCAGCGTTCACGCCGAGGGCTGCGACCGCGTCGAGCGCGGATCCGGCACCAACCGCCTCGGCCGCGTTCGCTGCGATGCCGACGGATGCCGAGTTCGCCGCGCCGGTCGCGGCCGCTTCTGTCGCGTTGGCCCCGATCGCGGCGGTGGCGTCGGCCGCCGATCCGGTGGCCGCGGCCACGTCGGCGGGGGCGTTCGTGGAACCGGAGGTGGAGACCGTGGCGTCGTAGGCGGTGCCGGTCGCGTCGGCCGAACCGGGTAGCGCGGCGATGGCCGCGACGGCATCGGGGGCTGACCCGGTCGCGGCCGCCTCGGCTGCGTTGGCCGCGACCGAGGCAACGGCGTCGAGCGCGGCGCCGGTCGCGGTGGCCGCTGCGGCGTTGACGCCGACGGCCGATACGGCGTCAAGAGCGGTTCCGGTGCCGGTTGCCTCGGCGGCGTTGACCCCGAGTGCTACGGATGCGTCGAGGGCGGAGCCCGTACCGGCCGCTTCAGTGGCTGGGGCGTTCGTGGATGAGGTCGAGGCGAGTTGCCGCTTGATGATCGGCCTGGCTGGAAAGCTGCGACCGAGACGTGCCATGGGTTACCGCCCCTCGGCCGCCGGTCCTACTCTTCCCAGATCACGTAGCAGATCGCATTGACCGCGGTGCCGAACGTCACCCGCACGCGCAGGAACTTCGACGCGGCGACCTCGGGTTCACGGCCGAGGGGGAACTGCTTCACGTACTGGTTCGTCGGGGCGATCAGCTGGTAGTCCAGCACCCGCGACGCGGTCGTCGTGCCCTCGGCGCTGGCGGTGTATCCGGTCGCCGAGGTGCCGAGTGTGACCAGGCTGGCGACGTCGTTCGGGGCGTTGTACTTCATCACCCCGGCCGCCACGTGCGCAGTCACCGTCGCCGCAACGTCCGTCTCGATCAGCTCGACCTTGCCGGGCGTTGCCGCGGCCGACCCGTCGAAGGAGATGCCCCACTCGACCACGCGCAGCTGCTCGGTCGACGGGGTGGCGATCTGCAGCAGGGTCTTGATCGCGGTTCCGGTCGTGACCGGGGTGATGGCCGCCGTGGTCGGCATCGCCGCGTTGTAGGCGACGTACGTCTTGGCCGGCATGGCGACTCCTCAGTAGATGCTGGCGCGGTTGACGGCCTGGCGAAGAATGAGCGGCCGCGGCGCTAAGAACGACGCACCGGCTGAGGCCTGGACCTCAATCGCGGCGGTCACGTAGGTCATGCCGGTCGGCGCGCTCAGCCCGTAGCTCTGACTGCTCGTGCCCGTGCTGCTCTGGTAGGCGTGGTAGTCGCACCCATTGCTGCCGACGTGGTCATCGCGGACGCCTTCATCGGTGGCCGATGCGAGATAGGCGCGGGTCGCTGGATCTATCGACTGGGCGTCACCCGCGCACCAGGAGATGATGCTCGTCCCAGCCGACGGGGTGATCGACCCGGACGCTGCGCCGGTGGAGGCCGACGTAGCCGTGACCGGCGTCGCGGCGAGCTGCGCCCCTGACCAGCGTTCGACGACCATCGAGCCGCGGAGGCTCACCGACGGGGTCGAGGAGACCGTCATCGACCCGGGCGAGCCGGAAATGACGGCGGTGTAGATCGCGGCCCATTGATTGAAGCCGCCAGGCGCGTTGGTGACCCGTGACGTGTAGGTCTGGCTCCCGCCGGTCGGGGCGCCCAGCGGCGAGCCGGTGTCCCACGTGACCAGCTTGATGACCAGCACCTCGCCGTTCGACGGCGTGAAGCTGGGCGTCACCAGGGCTGAGGTGCCCTGCGGGCTGATCTGGACGTAGTACGGGGTGGTGACCAGCGTCGGAGCCATCGGTCACCTCTCGCCGGGTCAGCCGGAGTAGTTGACGCCGGTGATCTGCTGGCCGTTGAAGAAGAAGTTGTTCGTCGAGGGGACGGTCTTCAGGTTGTGCGCGACCGCCCACAGCCCGTTCGTCGAATGACCGAGGTCGTTGATCGCGGCGCGCAGCAGGGTTACCTCGCCGGAGCTGTAGGTGAGGTTCGTCAGGAACGTGTCGTTCGGGATGATGTTGGTGTTGGCCAGCCACAACGACATCTTGTTGGCCTCGTTGAGCGCGTTCCACACCTGCTCCACCACCGCCGCGGCGCGCAGGTCGATGTCGTTCTTCGTGATGCCGCGTCCGACGGCCATGACGGGTCCCCGTTCAGGAGAAGGGCTCAGGCGGCGAGAGTGCCGCGGTACATGCGCGCGAGGTCCCGCGCCGAGGCGGTGAGCTGCAGGCCGCCGCCGGTCGTGGCGTACTTGACCGCGTAGTCGTCGATGGACTCCGCGACCACCGCGCCGACCGGGATGTCGTAGGCCTGCGCGGCGACGTCGAGCACCTCGGCCTTAACGTCATCGGAGGGTGTGGCGTAGCCGTGAGTCAGGTCGATCTCGACCTTGTCCGGCGGGATCGCGCAGGAGGTGCCGAACCCCTGAGCGCGCCACAACGTCCGTTTGATCAGCGTCCACCCGGTGACGGTGACCCCGTTGATCCGAACGGCCGTCACGGAGATGACTGGGCGGAAGGGGAGGTCGATCGACGGGCACGGCGTTCCGAGCGTGGTGTAGGTGGCCGTGGTCGGCTCGAACCAGGTGTCCGCCTCGCGGGAGAACAGCGCCGAGGCGAGGGTGAGCACCTGGTTGGCGCTGTAGGTGTCGACGTCCTTCTGCAGTTTTCCAGCCAGCTCGACGTCCGTCGCGTACTGAGCCACGGCAGCCTCCTAGCCCTTGAGAGCCCGGGCGACGCCCTCGGCGAGAGCCACGGTCGGCTTGTAGTACTGGTGGAACCGCGCCGGATCACCAACCCGGTAGGCGACCCCGGCAGGCTTGTCCGTCAGGAACTCGAACCGCGGCTGGTAGCCGACCGTTTCGCATGCCATCGCAGCCAACTCGGCCATCGACGTACCGATGCCGGTGCACAGGTTGACCGGATCCTCGGTGCCAGACTCGACGACCGCGAGCGCGCCGGCTACGACGTCGTCGATGTGGATCCAGTCCCTGGCCTGCCGGCCGTCGCCCCAGATCGTGAACGGGTCTTCCTTGCGCCGGGCCCGCTCAACCAGCGCCCGGAACGGGAAGTCCTCGGTCTGGTCCTCGCCGTAGCCGGAGAACGGCCGGACCACGGTGACCGGGAGACCCTTGCGTCGCGCGGCGGCGGCAAGGCGTTCGCCGGTGAGCTTCGTCCATCCGTAAGCAGCGTCAGGCTCCTCGGCATACTCGGGGTCGAGCATGTCCTCAGCAAGCGGCACGCCGGTCGGGACCTGGTAGATCGTCGGGTAGGCCGCCGAGCTGGACAGGTAGAGCACCCGGCCCTGACCGGTTCGGACCGCCCAGTCGAACATCGCGCTGTCGAGGTGAACGTTGCGGGCGAAGTGCTCGGCCTCGCCGTCGATCGCCGCCCGGTGCGGGGCTGAGGCGGCGGCGTGCACGACCAGGTCAAAGCGGCTGGCTTCCGTACGGAAAACGTCTAGAGCATCGATGCCACAGACGAAGTCATCCGGGCCGTAGGCGAGGTCACAGCTCGATACCTTCCACCCGCGCCGCCGCAGATCAGCCGTCATGTGCCGCCCGACGAAACCCGCCGAGCCGGTCACCAGGACCCTCATCGGCACGCCCAGATCTGGTAGGCGTAGACGCCGCCGCACGGCCGCAGGTCGACGGTCGCGTGGATGTCCGGCTGGAACCCGGCGTCCCGCAGCATCTTTTCCACAGCCTCGGCGTCCCAGCCCCAGACGTGCTCGGGATTCTCGTCGTTGTCCTCGCCGTCGGGCGTGGACAGGATCAGCCGGTTGGTCTTGGTGCGGATCTGTCGCAACACCGCGTCGGGGTCGTCGAGGTGCTCGATCGTCTCCGAACAGATGAACAGGTCGACCGGCTCGATCTCACCTAGGGTCTGCTCGATCGGGCCGGTGTGCTCGTAGCCGGGCGCGAAGTCGCCGAGGATCAGGCGGGCCCCGTGGGAGTCCTCGAGACGCCGGGCGATCAGGGCGTTGCCGCACGACAGGTCAGCCACCGTCCCGCCCTGAGGCAGCAGGTGGTGGGCCATCGCCGAGGTCACATCGACCCGGAACAGGTGGTCTTCCCACCGCCGGTGGTCGTGCGGCGTCGCGTACAGCTTCGCCAGTTCGTCGGCTGTCGGCATCGGGCGCAGCCGCTTACGCATCATCGCAGCGCCTGCACTTTCGCCAGGTCAGCCGCGAAGTGCTCGGTCACATACCGGCCGTACGCCTCCGCGTCCCGCTGGTACATCGACGGCTGGTTGACCCGAACGTGGCCCTCGTCCCAGTCGGCCTTACCGGCGACCGGGTGCATGTGCTCCACCACGACATCCGGCAGGTACCGCAGACAGCCGGCGGCCTCGCCGAGGTCCCGCCAGTAGTTGTCGACGTAGAGGTGGGTCAGCGGCGGCGGGGCCATGTGCCCGAGCGCGCGGACGATGTCGGAGGTCATGGCGACCTGGGTGGGTATGCGTTCACCCTGCAGCAGGTCGTTGCCGTAGACGATGCCGGTGCCGAGCTCGCGCAGGGCCTCGACGTAGAGCTGATCCCATTTCCGGGTACGCGGGCGGTGGTCGTCACCCATGAAACCGATGGCGTATGTCTCGTTGACGAACAGATTGGCGGCCACGTTCAGGGTCTTTACCATCGTCGACGGCGCCGGCGCCCAGTGCACCGTAGTCCACGGGTAAGAACTCAACGCCTCGGCGTAGGAGAACCGGGTGGGGTCATCGGCGTCGACGGCGAAAACTAGGCGGGCACTGGCGACCGTGTCGGTGAACGCCAGTGCGAGATCCCGGGCCGCGGCCGGGCGCCCACGCGACGGGACGATGACGACGAGGTCGGTCATGCCGGCGCTCCGGCGGTCTCCTGCTTCGCCATCGCCGCGAGTTCCTTCTGCGCGGTCCGGAAGGCGACCTGCCGCCAGTAGTCCTCCTCGCTCAGCCACAGATGCTTGAAGTGCGTCGTCGGGACGCCGGTGTGCACGTAGACCGGGATCTGCAACGCGCCCGCGCGCAGGCAGAACGACAGGTCCTCGCCGATCAGTTGGCCCGTGGTCGTGTTCGGGATCCGGTCGTACCAGGCCCCGGACTCCGGGTGATCGGCGATCTTCTCGAACACCGACCGGTGGATCAGGATGCACGCCGCGCCGGTACCGCCGACCCGGGTGACCGTGTTGATCGGGTAGTCCCAGCGGATTTGCCAGCCGTACTGGTCCTCGCCGTCGTCGCCCTTGACCTTCGCCCAGTCCATGACCGTCGGCGTCGCGGTGCACCGGTAGCCGCCGAGCCCGTCGGAGTCGTCCTCACGGTTCGAGAACGCCAGCGCCCCGACGATCGGCCGGTCCACCGGATCGGCCGCCTCGAACAGCCGGTCGACCGTGTCGGCGGCGAAGCCCATGTCGCAGTCGATCCACCACAGCCAGTCGGCCTTGCCCTCGTCGAGGAACGTCCGGACCGCCGTGTTGCGGGCCTGCACGAGACCGTCGGTGCCGTGCCGCATCGCGATGAACCCGCCCGCGGCGAGCCGCCGGTTGTTCTCCCGGTCGTAGCCGACCATCTCGACGATGCTGCGGTGCCACGAGTAGATGACCTGATCGCCGCACACGTATGCGGCGGTGACGGCCTGATCGCGGCCGGGAAGCTCAGCCACGGCGCACGTTCCGCCGCTCGCCCGGCGCCGCCGTGGCCTGCTCCACCGGCGCCGCCGTGGCCTGCTCCACCGGTGCGCCATAGCCCTCGGGCTCGGTGCTGAAGTTCAGCCCGTACCGGGCGTCGGTGGAGAACAGGCCCGGATGGGCGGCCACGATCGGGTCGGTGGCCGGCCAGTGCGAGCCCTTGTCGACTCGGAGCTGCCCGCCGCCGGGCGTGACCACCATCGTGGTTGTCGTTGCGTAGACGATGTCCATCTCAAACTCTCCCAGGTGTGCGGAAGCCCCCGAGAACCTGGGATCCCGGGGGCTTCCTGGCCTGCGGTGCGCTACCGCAGGTTGCGTGTCACTCGTAGCCGAGAGCCCGCAGGTCTTCGCGGGCGTTCTTCTCGGCGTCCTTGTCGTCGTTCATCTGCGCCGTCTGGATCTCGGCGAGCAGCTGGTGCACGGCCGGGTCGGAAGACTCGGCCGCCGGCGCGAGGTTTGCCCGCGGCGCGGCACCGGCCGCGGGCTTGTCGGCCGGCTTGCTGTCGGTGGTGGTGCTGGTCTTGCTGGTGGCGTCCGCCATCGGGCTTCCCTTCAGGTGCGGGAGATCGGTCGTAAGCACCGATACCCGCTCCTACGTGTTGACCAACAGCCGGAAGCCCAGGTCGTTCACGGAGTTGCCGCCGATCCGCGCGTACGCGAACCAGCCGCGCTGGCCGGTCGGCCGGTTGTTCGTGACGTCGAACAGCTGCGGGACCAGCTCGACGGACATGCCGCCGCGGCGGGCGATCACGTAGTTCGACCAGTCGCCGACGACCGCGAGCTCGGTGGTCGCCGAGGTGGAGGTGGTGACGTCGTTCATGTACGGCGACTCGTAGACGCCCTTGCCGAACAGGGTGTCCGCCCACTCGGCCGGCAGGTTGTCGGTGTACGCGTGGAACACGTTCGCGGTGCCGAGCTGCCGGATCGCGTTGTTCACGCCGACCGACATCATCCAGTTGGCGTTGCGGCGGAACTTCTGCGGCAGGGCCTTCCACACCGCGTACGGGTCGGCGGTGCCGAGCGCGCCCGAGGTGGTCACGCGGACGCGGACGTTGGTGTTCGCCGACAGCTGGGTGACGATGCCGTTCGGCTCGCCGGTGCCGGAGCCGCGGGTGAACTTGTCGACCAGCAGCTCGTCGTAGCCGGACGCGAGCAGGTTCTGCATCTCGTCGGCGAAGCCCGGGTAGTCCTGCCCGACCTCGATCGAGTACGGGATGAAGCCGCGGGCCATGTAGACCTGAACGGTCGGCTGCGCCAGCGTCGGGGAGTTGTCGGTGACCGCCACACCCTCGGACTGGAACGCCCAGGACACGCCGGCGGAGCTGACGCCCTTCCAGATGTTCGTGTTGACGTCGACCTGCTTGGCGAGGCTCAGGAACGGGTTCCCGGATCCCTGCGCGGTCAGGATGATCGACGGGTCGATGAACACCGGGATGCCGAACCCGCCGGCCGTGGTGGTGCCTTCGGACATGGCCCGGTACTCGTTGTAGGCGAGCACGGCGTTGCGCTCGTCGTCGGTGAGCATCGGGTGCGGTTCGGAGACCAGCTTCATCCATGCCGACCGGTAGTCCTCGTTCTCGGTGACGAGGATCCGGCGGGCGATGTCGGTGTTGCGGCGCACGGCCTTCTCGACCTGGTCGATCTGGTCGGTGGCCAGGTGCCGGGTGGAGTTGCGGTCGTCGAGGATCCGCAGCGCCCGGTCACGGGCCTCCGGCACGGTCAGCCGGCGGACGTCGGCGCCCGGGTCGTCGAGGCCGTAGCGGATGTTCGCCAGCGCCCGCTCCACGGCCTTCGGCTTGCGCCGGAAGATCTCCTGGATGTTGCGGTGCTCCTCGATCTTCGAGATCGCGAGGTCGCGGAGCTTCAGGCCGTAGTTGAAGGCCTTCTGCTCGTCGGGGGTCTTGTCGCGCAGCTCACCGTCGTCGTTCTGGTGGATCGAGCGCAGGTGCGCGTCGAGCACCTCCACGTACGCGGCCAGCTCGTCGGGGGTCTTGCCGCGCAGCTCGTCGGGAGTGCCGGCGTCGAGGTCCGCGGGGTCCTTGCCGCGCAGCTCCTCGAGGATGTCCGTCATCGGAGGATCCTTCGGATTCGAAGCGCCTCGGTGTCGAAGCGCTGACGGGATGAGAGGGCTGGCCCGCGGCCGTTGCCTGGCTCGGTACCGGGTTCACCGCGTCCCGCACCCTGTGCAGGCCCCCCGGTGAGGTCTTCGATGCCCGCGGCCGCCACACGCCGCAGGTCGGCGGCGAGTTCGCGGATCATGGCGCGGTGCTCGTCGGGGGTCAGCTGCGCCAGCAGCGACCGCACGCCGACGGACGTCGAGTCGTAGGCGGGGAACACGACCGGGCCGAGTTCGTACAGCGGGTCGACGCGCAGGATGGTGCGCTTCAGCGGCCCGCGCTCGCCCGGGTTCCACAGCAGCTGCTCGAGCTCGCCCGCGTTGACCTTCGCGCCGGCGGCGTCGGTCCACCGCTCCTCGGCGACGGCGAACCGGAACGACATGCCGGTGATCGCACGGCCTTCGATGGCCTGCCGGATCGGCTCCACCAGGTCGTTGTCGAACAGCCGCGCCTGTACGAACAGGCCCTGTTCGTCCTCGTTGAGCTGCTCGATCGACCCGATCGGCACCGAACCGGTGCGGGCGTCACGACCGTGGTCGAATTGCAGGACCGGCATCCGGGAGCGGAGCGTCCGCTTGAACGCGCCGGGGGCGATCTCCTCGTCGAACTCGCCCTCCCACGACTGGATCCGGGTCGGCGAGTTGAACACCGCGCCGTAGCCCTCGAGGGTCCGGCCGTCGCCGCCCGTGCCGGTGGAGCGGAACTCGGCGGCCCGCAGCAGAATCGGGGCCTTCTCGATCAGGGTGCTGGTCACGCTGACCCTCCTGTCGGGGCGGTGTTGGGTGGCGTGGAGCCAGGCGTCTGCAACTGGACGCTCACCAGCCCGGAGTGGACCAGGAGCTGCATGTTCTGGCCGATCACGGCGGCCTTGGCCGACTCGGGCGTGAACCCCTCGCGGACCAGCTGACCGATCGTGGTGGCGTTGATCTGCGCGATCTCGGCGGCGTCCTTGGCGTCCTCACGCAACAGCGGCACGTCGGTCGTGTCGAACCACAGCTCGGCGTCCGACGGCACCCGCAGAAGCGGCGCCAGCGCCGCAGAGACGTCCTGCAGCGTCGGATACACCCACGAGTCGGCGAAGATCCGTCGGGCCATGCCGAAGTTGCCCGCGTTCAGGCTGGACCCGGCCAGGCCCTCGGAGATCTGCAGCAGCGGCGCCGGGACCCGGCCGAGCATCGCGATGCGGGTTTCGCCCGCGCCCTGGGTGGCTTTGAAGTCGAGCTGCTTCAGGTCGGCGCCCACGACGGTCGCGTCGGCGCCGGCGGCCAGGTACAGCGTCCGGTAGGCGTTGGCGACGCCGGCGTGGTTGTTCTCCATCGCGTCGACGATCTCTTTGAACTGTTCTTTGGTCGCTGCGGTGATGCCCTTGACGACCATGTTCGGCGTCGCGCCGTTCTCGAAGAACCGCAGTTTGTGCTGGGTCGCGGCCCGGTCGCCCTGGATGTCCTGCAGCGCGGCGGTGACCCACGACTGGCCCATGCCGGGCCGTTCCGGGTCGGGCAGCGGCGACCAGTGCGCGATGTCCTGCGGCAGGATCGTCTGCGGCTTGGTTCGGCCGGAGCCGATGCCGCCGTTCTGGTAGACGTAGCCGATGATCTCGCCGTCGAGCGCGGTGGCGGCGTCCTCGGGCTCCTGGTCGGATCCGTAAACCACGGCCATCCAGTCCGGGCGCAGCACCCGCAGCCGAGACGGCTGGCGCAGCACGAACGCGTTGCCGGTCAGCCCGGAGTGCCACTCCATGAGCGCCAGCAACTCACCGGTCGTAGCGTTCGGCCACGGCTGCTCGAGCGCCGACAGCTCCGAGGTTCCGAAGATGCGCCGCGGGGTCCGGGACCCGGGCCGGTTGCGGAAGACGAACCGGGCCTGCGACAGGATCAGTGCCCGCACCATCTGCGCGGCGAACGCCGGCGGGCACGACCGCAGCGCGGCCGCGTAGCCGGGCAGGGTCGCGGCGACGGCCTGGACGCGCTGGCCTGCGAGGGTCTGGTTCAGGCCGAGCGGGTAGGTGTTGCCGTTGTAGTTGAACTGGGACGGGATCAGGTACTCACCGAGCCACTGATCCGTCGAGAAGCGGCTTTCGTCGCGACCGCGGGCAGCGGCGATCCTCTCGAGCAGGCCCACCGGTCACTCCGTTCGTTTCAGGGGCGATCGGCGGTGCGGGCCTCCTGCCAGCCCACCTTCACGGCCGCGCCGCACCAGGCGGCCACGAACCAGATGCCGGCCAGCGTTTTGAAGCTCAGCCAGCCGACCCCGAACAGCAGGGCGGCTATCACGGTCAGGACGGTGCGCCAGAAGTGCGTCTGGCGGGCCTCGATAGTGATCCGCTCCGTCAGGGCGTGGTCGAAGGACGTCACGGGTCTCCTATCGCCACGACGCGAAGAACGGCTGGACCTGCTCCGGCACGAGCGCGCCGTCCTCGATGGCCTGCCCGCGGGCGGCGTAGGCGAGCACCGCGGCGACCGAGGCGTCGATGAGTTGGCCGGTGCCGCGCTTGGCCATCTTCAGGTAGTACTGCGGGATGTCGGTGTCCTCGCCCGGCCGGGGCTTCTTCTTCGACCCCTTCACCAGGACCGCGTTCTTCGCGTGCCGGGTCAGCGCGTCACCGCCGTCGTTCTTGATGTCGCCGCCCGCGAACGCCGTGGTGAACCGCTCGATGGCCTTGTCCATGCGCTGCTCGACGTTCGTCGGGAACTCGACGATCTGCTTCGGCCACTGGCCGGCCCAGGTGTCGAGGTAGTCCTGCCACCGGTAGGGGTCGGCGAATAGCAGCGTCACCTCGTACGCGGCGAACGTCGCCTTCACGGTCTCGTCGACCTCGGCCGTCGGCACCCGCCACTGCAAGGCGTCCTTCGGCCGCTCCCAGGTGTGCAGCTCGAACAGCTTCCCGTCGGACATGCGGCAGGCGATCAGCGAGGTGGCGTCCCGGAACTTCGAGCCGTCGAATCCCAGCGCGATCTGCGTGCCCGGCGTCAGCGTCTCCGGCTCGGCCAGGGCATCCCAGCGGATCGGATCCACGAACACCGACTCGCCGACCACGATCTCGTTCAGGAAGAACCGGCGCCGGTCTGCCTCGAGGTGCCGCGGCGACCGGACCTCGTGCATGATCCGGCCCTTGAGATTCACCCAGCCGCCCCGCTCCCGGGCACTGTCGCCGTACTGACGCAGCAACTCCGCGTATAGGGCATCGTCGTCGGTCAGATCCTCGACGCGCCGCGGCTCGACCGTGTCGATCAGCACCCGGTCGTCGGGGTTGTCGTGGGTGACCTGTGCCTCGGAGCCTTCGGTCGGGTCCCACGCGTTCGTCAGCTCGAGCCAGCGACCGTCCATGCCGGCGACGTTCCGCTTCACCGCGCCGGCCACCTTGCGGTAGCCGCCCTGCAGCGTGAACAGGTGCGACTCGGTCATCGTCAGGAACGTCAGCGGCGCACCCAGCCGGGCCTTCGCCGACGTGGTGACCGGCTCGACCTTCCCGCCGCCGGGCAGCGTGCACCGGGTCAGGCCCACGTCCAGCCCGGACAGGTCGGCGAGCGGGCCCATCTGCCCCATGGCGACGAAGGGCCGCCACGTGTTGTCGGTCTGGTCCTCCGACGTGCCGAGACAGACGATCAGCGGCGTCGGGTACGGGGAGCCGACCGGCTCGCCGGCGGCGTTCCATCCGTCGAAGCGGGTCGGGCCGAGTGCCTCCGCCCAGATCATCGCCGCGCCGAACGGGTCCTTGCCCCACTTCTGCGACCGGCGCAGCTGGGCACCGGTGTAGCGCAGGGCGTCAGGGGCCGGCCAGGGCGCGGCGTACGGGTAGAGGCGGTAAAAGTGGACCAGGAAGCGCCACATCTCGTCGGTGAGCTTGTACGGCTGGCCCTGCAGGTAGCCGTCGGGGACGACGCAGTTCGCCTCGATCCACTCCCCGACGTCGAAGCCAAGGGTCGGCCACTCGCCATCCTCGGACGGGCCACGCCACGGCATCAGCCGACGGCCTTGATCCTCGCCCTCGCACCTTGCGAGGCGGACTCCTGGCGCTTCTCGGCCATCTCGTCGGGCGCGACGACCCACAGCAGCAGGCGCATGGCTCTCGGGGTCAGGCCGAGACGGTCCTCAAGCTGCCGGGCCTCGGACATCGCGTCCTTCTCGAGCAACTCGGCCGCCAGCACGCAGCGGGCGTAGCGGGCGACCACGCGGGTCCAGCCGAAGCGTTCCCACATCACCGCCTGCGGCGTGGCCCACAGCTCGGTCCAGATGTCGAACTCGGCGGCGGTCGGCGCGCCGTACAGCGGCCAGTCCGGCAGATCGCCCTTACGGCCCTCGGCAGGAAGCGTCACCACGCCACGCCCACGGGCGCCGCGCTGGGGGGCCATCTTGGGAGGATTCATGACGGAACACCTCCCACTATGACGAGCTTCGCGTAACTGCCGGAAGTTCACTAAGCGTGACGTAACTACCTTGCGTGATGCCAGATTTTGATTGCGCCGTCAATAAAAGTTGGGCAAGCGCCAAGACATCTTTCGCCA
>Ga0068859_100001160_pt1 | contig 26915 bp, 20 predicted proteins | sample KBSSwiS22_FD_66585 | JGI IMG/M metagenome (GOLD analysis project Ga0068859, IMG submission 66585) | Switchgrass rhizosphere microbial communities from Kellogg Biological Station, Michigan, USA - KBS Switchgrass S2-2 | ecosystem: Host-associated > Plants > Roots > Rhizosphere > Soil ...
GGCGGGCGGGATCGTGGCTTGGCGCGCCGTGCCTTCGTGCGAGAAGTCCCGGAGCCGATCCTGCAGCGTCAGTGGAAGGATCGCGCTCCCGGCTTTCACAGCGAGCTCCTGCTGCGCAATCTCGATCTGGTACGCGAGCTGTTCCTGGACGGAGTCCTGGTGAAGGAAGGTCTGCTCGATCGCGCGGCAGTGGAAGCCGCGCTGGCTGCCGGACCATCGAAAACCGAAGTACTGCCGATCGAGATCTTGCGTCACCTCGACGTCGAGATCTGGGCGCGATACTGGATGCGCTAGCTGTCAGGCAGCCCTGAGGATGCCGCTGCGGCGTTCGGCCCAATGTCGCGCCCAGATTTCGGTGTCCAGATGTCGCAGCAGCTCGCCAGGAAAGACGTGGCTCTTGACCGGGCCTGGCGCGAGTGCGCGCTCGACCGCGGCCTTGTCCAGGAAGCCTTCGCTGACGAGCACGCCGTCGAGGAAGATTTCGCGCAGCCAATCGAGGTTGCGCCGAATGATCTCGTCGTGGAAATCGCCGGCCCGGTCCTTCCACAGGCGATTGAGGATCGGCTGCGCAACCTCGCCGCGGAATGCCCGGCGCGCGAGTCCGCGATCCTGCCCGCCGGCGAAGAGCACGTCGGCAGGAATTCTCAGCGCCAGCTCCATAAACGGCTGCGCGTAGATCGGCGCGACGATCTCCGGCCCGGCTGCGCTCGGCGTCGCCTGACCGGCGTAGAGGTCGGGTGTGCCGAGCAGCATGCCCAGCTTGCTGGTCGGCTCCCACGGCGCGTGAGGCAGCCCAGCGAGCCATGGGTGAACTGCCGGCGCGGCTTCGCATTCGCGAATGACCTCTTGGGTAACAAGCCTGCGTGCGTCGCCGTTCAGTGCGGCGAGGCTTGTGAGTGACCGTCGGGTGATCCAGATCCGCAAAGCGCGCTTCAGTGCGTGCCAGGTCGTCTGGCCCAGAATGGATGCAGATTCGGCTGCCAAGCGCACAACGGCCGGACTCGGCCCATGTCGCCGCAAGTAGGCGGCCGCGGCTTCGCCGATACAGAAGCTGCCAAATGCGCAATCGCCACCGTCGCCGCTGAATGTCGCCGTCGCTGCCTGTCGCGCGATCAGACTTTGTTCCTGAGCGGCAGTGGCCAGGCACATGAGGGTGCTGAACGGCTCAGCTGCTGGCGCCATTTCCAAGATTGCGCTCAGTTCGATAGCGGCGGGCGTCGTTTCGACCTCGCTGTGCTCGCAGCCGGAATCGCCCAATGCAATGCGCGCCCAGGGTCGCGGGTCCATGGGTCCGTTTGGAGTGTATTGCGTGTAGGCGAGCACCCGAGGACGACGCGGTGTCGCCTGCAGACAGGAAAAGACGATCGACGAATCAAGGCCGCCCGAGAGCCGCAGCAACACGCTTTCGTGGCAAGAAGCGAGCGTGGCCGTACAGGAGCGCAGAGTGTTGCGGAGTGCGAAAGCCGCCCGCGATGGATCGTCCAACGGCGCTTGGCTGCGAGCGACGACGAATGGATTCCAGAGAAAGCGCCGACCAACCATCGCTGGCTGCTGCAGCGGCGCGAACTCGACGCACTCGCCGCGACGGATCTGAGTGACTTCGTTGAGCGCGTCGAACTGCTGCGTCATCTCGCCGCCGTACAGCCTGCGCTCGACGAAGCGACGATTGACGGTGAACCGCAACGAGCCAAGCTCTATGCAATCGGCAATCGACGAATAGACGACGGTGATGCCGCGACAATTCGCGCTGAAGCACGGCAGGCTGCCGCACGGGTCTTTCAATACCAGAGTGCGGCCGGTGACCGGGTCGGCAGTGAACGCGACGTAATTACCCCAGGCGTTACGCAGGAGCCATTCGCCGCGGCTGTCCACGATCGCGGCAGTCCGCGCTTCATCGAGCACACACGTTTGCGATGGCGTGTCGTCGTCGAGATCGGACCGGTTTGCGAAGAGAGCACCGAGTACGACGCCGGCCTTTCCCGGTAGAACATACGGCTCGAGCGAGCCAGGCCGCATATCGGTGCAGAGGACGCGCAATCCCGGTCGATCCAGCACCTCCTGCCATTGCGAGGACGAAGCCTTGAGACGCCGTGTGGCCGCCTGGGCGGCATCGACCTGCTGGGCATCCTGCGCAGCCCAGATCAGCGCGACGTAGCGAAACATGATCGTCTCCGCAGCGGCTCAGATGGCCAGGATGGGCGTGTATCCACTGATCTCTTCGGGAGTGCAGTCGAGCACCAACGTGCCGAGTTGCAGCCAGCTATGCGCCGCCCATGGCGTGGGTCGCACCGCGATGACCCACGTCGGATGGATGTTGTAGTGAGCCAGGAACTTCAGTAACGCGAGAGCATGAAACAGACATTGGTCCTTCGCCGCGAACGCATAGGGTCGCAGGCGACGGAAGACGGACACTAGCTCGACCGTGTGTTGCAGGTCGATGTCATGGGTTATACCGGCTTTGCTTTCTGCAACTTCGCACGCGATGGAATACAGGAGACGCGAGTCGACCGCTCGCTTCGCCCAGATGCACGCGCGCAAGAAGGCGATGAAGTGAAGCAGATGCAGGCGCGGCGCGGCGGAGAGTTCGTAGCCGACGCTGGTCAACGTCGCGCCGGTGTCGATCGCGGTGAAGCTTGGTCCGGACTCAGTCGGTGCGTCCGGAGTCAGAAAGCCTGCTTTGACCAGGGCGTCGGCCAAGCGAGCCGCATCCTCGGGCTGCATGGGCTCCAACGAATTTCCAGCAGATGTCGACGCGTCGGACCAGTTGGTCGCCAGCGCCGATAGCGATCGCGCCTCGCGGTAACCCAGGCCGAAGTAGCGGTTACGTTTCAGATCGAGCAGGACCGCGCCGGTTGCAGTCACACAAATCCGAGTGTGACGCGGCATCCAGAATTCTTTGTTCGTATGCGTGCCGATGTCGGGCACAGATTTTTCTAAGTCGGCCCTCGTGGCCAGTCCCGTGAGACCGCAGGGTGTGCAGTTGCCTGCACACCCCCTCCGTTGGGTTAACAGCGCGCGTGTCCCGGACCGTACAGGCTGTCGACGCTCACAGCCGGCACCGACGTGCACCGTGTCTCCATCATTGCATCACCCAGATCGATGATTTCGAGTTGCTCCATGATCGACCCCTTGAAGTGAGTTCCCAAGACAACGTGAGATGACGGAAGTTGGGCGCTGCGGCGGGTTCAGCTTGCGAGTGGGCGCCTTGCTCCGGCCGCGAAGCCATCGTGGCTCCTGGCTATCCCCTTCGACTAGCGCAATCCTTATGTTCTACCGCGCAGATTTCCGCCGGATCCCGGCAGTGAGCCCGGAATTCCAATTAGAAGGACCGTGCATCCGCGAGCACCAAGCCCTCGCACAAGTCCCGACGCTGGAAACCCTTAGAACTTTTTTGCGATTTTCACGTAAACGAAGCGCTGTCTCAGGTCTGCCTGGGTGATGTCGTAACCTGAGGACAAAGCTGATTCCGAAAACGGCGGCGCCGCATTGAACAGATTGACGGCGCCGGCTCTGAGCTCAAAGCCACTCCACGGCGACTGCTCGCCTGCAATCTTTCCGAGCTCCACGGAGACCTGTGCATCCACGACTGCCTGCGCAGAGACTGCCCGACCGTTACGGCCGCCGAGGAATGTAGCGTCATCGTATGAAGGAACGTACCGCATTGAGGTCGCGATACCGAATCCTTGCCGGCTCCAGCTGAAGCTTGCAACCGCGCGCCACCTCGGAATCGTCCCCTGGAAGTTCGCCACGCCGACGCGGCTAACGTCTAGACCCTCGATAAGGTTCGAAGTCGTAAAATCGTGAACCCACGTGCCGGACAATTCAGGCGTAAACCGACCGGCACGCGTATCCAGCGTCACGGAGGCACTAAGGTCCACACCACTCGTGCGAAGGCTTCCAAAGTTCATGCGTGTGATATCGATCAGCTCCACCGATCCAGGTATGCCTGCCACGATGTCCGAGTCAGACGGCGGTGCACGAAGAACTCTGTCAGGAACGAGACTCTCGGCGGCAAGCAACTGTGCTGCAGCCGGAATTGCGATGGTGTCATCGATGTCGATTCGCCAGTAGTTCGCTCCCAGGCGAACTGGCAGCCACTTCTTCGGCTCGAATCGCAGGCCAACGTTAAGCGAATCTGCGCTGGATGGCTTCAAGTCCGGGTTACCGCCCGTACGCCAGATTGGCAATGCAAATTCGCTGTTCCGAGCCGGATCTACGATCGGTATCCGAACGTCGGAGTTCGGCATGTAGAGGTCGAAGAGTGTCGGCGGGCGGAAGCTTTGGGCAACGGACGTACGCAGCGTCAGGGCCGTCGTCGGCCGCCAGATCAGCGCATACTCCGGGTTGAAAATTCGACCCACGTCCGAATAGTCGTCCAAGCGACCGGAGAGCACTAAGACCAGGTCGTGGACGGCAGGAATCTGCGCTGCTTCACTCACCAGTGGTAACCGCAATTCGCCAAACGCGGCAACAATGGAGCGTTGGTTCGAGCCGCAGATGTTTAGCGGCAGTCCTTGCTCGTAACGTATTCCCTCTTCGCGCCATTCAGCGCCGGCTACGAGCTCGACAGCGCCAGCCGGCAACGCAACCAATGGGCCTCGAGCGGACGCGACCGATTGGGTTGCCGCCGTGCGATACCGACTTCGGGACGGCGGCGCCAGCATGGATGCAAGCAGGGCAGGAGAGTTAGCTCCGCTCCCACCGAAAGGATTCAATGCATCATCAGGATCTGACGCGGCCAACGCCTGGTTAACGAGAATAGGGTCGAGTTCTCTGGCGCGCGTCGTTACCGCGTCGTTCTCACTCTTCTGCAACCACGCTTCCCAATCGAAATCCCCTATTCGGCCGCGTAGCCCACCTGCGGCCCGAACCATCTCAGTTGCATTTGCAAAAGTTCGCGGACCCAAATCCGTTAGAAGAGCATCCACCAGCACGTCCTTGCCGAATGGGTTGTGCGGATTGGCGCCGCTGACCAGCGCACTACTAAGAGCAGGTGGCTCGAACTGCGCCAAGGTCTCGTTGTTGACATACAGGAACTCGGCGTACGCGATGAGCTGGTTCGTTAGCTCATATTCGCCATTCGCAATTGCGGACTTGCGGGTGCCGGCGATGATGATCGACTGATAACGCAAGAGACTTTCGAGATTTCTTTGCCCCGCGGTGTTCAGGAAATCCGCCGCCGTGAGCGTAGCGCCGGAGGATATCGTCGGTATCGCCGCGAAGCTTGACGGCATGCCGGGTAAATTTTCACCCGTGATGGAACTAACATTGCCCGGCGAAGCAGTTGGGGAACGCCAGTCCATGCTGCCGAAGCGCGTGAAGTCCTGATTGTTCCAGCGATCGCGTTCCCGGCCGAGTAGCGGGCTTCGGTCGAAGTAGTCGAGCACGAACGAACCCCGGGCACGACCGTAGCTGCCGCCGGCGCCGAAGCCGGCATGACGCTCGACTGCGCCACCGTCTGCAGCGCCATAGTCGATGTCGAGCCTGGGTTCTAGGATGTTCTCCTTGAGCCGTATATTGACCACGCCGCCGATCGCGTCAGCGCCATAAATCGCAGACGTAGAATCGGACACTATCTCGACGCCCTCAACAGCACCAAGAGGAATGATATTGAGATCGAAAGCGTTGACAGTGAGCGCGCTTGCGGTAGCAATCGTCCGTCTTCCGTTAATGAGCACGAGCGTAGTATCGAACCCCAGGCCGCGCAGATCAGCAAACTGCGTTCCGTCTCCCAAGAAAGACCCGGGCTGTAAACTCGGCTGCTGGGTGACGTACCGGAAGAGATCCGTCACCGTCGAAGCTCCCGACGCATCTATGTCCGCTCGATCGAACACCTGCACCGGAACATCGAGATCCAAGCTATCGAACACACTGTCGAAAATCCTCTGCCCCTCAACCGTCACCCTCCAATCAAACGCATACGGCCCCATTGCCGACCCGCTCTTCTCTCCCCCATTCGCCATGCTCAGCTGCTGTCCTTTCTCCATCTGCGAGTGCTGCTGATCCTTATCCGCAACCACCGCATTCACGCCTCCAGGCGGTGAATTCACAGGTGGCGAAAGAATCGAGATCGTCCGCGGATTCACCCACTCGAACGTGAAGCCATCAGGAAGGAGCTTGTCCAGAGTCTCCTTGGCAGTGAGGTAACCCTTGACCGGCCCCACCATCACTTGCTCTTCGGCCTCGTCCGTCGGCAGATAGCCGTATTGCAGCTGGGTCTGGTCCGAGAACTTCTGCAGGGCTTGCGACAGCGGCATCTTGTCGATGTCGATGTTGTACTGGCGCGAGGGTTCGTCGGTACCGGCGAACGCGCCATGGCAAAGCGCAACGCAGGCGAGCACGCTGACGAGAAATGCTCGTGCCGCAGAGTCCTTGGCGTGGCGATTCATTACGGCGCAGCCCCGGCTGCGTCAGCGATGGCGCTCGGGCTGTTTGATATGGATCAGTTCAGGCGACTCCCGCACCACGGACGCTTGCGCTGCCTTGCCGACGGTATCGGCAAACGAAAGCGGATCGATAGCATCGAACCTGCCGCGCATCTGCCGCGCACTCGTCTCCTCGTCGACGACGATCTTGATGTCGTTGTAGTCGTTGAACTGCGCGACTGCGTCCCCGATCGTGTTTCCCTCCGACAGGTAGACATGACCCCAATCGATCGCCCGTTCCGAGTCGACGTGTGCGATTTGCGGTTGACCGGATCCTGACACGATCAGTTGCTGATCCTGCACCAGCGGCACGGTTTCGAACTTCACCTCGCTGTCCGCAGCAGGAGTAACGATTACCGAGCCTTCGAGCATGGTCACGGTAACACCCTCATCGGTACTTTCCACACCGAACTGCGTGCCCGTGGCTCTGATGATCACGCCGCCGGCCTCGACGAAGAACGGACGCGACGGATCCTTAGCAACCCGGAAAAATGCCCTGCCCGCCTCGAGTGAGATCAATCGTTGATCGTCGCCGATGTCGTGATGCAGCCGGGTGAACGGCGCAGCGGTGATCGAGCTGCCATCGCTCAGCGGCACGCTGCGCCACTCGCTCGCCTGCGTCTGCAGTGTGTGATCGAACCACGCGATCTTCGCGACCAATCCCAGCACCGCGCTGAGAGCGAGCGCCGCTGCACCCGCCGCGAGCCTCGTCTTCCAAAGCTTCATGCGACTCGCGCTGCGTGCGTTCGTTTTCTCATTCTCGCGCGGTCCCAGCGGCACGACGTTCGAGAACGTGTCCTCGTTCGTGACGTACAGCTTCAGCTTCGTGTTCTGCAGCCACGAGTACATGCGGCACATGCGCAGCGTCTCGGCGATGTGCACAGGCGAAGTCTTGAGCCACTGCAGATATTCGAATCGTTCGGCGATGCTCAGATCGCCGCAGTGCCAGCGCAGCAGCCATTCCGCCGCTTGCTCCGGGATCGACATCATTGTCGGGTTGTCGTCAATGCGGTCCGTCATGACAGCCTACCTCAGCGTTGATCCATGTCCTCCAGGTCCTCAAGATTCAGCTGCGACCGCAACTGGCTATACGCTCTTGTCAGATCGCGCAGCACGACGCGCGGGCTCAATCCCAATCGGTCCGTGATCTGCTTGTAGGTGAGCCCTTCGTTCACGTGCAGCAGCAGCACCTCACGCTGCCGCGGCGGTAGTCGTTGCACGGCTGCTTGAACGTGCTCGCGCGCGCGGCCGTACGCCACGGCGTTTTCCGGCTCAGCGCCGGGCGCGCTCTGCAAATCTTCCAGCCAGCTGTTGTCGTGCGGCTGCCGATGCTGAGCACGCTCGCGCCATTCGTTGGCGACGTTCGAGGCGATGCGAAACAGATAGCTCTGCGGATTGTCGATAGCGATGTCGTCGCTATAGCGGAGCAGTCGCAGGAAGACTTCCTGCGCGAGATCATCGATCTCGGCGGATGGCACCGACGAGCGGCTCGACAACCAATAGCGGATCGGCCGACGCCAGCGCTGGAACCATGAAATCAACCGACCGTCACGAGGATCCTGCGCACGCTCTCCCAAGTCACCTCGCGCATCGGACATCGACGCACCCTCCCCATTACTGCACGCCAGCAGCTCTTGTTTTCTTCGACAGCTGAATCCGCGACATCGCTCTTCGATCCGTCGCCCCGAGGCACTCGGGGTCCGCTGAGCAAGAATGTCAAGAAATCTGAACCGCCTTAAATGTAGACCGCCTCAGGTCGCGTGATAAGCCCCCGAATGCTTTTCGAACGCTGCGATGAATACGTACGAGGGATTCCCGCCGTATTTTCGCCAGCGCTTTTTGTTGAGTCGCGCGCGAATGCGCGCGGGTTCTATCGATGCGAAGAATCGGCAGCGCGTTCAGGAACTGCTGGGCTTATGTCAGCGGCCGGCGACTTCGCACGCGCCGAGAGCAGCATCAGCGCAGCAGCGTACAAGACGATGATGACAACCAACCAACGCAGCCACGTCAGCGGCAAAGAATGCACGACGTACGCTGCGAGCAGCACCGCTGGAATTCCGCCGATCGCCAGACCGAGCGCGGCGCGCAGATCGTATTTGCGATCACGGATGAAGCGCAGCGTTGCAACCGGCATCAGCATCGCGCACGAGCCCATCATGATCGGAAACGCCGCGATCGGATTCATGCCCAGCAGGCTGACGAGGATCAGACACGGCGCGTACAAGCCGATGCCAAGCGTCATCAGCGCGCCGAGCACGAAGTTAATCGCAACAGCGACGACCAGCTTTACGCCGTCGAGCTCCAGCGCAGCACCACCGCTCGGCAACTGATCGAGATTCATGAGCGCAAACAGAATCGCGGCAACCGACAGCGCGACGCCCATCGAGACCTGAATCGCCCGACGCGGCAACCTGGCCACAACGCCCGCACCCAGCCATGCGCCGATTGCGGAAGCCGCCATCATCGAGACCAGCGTGGCGGGTCCAACGCGCACCACGCCGATGAAGATCAGGCCCTGCGCAACCGTGGGCACCATGTGGCCCACGTTCAGCGTGCCCGGAATCATTTCGTCGGCAACGACGCGCCGAAATTTGAACGCGGCAGTCGTCGGCGCAAACGAGCCGATGCCAAGCGTGTCGAAAAAATTGGTGACGAAGCCGATCGCCAGGTGCAGCACACCGGGCTTCGCCGACGCACCGGCGGATCGAGCGCGCTCGATGCGAACCCACTGCCATATGACGTAGGCGCCCAGCGCGGCGAGAACGGCGAGCAGAATGTGTGCTGTGGTCACGCCGCGCCTAACGTCGGACCGCAGGCCGCGCTTTCAGCGCGTGTGCCAGAATCCCCTTCACCGTTTCCAGCTCGCGAGCGTCGAGCGGCAGACGCGGCCCGCGCACGACGTAAGTGCCGCGACCAACCTCGGCCTGCACCCACTTGATGTACTGAACGAACTTCGGAACCGTATCGAGGCGCAACAGCGGCAGGAACCAGTTGTAGATGTCACGCGCACGCGCCTTGTCGCCGCGTATCGCAGCCTCGAACAGCGCGACGGACTCTTCGGGAAATGCATTCACCAGACCGGCGATCCAACCCTCCGCGCCCGCTGCAATGCCTTCGACGACTGCATCGTCCATGCCGACCAGGATCGTCAGCCGCTCGTGCAACAGCGCGCGGATCGCGGTAACGCGCCGCGCGTCGCCGCTCGATTCTTTCACGGCGTGCAGGTTGGGATGTTCGGCAGCCAGCTCGACGATCTGCTCCGGCAGAAAGTCGGTTTTGTACGCCGGCGGATTGTTGTAGAGCATGCACGACAGTTTGGTCGCGTTGATGATCGCGCTCACGTGCGCCTTCATCTCTCGCCAATCGGTGCTGTAGACATACGGCGGCAACACCATCAACCCGGCGCATCCCGCTTCCTCGGCGCCGCGTGCCAGCCTGACTGCGTCAGGGGTGCTCAGCGATGCGATCCCAAGGACGACCGGCACTTGCCGGCCGACCGCCTGCACGCAGGTCGCGGTGACTGCCAGCTTCTCATCGAAGCTCAGCGTGGCCGCTTCGCCGAGCGAGCCGCAGCAGACGATTCCGGTGCAGCCGCTGCGAATCAGCCACTCGCAGTGACGGCCGAGCGCGGGATGATCGACGGCACCACCCGCGTCGAGATTGGTCGTGATCGCAGGAATGACACCCTTCCAATTCATTGAGCGGTACCCCGTATCTTCGTTCTCATGAATAGCGCTGCGGGCTCAAGGGTTCGAGCGCGACCCGCGGCTGCTCGCCGGACAGAACCTGGCTCACCAGCCGCCCGGTGATCGGCGCGAGGCTGATCCCGAGCATTGCGTGCCCGGCGGCCACGCACAGGTTCGAGTATGGCGCAAATCGACCGATGTAAGGTAAGCCGTCGGGCGAGCACGGACGCAGCCCGGCCCAAGGCCGCACCTGCGCGATGTCCTGGGCTCGAAGCGCAGGAAAGTACTGTGCCGCTGCCGCTGCAATCGTCTGCGTCCGGCGCACGCTCACCGCGCGGTCCAGGCCGGCGAACTCCATAGTGCCGCCAATGCGCAGTGAGCTGCCCATCGGGGTCACGGCCACGTGGGCCTCGCTCAGGACCGAGCATAGCCGTGGCATCTGCGCTGGATTGGGCAGCGTGAAGCTGTAGCCCTTGCCGCCCTGGAGCAGCAGTCTGCGCCCCAGCGAACGCACGAGCTCCGCAGACCACGCGCCCGCAGCGAGCACGAACTCGTCCGCAACGATTTCGCCTTGTGAAGTCGCGACGGCAGTGATGCGTCCGCCGCTCGTTCTCCACGCGTCCAGTTGCGTCGACCAATGAATCGTGACGCCCGCAGCAGTCACCAGCTCCGTAAGCTTGCGCATGAGCAAGCGCGGATCCAGATGAGCGTCCAGCGGGTAGAACACTGCACCGATGATGTCCATCGTGATGCCGGGGTCGATCTCGGCCGCGCGCGTCGCGGAAATGATTTCCACCGGCAGGTCGAGGTCGCGCGCGCGCCGCGCCGCACGAGTTTCTTCTTCGAGCCCGGCTCGCGTACGACACAGCATCATCATGCCGCGCTTCGTCAGCCCGAACGCGTTGTCGCAACGATCCGCGAGCTGCTCGTACAACTCGCGACTGGCGATCAGCAGATCGCGCAAGATCGGTCCGGCGCGGTTGACGTGCTCGGGATTCGCGGCGCGCATGAATTGCACGATCCAGGCAGCGAGTGCCGGGTCGAAGCGCGGACGAATGTAGAAGGGACTGCCTGGATCGAGCAGCCAGCGCAGGCCGAGTCCGATCGCGCCGGGTGCGGCCAGCGGCGTGAAATGGCTCGGCACCACCATGCCGGCATTGCCGAATGAGCAGCCGTCGGCGCCCGCGCTAGCGCGTTCGATCACCGTAACTTCAAAACCGCGCTCACGCAGATAAAGAGCGCTGCATAGCCCGATCGCGCCGGCGCCGCAGATCAGGACATGCTTCATGCACCGCTGCCGGAGTGCAGCGGGCGGATTCCCCAACGAAATGGATCGTTTGCGTCCAGACGCAAAGTCGCTTCTGCCGTGACGTGCGCGCTGCCGGTGATGAACGGCGCGATCTCGCCGGTGCGTCGGTCAACCCAGCGATAGCGTGCCGAGAACGCGCTGCCAATCACGCTCTCCTGCACCCACACCTCGTCCTCGGCCAGTTTCCCATCGGCGGCGAGGCACGCGAGCTTGGCGCTCGTGCCGGTACCGCACGGCGACCGGTCGTAGGCCTTGCCCGGGCACAACACGAAATTCCGGCTGTTCGCCCCGCTCGCGGCCGACGGCACGAACATTTCGACGTGATCGACCTCAGGGTGACCCACGGCGTTCACTGCCTGGCGCACGCGCCAGGTGAAATCCGTCAGCGCATCGACGTTCTGCAGATCTATGCGCAGCTCGTGACGGTCGACCAGAAAAAACCAGTTGCCGCCCCAGGCAACGTCGCCGCGGACCTCGCCGACGCCGGGCACCTGCACGGCGACCTGCTTGTGCTTGCGGAAGCTCGTGACGTTGGAGATCGTGATCTGCCCATCGGGGTGCAGCACTGCCTCTACCGGACCGACCGGCGTATCGATCTTTACGAGCCCGGGCTGCAGCTGCCCCGCGTAGGCGAGCGAAGCGACCAGACCGATCGTGCCGTGGCCGCACATGCCGAGAAAGCCGACGTTGTTGAAGAAGATGACGCCGAACCGGCAATCGCTGCGGTGGGGCGGACACAGCAGCGCCCCGACGACGACGTCCGAGCCGCGCGGCTCGTTGACGATGGCGGAGCGGTAGTGGTCGAACTGCTCACGAAAGCGCGCGAGGCGCTCGCTGAGAGGCCCGTTGCCCAGATCCGGTCCGCCTTCCAGCACCAGCCGGGTCGGCTCCCCGCAGGTGTGCGAGTCGATGATGCGGACCCCTGGGGGCGCGTTTGAGACCAAGGTCGTACCTCGCGAGCGAAGCCGGGCTCGATTGCCGGCCCGGCATTCTAGCGAGGATTCTGGGGCGGTGCGGGCTGCGGTAGCAGACGGATGGTGTCGCGGGATTCGCGCACTGCGATGCCTTTGCGGGCTTTGACAATCGTGTCGGCAAACGACGCCGGATCGTCTGCATGGAACACGCCGCGCACCTGCTTCGCGCTCAGCGCGGGATCGACGATGAGCTGGATGCGATTGCGGCGATTGAACTCCTCGGCCGCAGCGTCGATCGTGTCGTTCTCGAACACGAGGTGGCGATTGGCCCACGCAAGTTTGCGCGCAGCGTCGACCTGACGAATGACCGGCGGCCATGCACCCGACACCGTCAGCTGCTCACCTGCCGTCAGCGAGACAGCGCCCGCTCGTCCCATGCCGTCGCTGACCACCACGGTGCCTTCCTCGAGCGTGACGATCACGTCGTGCTCGCGGCGATCCACTCCGAAGCGCGTGCCCGTTGCGCGCACGATTGCCAAACCAGCTTCGACGATGAACGGACGCGCCGGATCCTTTGCGACCTGGAACAGCGCTTCGCCGTGCGACAGACGCAGCAGCCGCTGCTTGTTGCCGAAGCGGTCGCGCAGTTCCGTGCGCGGACCGACGCTGACGAAGCTGCCGTCGTTGAGCGTCATGCTGCGCCACTCGCTCGCCTGCGTCTCGATCGCCGACTCGAGCCACGTGCGAGTCATGATCGTGCCGCCGACCAGCACGAGTCCGATTGCGACAGCAACGGCGAGCATACGCACGTGCCAGCTGCTGCGCGTTCGAGCCGGTTGCTTGAGCTGCTCGCGCGCTGCGAGCTCGATGATGTTGGAGACGTCGTCCTCGTTCATGAAGAAGAGCTGCTTCTTCATCGGGTAGAGGACGCAGTAGAGGCGGCAGATCTCCAGGGTCTCGGTGATGTGCGCGGGCGACTGCTTCAGCCACTGCAGATAAGCGAAGCGCTCGGCAACGTTGAGATCAAACGCGTGCAGGCGGAGGAACCACTGCGCTGCGTGCTCCCTGATCGACGACGGCGTGCCTTCTTCGGTACGTTCCATACGCGTGGTCACCCTTACCTCGTGTAGACCGCCGCATGAGGAGACGTCAGCCCCGGCGACGCTGATTTTGCCGGAAACTCACAGACGACCTCGATCGCCGACCTGCCCGAAACACTAAATTTTCCGCGATATTTTCTACCCGAAGATGTTCTCAGTCGTATGACAGCCGCGGCATCATCATCGCCAGCAAGCGCGTGCGGCTGCGCACACCGCACTTCTTGTAGACCGACGTCAACTGCGTCTTCACCGTGCGCACGCTCTTGTCGAGCTGCGCAGCGATCTCCTTGTTGCTGAATCCGATGCGCACGAACTGCACCAGCTCGCGCTCCGCAACTGTCAGCTCGCCAGGCAGTGACTGAATCGCATTGTGCTTCGTCGCATCGTCGGGCCGCGCGGCACCAGCCGAGCCCGCACGCCGCTCCACCGCTGACGAACGTTGCAACGTCGTTTCCAGATGCGGATGCAATCGTTGCAACAACGCCATATCGCGCGCGGTGAAGTCGCCCTGCTCTGCTGTACGTCGGATCACGATTTCAGAAACGAGACGGTCTGCGTCCCAGAACAGCAAGCACGCGATCACCTGCGAGGGCCGATAAACCTTGAGGCCGGGATGCGACAGCACGAACGCCGGCATCATGTCACGCGGCCGTTGTGCATTCGGCGTGGTCAGGATACGGGACGCATCGAGATACGCGACGCACGCGTCGTGCGGCATGAGCTCGTCGAGGATTTGCAGCAACGCGCTCCAGAATTCATGAATGTCGATGCTCGCGTGCAGCCGCAGCAACAGCGACTCGAAACGCGGATCGTCGAGTGACGGCGCCGCCGCGCGCGTGGTCCATTCACGCGCGTGCAGCGCTCCTGCTGCAACAGACCGGTGTGCCCCCATGATTCTTGTCGTGCCAAGTGAGCGTGCAAAGACGCGGGCCCAACAGTGAGACCGCTCGTGTTCGCGCGATCATCCCGGCTCGGCTGTGACGCTTTTATTGCCTTCGCTATTCCGCTTTGATCAGCAGCGTGTCTGCTGCGAGTCGCCGCACGGCGACGGGCGAGGTTTTGTCAACGGTCTGCGCGAATGCAACGGGATCGGCTGCATCGAAGCTGCCGCGCACTGGCAACGTGCCCGCACGCGGATCGAGACGCAGCTGAATGCGGTTACGCAGATTGAATTCTGCGACAGCGTCCGCGAGCGTGTCGCCGGCCTTGAACATCAACTGTCGTTCGCGCCACGCGAGCGCGTAGCGAACGTCGATGCGACTTGGCGTCACCGGCCACGTCTTGGCGATCCGCAGCTGATAGTCCGCAGTAATGGGCACGCTCAAGCCCGAGGGTTCGTCGTCGCTCGCTCGCGACGTCGCGGTACTCGGCGTTACGCGCACCGTGCCTTCGCGTACCGTTACGATCACCTCGTCCTTGCGGCTCGATACGGCAAACTCGGTGCCCACCGCTTGCACTGCATACGCATTCGCCTGCACCAGGAACGGACGCGACGCATCCTTCGCAACCTTGAAATAAGCCTCGCCACGCACTAACGCGATCGCGCGTCGTTTGTCGCCGATGTCCAGAGTCAGCCGCGTGTTCGGGCCGAGTTGCAACTCGCTGCCGTCTGCGAGATTGACTGCCTGCCACTCGCCCAGAGCTGTCTCGATCGAATGCTCGCGCCACGCAGTGCCTATGCCAAGAGACAGCAGCGTTGCGACTGCAAGCACCGCGATCGCGGCAGCGATCTTCCATCGCAGCGACCCGAGGGTGCGCTTGGTGGAGTGTTGACTCTCGCCCGCAAACAACGGCACGACATTCGAAGGATCTTCGCCGGTCAGCACGAAGTTAAGCTGCGCGCTGCGCACATTGCCATCGATGCTGGCGATCCGCAGATACTCGGCGACGTGGACTTGCGATTGCTTGAGCCAACGCAGAAAGCGCTGCCGCTCATCGAAGGGAACGTCGGGATCCTGCATGCGCGCGAACCACTCAGCAGCTTCCTGGCTGATCAACTCGCGCTTCCTTTTGTCGCGACGATCCGAGTCGCGATGATCTGCGTCCTTCATGACTGTCGGCAGCGCCGCGCACAGGCGACGCAGCCGTCTCTTCCTGCTCCCGCCGAGCGGGGTCCCTTATGCCATACGATCGGGTGGGGCAGCAATTACAGCCCCGGGGAGACTACGTATTGTTGGCAGTCAGAATGGCTTGCCCGGAGCAGGCGATTCCGCCGATCCGGCGCGTCGCGAAACGATCCGCAGCGTGTCACCAGTGCGGACCAGCTCGACGTCTTCGCTGGCGCCGACGATCGTCCTGGCAAAGGTCTCCGGATCGCTGGCGTCGAAGATGCAGCACAAGTGCAAATCGGCAACGCCTGCATCCTCGATCACGATCTGCAGCCGGTTGCGACGATTGAATTCCCGCACCGCCTCCGCGACGGTTTCCTGCTGCAGACTCAACTGACCGCTGGCCCAGGCGAGTTCGGTCAGCGCGTCGACCTTCTCCTTCCGCAGCGGAATGGCCGGAGCGTTGAGCGCAATCTCGACGCCCTCGTCTTTCTCGAGCGCGGTCGCGACTCGCAGATCGACGTCGTGCTCCAACAGCGGAGCTTGCCCGCCCTGAACGACGGCGACCTTACCCTCTGCGACCGTCACGCGGACGCTGTCATCGGTGTGGTCGACACCGAAGCGCGTGCCGACTGCGCGAGCGAAGACGCCGGCGGCATCGACGATGAACGGGCGCGAAGCATCCTTCGACACCTCGAACATGGTCTCGCCGCGCTGCAAGTGGACGCGGCGAAAGCCGTCGCTGAATTCGACCCGCAACAGCGTGTTCGGCCCCACGCTCAGGCGGCTGCCGTCCGCGAGCTGCACCCGGCGCCACTCGCCGATGCGCGTTTCGATCGTATTGCTCGACAGCGCCATGTAGCCGATCACGCCGATGAGCGCGAGACAGCAGGCCGCTGCCAGAACCATGAACCTGCGAGGCACGAAAGTGCGCAGCCGCTCGGCCGCCTCCTCGCTCGGCGCCAGCCCACGCTGCATGAGCGGAATGACGTTGGACGCCACGTCGTCGGGCAGCAGTGTCGGCACCTTGGCGCGCTTGACGCGGCCATACAGCTGACACAGCCGCATGAACTCGGCGATGTGGCTCGGCGCCTGCTTGAGCCAGCGCACGAACTTGCGGCGGTCGGCCATCGTGAGGTCACGATCCCGCAGCCGGATGAACCACTCCGCAGCCTGGTCGCTGACCGACTGCTGGAGACCTTCGTCATGCTCCTTCATTGCCATATCACCTATTCTCCATGTCGCCGAGGTCATCCTGCTTGAGTTGCATGCGCAACTGGCTATAAGCGCGCGTGAGGTCTCGCAGGATCACTCGGTAGGTCAGTCCCTGGCGTTCCGCAATCTGCTTGTACGTGAGCCCTTCGTTCACGTGCAGCAGCAGGACCTCCCGCTGCCGCCTGGGCAGCTTGTTCACTGCCTCTTGCATGTGTTTGTTGGCCACCTCGCGAGCAATGGTGTTCTCGGGTTCGTCGTTGAATTCGACCTGCAGGTCTTCGAGCCAGCTGTCGTCGTGCGGCTTGCGATGGCGCGCGCGCTCCTGCCACTCGTTGGCGACGTTGGCGGCGATCCGGAAGAGATAGCCCTGCGGGTTGTCGATAGCCACGTCATCGCTATACCGCAACAGGCGCAGAAAAACCTCCTGGGCGAGATCGTCCAGGTCCGCGGTAGGCACGGAGGAACGGTGCGACAGCCACTGACGGATCGGCTTGCGCCAGCGCTTGAACCAGGTGACCAGCCGGGTATTGCGCGGATCGTTCTCTGGATCAGGGCTGTTCTGGCGCGAGACGGCGGCCGGCTCGCTCGCCGGGTCGGTCTCGTCTTCGTCGTTCTGCCTGCGATCGATCACTAACAGCCTGCCGCTCGGGGTCTAAATCTGACTCTCTCAGATCTAGACCGGCCCAGGCGACGGGGTCAGCTCCCTGAACGGCCCTCTGCGCAGGCGGGCGCACTGCACCGCAGGCGGCGACAGCTACCAGTCAGCAGTCGTGAACGGCCTCAGCAGCAGCTCTTTGGAGATCGTGGCGACCTGCTTGAAGCGCTCTTCGTGATAGGCCTTCAGCGCCTGACGCAGCGGCGCCGGCTCATCGGCTGCTGCCAGCTCTGCGAGGCGCCCGACTTCGACGAACACGTTCGGGACGATCTCGCATTCCAGGACCCGCGCGTGATGCAGGCGATCGTTCATGTTGCGGATGATCTCGACGAACTCACTCACCCCTGAGCGCGTCGCGATCTGCAGGAACAGCTCGCCGGTCTGGCGAGCCAACTGCTCGGCGTTACGCTCCTGAACCGGGACTTCCTCGGTCGCCGTCGGCGTCGCAGGCGGCTGCGCAGGCTGCTCCGGCCAGCGTCCGACGGCTGCATCCAGGATCGTCTGGTTCACGGAGTACAGACCGAAGATGTCGTCCTCCGACGGCGTGCGCGCGAAGAACCCGCGCTTCGGTACGGACATGATCATGCGCTCCGCCGCGAGGCGGGTAAGCGCCTCACGCACCGGCGTCGTGCTGACGCCGAGCTCATCGGCGAGCACGCCGATCTGCAGGAGCTGCCCCGGCACGAGTGTCTGCGCGAGCAGCCAGTTCTTGATGCGTTCGTAGACGGCACCTTCTGTCATGGGGTCCTCGTCGCTCTTTCTGGAAGCTTCATTGCCCAGCTGAAGCGGAGTCCGTCGCTTCAAAGAGATGTGTGCCAGTGTGTTCATGCGTTCACTCTTGCTCGCGTCGATGCACGACGCGTCCCCGGTTACAAGCGCGGCAGGAATCGGCAGGCGACGACGGGAGCCTTCCCCATTAGATAAGTGATGGTCACGACGGCTCCCCTCCCTGGTGCCGGCAAGACTGACTTAATTCCCCCAGCGGCGGAATTGAGCTGATCGGATCAGTACAGGCTGTGAGGGCAAGCCCGGCTAGGATCGCTTGGCCTGACGGGGCTCGTCGTCGTCGTCGTCCGCAGTGGAACGGATGACATCGCCGAAGGCGATCTGGCGACTGACGAGCGCGTGCACGATGGCCTGGACGCGCGTGGCCACGCTGAGCCGCCGCTTCGCATGCTCGATGTGATTGTGCACGGTCCGCTCGCTGATCCCGAGAATGCGACCCGCGACCCAGTCGCTCTTGCCTTGCGCTGCCAGCTCCAGGCATTGGCGTTCGCGCCGGGTCAGACCGCGCGGCACGCTGTCGCCGGGTTTCGCTTCCGCGTCCCGACTCAGCGCCGAGTACATGTAACAAGCCATGAGTTGCACGGCGAGATAGCTCTCGTTCGCCACCGCGGCGGAATCCGGCACGACCGAGCACGACGCGCGGAACGCACTCGTCGGACGCGGCGTGTGAATCGGCACTGTGTAGCCGTGCTCGATGCCGAAGCGTCGCGCCTCTTCCATCATCTCCAACTGCGGCGCCGTCAACTCGGCGCGAAATTCCTCAGCATCCCAGAAGAACGGCGTGAGCGAGCGATTGGCGTAATGGAAAACGGGATCGATGTAGTAGAAGTCGAGCTCGCTGAACGCGCGCACCCACTCCGCCGGATAATTGTGCAGCGCCACCGCGCCGCGCGGCGGCCGCAACAGGTCGACGTGCGAGCAGCAGGAGAAAAAGCGAAATCCGAATTCATCGAGCGCGCGCTGGAACACTGTCGCCAGCTCGCTGGCCGGCATGCCACGCCGACTTTGCTCGATGAAGGAATGTGCACGATCGAGTTGATTCACATCCGCGTCCTTTTCGGATTCCCTTGTCGCGCGGCCCCCATGATCTTCATGAGGCCGCGCGCGAGCTCTAACCGACAACGCCGTTTCCGTACGGACCGGGACACCCGCTGAGTTGCCGACGAAGTTTTCTACCAGATCACGGACCGCGCTCGCTGAGACATTTCGGCAAAAATGTCCGGCAGGAGAATAAATACGGACTGGTCATTAACCCGGGCATTATCCCCAGCGCAACTGTCGGCGACAGAAGACGAGCACCGGCAGGCTGTCGGTGCAATCTGTCAAATTGCAGCGAGGATGATCTTGCCCATGTGCTCGCTGCTTTCCATGCGTGCGTGCGCTTTGCTGGCTTCAGCAAGTGCGAACACCGAGTCGACCACCGGACGAATGCGGCCCGCGGTCAACAACGGCCAGATCTCTTTGAGCAACTGATCGCGCATCGCACGTTTGAATTCCGCGGAGCGTGGTCGCAGCGTCGAACCGGTAACGAGCAGCCGCTGCTGCATGATCCGCATGACGTCGATCTCGCCCTTTGCGCCGCCTTGTGTCGCGATCATGACGAGCCTGCCTTCCGTCGCGAGCACCTGCAGATTGCGCGCAACGTAGCTGCCGCCGACCATGTCGAGTACGACGTTGACGCCGCGCCCGGCGGTTTCCTTGGCGATCTCGGCAACGAAATCTTCGCTCTTGTAGTCGATCGCGCGGCGCGCGCCGAGGCTTTCGCAGAAGCGGCATTTGTCGGCCGAGCCCGCAGTGGCGAACACCGTGTTGCCGCGCGCGGCAGCGAGTTGAATCGCAGTGACGCCGATGCCACTCGAGCCACCGTGCACCAGCAGCGTCTCGCCCGGCTGCAGACGGCCGAACACGAAGACGTTGCTCCACACCGTGAACATCGCTTCCGGAAGCGCTGCGGCCTGAATCATGTCGAGCGAGCCCGGAATCGGTAATACCTGGCCGGCGTCGACGCGGCAGTACTCCGCGTAACCGCCGCCCGCGAGTAACGCGCACACTGAATCCCCGACTTTGAACTCCGTAACGCTGTCACCGAGCGCGGCGATCGTGCCGGAGACTTCGAGTCCCGGATACGACGGCGCACCGGCAGGCGACGGATAGAAACCGCGACGCTGCAGAACGTCTGCGCGATTCAGTCCGGCTGCGGCGACTTTGATCAACACTTCGCCGCGACCCGGCTCCGGCACCGGACGCTCCGCAATCACGAGCGCTTCCGGTCCGCCCGGCTGCGGCACGTCGATGACCTTCATCACCTTCGGTACGTTCGACATCAGTTCTTCGCCACGCCTTCGCCCTTCATCGCTTCGAGCGCCTCGAGATCGAGATCGGCGAGTGCCGCTTTCAGATCGTCGATGCTGTCGGCCTGGCCCTCGATTTTCACCGTGAAGCGATCGCCGAGCACCATGGCGTACTCGCCACGCGAGCTGCCGCGATCCCATTGCTCATGCACCAGCCGGCCGTCGGCGCGATAGGTCTTGTCGTAGCCGTTCGAGCTTTCGTTCTCGCCTTCGATGCCTGCCCAGCCCGCGAGCGCGAGCAGTCCCTTCGCGCTGCCGGTGTCGGTGACTTGCAGATCCCATTGGCGGCCGTCTTCGCCCGTATACGTGGCCCGCGCCTCGGTCATCTGCATGCCCATCGCGCTGTTGCGCTGAGTGGAAAACGTCGAGCGATCGCGGCCGCCGAGCGTCTCCGGCAGAAACGGCTCCAGACGATCCGGCGTGACTGCTTCGACATTGCCGCTGCCGAGCGCCGCACCCATCATGTTCTTCATCGCGTCGGCCTGCGCTTGCTGGTCGCCGGACTTCTGCGCGGCTTCCATCTTCTTGCTGGCGTCCTCGACCTGCTTCGCGTACTGCTCGAGCTTGCCGACCGTGCTGTCCTTGTCGTACGTCGTCTCGTGCGAATCGCGCGTGGAGCTGAACATCGAGCCGCCGCGCATGAACATGCCCGTGCCCGTCACGGCGCCGACAACCGTGCCGATCAGCAGGCCTGCGACGAGTGCGACGATTACGATCACCGCGGTGTAGCTGCCGGCTCGTTCCGGCGGGCACTTCATCGTGTGCGGCAGACCGAGGTACAGCAGGTAGATGTTGTAGACGAGTGCCGCGAGCGCGATCAGCGTGCCGAGCAGCGGCAGGATGAGCGCAATGCCGGCGACGCACGATGCTGTGATCGAGTAAGTGATCGTCTTGAGCGCCTGCACCTTGTCCTTCGTGCCGCCGAAGGTCGGCGCGAGCGCATCGATGATCAGTCCCACGACATAGACCATCACCAGCGTCAGCACGTACTGCAGGACGAGCCGCGACAGCGCGAAGCCAGGCATGAAACGCGCGAGCAGCAGGAAGGTGAAGATCGGCGGAATCGCCGCGAGCCACACGATGTAGCCCTTGTAGAGATCCGCGACAGTGGTCGACTCGCCGGCAATCACCGGCCATTCGGTCTTCGGCGTCAGCAGGATGCCCTTGACGCGGGCAATGAGTTTGTTGAAGTCCACGGCAGGTCTCCCCGTTATCGTTGTCGGGACCCGCGGGATTCTACTTCTTCTTCGGCACGTACAGGTCTGTCAAGGTACCTTCGAACGACTCGGCGGCGAACATGATCGTCTCGGACAGCGTCGGGTGCGGATGGATCGTCAGGCCGAGGTCGGCCGCGTCGCTGCCCATCTCGATCGCCAGCGCCACTTCGGCGATCAGGTCGCCGGCGTTTGGGCCGACGATGCCGCCGCCGATGACGCGGTGGGTCGTCGGATCGAACAGCAGCTTGGTCATGCCATCGTCACGGCCCAGTGTTAACGAGCGTCCGCTCGCAACCCACGGGAACGAGGCCTTCTCGTAGGCGGTGCCTTTCACCTTCGCATCGGTTTCGGTGAGCCCGACCCAGGCGACCTCGGGATCCGTGTACGCCACCGACGGAATGACGCGAGCATCGAATGCGCGCTTCTCGCCGTGCGCGACTTCGGCCGCGAGCTTGCCTTCGTGCGATGCCTTGTGCGCAAGCATCGGTTGTCCTGCGATGTCGCCGATCGCGAAGATGTGCGGCACGTTGGTGCGCATTTGCCGATCGACGGGCACGAAGCCGCGTTCGTTGACTAACACACCAGCAGCTTCCGCACCGATGTTGCGGCCGTTCGGACTGCGCCCGACAGCGATGAGGACACGGTCGTACACCTGCGGCTCCTGCGCCGGCTCGCCTTCGAACGTCACGCGCAGGCCTTCCTTCGCGGCTTCGACCTTGGTGACTTTCGTCTTCACCATGATCCGCTCGTAGCGCTTCGCAATGCGCCGCTCGAGCGGCCGGACCAGATCGCGATCGCAGCCCGGCATCAGTCCGTCGGTGAGCTCGACGACACTGACCTTCACACCAAGAGCGTCGTACACCGTCGCCATTTCGAGGCCGATGATTCCGCCGCCGACGACCAGCATGCGCTGCGGCAGATCCAGCTCGAGCGCGCCGGTCGAGTCGATGATGCGCGGATCGTCCGGCAGGTTCGGCAGGCGAATCGATTCGGAGCCGGCGGCGATGATGCAGTGAGCGAAGGAGACGCGCCGCTTCGCGCCGTCACTCGTGACTTCGATCTCGTGCGGCGAAACGAATTTGCCGGTGCCGCGAATCACTTCCACTTTGCGTTGCTTCGCCAGAGTAGCGAGACCGCCGGTGAGCTTGCCCACCACCTTGTTCTTCCATTCACGCAACTTGGTCGCGTCGATCTGCGGCTTGCCGAACTGCACGCCCGCGCTGCCCATCGCTTCCGCTTCTTCGATCACCTTCGCGGCGTGCAGCAATGCTTTGGACGGAATGCAGCCGACGTTGAGACACACGCCGCCGAGCTGCGGCCAGCGCTCGATCAATGCCGTCTTCATGCCGAGGTCGGCGGCACGAAATGCGGCGGTGTAACCGCCGGGGCCGGCGCCGAGCACCACGACTTCGAAGTCGTACGAGGCGGACGACTTCGCAGGCTCAGCAGGCGTGGGAGCTTCGGCGGGCTTGGGAGCTTCGGGGGCCTTCGGAGCTTCTGCGGGCTTCGGCGCAGCAGCAGGCGCCGGCTGCTTCGGTTGCTCCGCGGCTGCAGACTGTTGCCCTTCAACTTCGATGATCGCGCTGCCCTTAGACACGCGATCGCCCTTCTTCACCACCACGGATTTCACGACGCCGGCGGCAGACGACGGCACATCCATCGTCGCCTTCTCAGTCTCGAGCGTGATCAGCGGCGTCTCGAGCTGCACCGTGTCGCCGGGCTTGACCAGCACGTCGATGACTTCGACGTCCTTGAAATCGCCGAGATCGGGAACGACTACGCGCGTCACGGCACGGCTTCCAGCAGGCCTTTGACGTCAGCGAGTCTCTCCGCGAGGAACGTGGTGAAACGCACGCCGCCGGCGCCGTCGATCACGCGGTGATCGTACGCGAGCGTGAACGGCAAGATCAGGCGCGGCACGAACTGTCCGTCCTTGTAGACCGGCCGCATGCTCGAGCGCGCCACGCCGAGAATCGCGACTTCCGGCGCATTGATGATCGGCGTGAACGAAGTGCCGCCGATGCCGCCGAGGCTCGACACCGTGAAGCTGGCGCCCTGCATTTCCAGAGCGGTCAACTTGCCGGCGCGCGCTTTCTCGGAGAGCGCCGCCAACTCGCGTGCCAGCTCGTAAACGTCCTTCTTGTCCGCGTCGCGGATCACCGGCACCACCAGGCCATTCGGCGTGTCAGCCGCGAAGCCGAGGTGCACGTACTTCTTCCAGACGAGATTCTGACCCGACGCGTCGAGCGAGCTGTTCACCATCGGGAATTCGCGCAGCGCCTTGACGCACGCGCGCAGAATGAATGCGAGCGGCGTGAGCTTCACGCCCGCCTTGCTCGCCTCGCCCTTGAGCTTGCTGCGAGTTTCTTCGAGGTCGGTGATGTCCGCCTCGTCCATCTGCCAGACGTGCGGCACGTTGAGCCAGCTCGCCTGCAGACGCGGACCGGAAATCTTCTGGATGCGGCCGAGCGGCTTGACCTCGACCTGACCGAACTTCGAGAAGTCGACGTCCGGCACTTTCGGCAGTGCGCTGCCGCCAGCCGCTGGCGCGCCGCTCTTGAGTGCCTGCTTGACCCAACCTTTCACGTCATCCGCTGTGACGCGCCCCTTCGGGCCGCTGCCTTTCACCGCGGTCAGATCGACGCCCAGCTCGCGCGCAAATTTGCGAATCGACGGGCTGGCGTGGACGGATGAGAAGTCAGTGGTGATGGCAACTGGCGCAGCGGCTGCTCGCTGTTGCGGCGCTGCCGCCGCCGTCGGTGCCGGCGCGGCGGCCGCCGGGGCCTCGGCCCTGGGCGTCGGCTGCGCTGGCGGCGTCGGCTGCGCGGCGGCGGCAGGCTTCTTCTCTTCCTTCCGGTTAGCCGCTTCCCCGCCCTCGATCTGCGCGATCACATTGCCTTTAGAAACGCGATCGCCCTTCTTGATTGCAATCGACTTCACCACGCCGGCGGCGGTCGATGGCACGTCCATCGTCGCCTTCTCGGTTTCCAGCGTGATCAGCGGCGTGTCGACGTCGATCTTGTCGCCGGGTTTCACCAGTACGTCGATGACTTCGACGTCCTTGAAATCCCCGAGGTCGGGAACCGTGATGTCTTGCGCCATAAGCCTACTGCGTGACCGGGTTCGGCCGCTCGGGATCGATGTCGAACTTCTTCATGGCCGACTTCACGGTGGCCACGTCGAGCTTGCCCTCGTCGGCGAGTGCACGCAGCGAAGCGAGCACGATGTGCTGCGCGTCGACCTCGAAGTGACGACGCAACTGCGCGCGCGAGTCGCTGCGACCGTAGCCGTCAGTGCCGAGCACGATGAAGCGCCCGGGCACCCACTGGCGGACCTGGTCCGGCACGATCTTCATGTAATCGCTTGCCGCGATGAACGGCCCCGTTCGATCGCCGAGCACCTGTCGCACGTACGGCTGCTGCGCCGGCTGATCGGGATGCAGCAAATTGCGACGCTCGACGTCGAGCGCTTCACGCCGCAGCTCTGAGTAGCTCGTGACGCTGAAGATGTCGGCGGGCACGCCGTAGTCGCGCTCGAGAATCTCGGCGGCAGTCATCACTTCACGCAGGATCGTGCCCGAGCCGAACAGGTTCACGCGCACCTTGCCGCGTCCGCCGGCGTGCAGCAGGTACATGCCTTTGAGAATCCCCTGCTCCGCGCCCTTCGGCATCCCCGGGTGCGCGTAGTTCTCGTTCATCGCAGTGATATAGAAGAAGACGTCTTCCTGCACGGCGAACATGCGACGCAGGCCGTCCTGAATGACGACCGCGAGCTCGTACGCGAATGCCGGGTCATACGCGACGCAGTTCGGTACCGTGCTCGCAAGCAGGTGACTGTGCCCATCCTGGTGCTGCAAACCTTCGCCGGCGAGTGTCGTACGGCCCGCCGTGCCGCCCACGAGGAAACCGCGCGTCTGGCTATCACCGGCAGCCCAGACGAAATCACCGACGCGCTGGAAGCCGAACATCGAGTAGTAGATGTAGAATGGCACCATGTTGGTGCCGTGATTCGCGTACGCGGTTCCGGCCGCGATGAACGAGCACAGCGCGCCGGCCTCGTTGATGCCTTCCTCGAGAATCTGGCCCTTCTTGTCTTCCTTGTAGAACATCAGCTGGTCCGCGTCCTGCGGCGTGTAGAGCTGGCCCATCGACGAATAGATGCCGACCTGGCGGAACATGCCTTCCATGCCAAAGGTACGCGCTTCGTCCGGCACGATCGGCACGACGTGCTTGCCGATGTTCTTGTCCTTCACCAGCATCTGCAGGATGCGCACGAGCGCCATCGTGGTGGAGAACTCGCGGTCGCCGGAAGACTGCAGCAGCGAGTCGAACGCTTCCAGCGACGGCACTTCGAGCGCCGGCGCCTTGGCAACGCGCTGCGGCAGATAACCGCCGAGCGTCTTGCGCCGGTCGCGCAGGTACTTCATCTCCTCGCTGTCTTCGGCCGGCTTCTTGAACGGCGCGTTCGCGATCTCCTCGTCGGAGATCTGCATGAAGATGCGATTGCGGAATTCCTTCAGCGCTTCGTCGTCGAGCTTCTTCTGCTGGTGCGTGATGTTCTGGCTCTCGCCCCAGCGACCCATCATGAAGCCCTTGACGGTCTTCGCGAGGATGACTGTGGGCTGGCCCTTGTGATTCACGGCCGCGTTATAGGCGTTCCACACCTTCTTGTAGTCGTGGCCGCCGCGGTTGAGCCGCCAGATGTCATCGTCCGACATGGTGGCGACCATCTCTTTCAGCTCCGGATACTTGCCGAAGAAGTTCTCGCGCGTGTACGCGCCGCCCTTGGCTTTGAAGTTCTGGTACTCGCCGTCGACGCACTCCTCCATGACCCGTCGCAGCAGACCTTTGGTGTCGCGCGCGAGCAGCGGATCCCAACGCGAGCCCCAGATCACCTTGATGACATTCCAACCGGCACCAAGGAACGCAGCTTCCAGCTCCTGGATGATCTTGCCGTTGCCGCGCACCGGACCGTCGAGGCGCTGCAAATTGCAGTTGATCACGAACACCAGGTTGTCGAGATGCTCGCGCACCGGCATGGTGATCGCGCCCAGCGACTCCGGCTCGTCCATTTCGCCGTCGCCTAGGAACGCCCAGACTCTGCGATCCGACTCCGGCACGATGCCGCGATGCTCGAGGTAGCGCTGAAAGCGCGCCTGGTAGATCGCCATCATCGGACCGAGCCCCATCGACACCGTCGGGTACTGCCA
>Ga0068859_100001166_pt1 | contig 26857 bp, 41 predicted proteins | sample KBSSwiS22_FD_66585 | JGI IMG/M metagenome (GOLD analysis project Ga0068859, IMG submission 66585) | Switchgrass rhizosphere microbial communities from Kellogg Biological Station, Michigan, USA - KBS Switchgrass S2-2 | ecosystem: Host-associated > Plants > Roots > Rhizosphere > Soil ...
TGTATTACATTTCAATTCCCGTAGTTTACTGTGAGCGATGCCAGAGATGCTGAAAAGTTAAGAAACATCGCAGAGGATTATATTGTTCTTCCTGTTTTTGAGAAATTTATCCTAAATTTGGCTTAAAATTAATTTTGGCTTTTGGATGTTTTATGGCTATTGCTTTGCCTTTGATATATCTCTACACCAAGCATTTTCCTCCTGAATGGAAAAGAGCAAAAAAATAAATCAGATTTCTTTTCCTTCCTATGTTTTGTTTTTGTGGAAAATACAATAAAAAAACCTTATAATATACATTATAATCATGAGTGAAAATAACGAAAATATTCAAAACAAACAAAATGAAATAAAAGAAGTGTTAGAAAGCACGATTTCCCTTTTAAATGAAAAGAATTACCCGGAAGCAACTAATAAATTAACCGAAAATATAAAGAAATTTGATGAATACTGAAAAGAAAATGATTTAAATTTAGAAGTTGTTGGTGAAATAGAAGCGAAGAATAAACTAATGATTGAAAATCTTTCCCAAGAAGAAAAAGACCCAAATGCTTTGGAATATCTACACGAAATACTTTTTACCCAACTTAACTTTTTACTGAAAAAAATATAGGAATTGAAAGCACCTATAAATGTGTTTTCTGTAATTTAGAGAGTTCCCAATGAACTATTTGTTTACGGAAGGAAGAGAGCAAACATGGCAGAAAAAAACAATCCCTTTCTATTTTTACTACGAGAATTAGATTTAAGCCCCACGAAAGAGTTAGCCAAAAAACAGTTCTTTCGCTGAATGTTGGCTAAGAAAGAAGGAGACTTACATTTTTTACCTACTGAGATTTTAGATGAAATTTTTTATTATTGTCATTCTGACTCTGAAAAGTTACTAGAAAAAGAAGATATTGAATTCTTAAAAAAAAATGTTTACAGTGAAGAAAAGTATGTTGAACTTTATTGCGAAACTGAGAATGAAAATGAATTACGACAGTTGGATAAAGAGTGGGGAAACATCCTCGACAATTTGAAAAGAATAGTTATTTTAGTAACTCATAAAAAAGGTAGTTATATAAAACAAGAATATCTTCGTTGAGAACGGAAGAGACAACCGCTCGTGACTATTAAATACTTACGGAAACTCAATCATGACCTTAAAATTTTAGAGCAAAAATGAAAACGGGACAAAAAGATACATAAAAAAATTGAAACAACGCTAATCATCATCCTTTTGATGGTGAAAATTATTATCCCAATAATCTGTGTAATTTATGTTTGTCTTTTCGAAAGGAAAAAAAATAATAAATGTTTTACACCTTTAACCAAACGGCGGACAAATGCTATCTCTCGGAAAAAGAAAAGGAAAAGAAAAAAATCATAAAAGAACTAGAACTAGTAAGTAAGAACTCTTTTCAGTGAAAATATAAGCACGAGGATGCTATTTTAACTATCGAAAAAAAAGGCACTAGGATTATTACCGCCACCTTACAAACTCCTTACGAATTACCCACAATATTAATTTGAGAAGATAAAGACTATGGCAGAGCAGTTTTTGATAAGGAAAAAAAGGATTATATACTAAAATACGGACTGCCGAGAATATTCTATATTTTTAACGATAAATATAAGGAAAAAGAACCTTGAAAATTTTACTTTGTTTTTGACTGGCATTTAGTTTTAAAAGATAAGGATGAAAATAAACCTTATTACTGATACTATTACGACTATACCGAAGAATTAAGCAATTTTGTTTATGAAACTATGTTTCGTTATATAGGAAATTCGGGAATAGGTGAAGGAGAAATTGTCGCCATTCCCGGAGAAAGAGGACAAGCCACCGAACCATGAAGTTACTTATCACATGGCACTAATGAATATTATTGTGGAGAGGATGAGGAAAAAAAAGATTATGATTTTGGTAAAGAAACTGCTGAAAACTGGCGAAAGAAAAATTTCCCACCCAGACTAGTTATTACTTTTCTCCCCACTTATTTAAAAAACTACGAACTAAAACCCAAAGAAAAACTAACAGGGATAAAATGGTTTCTAAAAATTTGAGAAGTGTTTGGAGCGAGAGGAGTTCCCATAGTTCTAAAATGCTATCCCGCATTTATTCACACTCTACTATTTAGGCATTATCGCCCTCTTTACGAAAAAGTTTCCTCAGTTTGTGAATTACCGACCAGTGTAGATATTAGAGAAGTAGGTAAGAGTAATTATCTAGCATTTTTCAATTGTGATTTTCTCCCCAAAAGAATAAAATATGAAAAGTTTGAATTATGATACGAATAATTTATAAAATGGGCGGTGGGGGAAACCAAAAATGAGGTGGCTATACTGAACCAGCCAAAATAACAGAGCCAATTCCATCAGTGGGAAAAGAACCCGAAGGAGTATTAGAAGGTTATGATATTGGTGGAATTCCTAAACGTGGGCCAAGGGGAAGCAAAGAACCAAAGAAAGAAATTTATAAATCACCGGAAACTTTGGCGAGAGAGCAAGCCGAACGAGAAAAGAGAGCAGACTTAAAGACTATGAATTTAGAAGAAAAAGTTGAAAGAAAGGCCACTGAAAAAATGTTTTATAAATCTATTGAAAAGGAATTTCATAAGTGAGAGAAAAGTGATGGGGCTAACTACCAAGAATGGGTAAATAAATTAGAGACATTTAAAAAAGAATGAACCAAAGGTGGAAAAGAAAGGTGAATTAAATCTAATCCTAGGCTAGCACATTCTATCCGTGATAAAATCAGAAGAGATATACAGTGAAATAGAGATAAAAAAAATGTAGTTATATAGTAAATTCGTGTATATTAAAAAAATTAACAATATTATAATATGAATGTAAGAAAAGAACATAGATTGCGTGGAGAAATTTTAAGTAAAGAATACATTTCTGTTTATCAGGGTCGTTTAAAGGGGCAAGGCTACTATAACCTAATTGTTAAACTTAATAAATCAACTAAACCTCCTATATTTGGCGGCTTTATTCAGGCTTACCGGGAATTAATATTAGATGACCAAATTTGAGATGACATTCTAACTGATAATTATTTAGGTAAGAAATATTTACTTGTCTGTTACAAACATGGATACATTTATAAGTTAGTTAGGTGAATAGAAATAAAGGGAGATTTAAAAAAAACACAGTAACGGAGTTAGTTATTGTTAAAATTCTAAATTCTCCATGCAGTTTTTGCATACTCCATTTTCCTCATCTAACTCTTTAACTAATTCACTACATTCAGGACATTCCTCCTTTCCTATATAACCATTACTAACTTTTTGTTCTCTTTCATATTCATCTATGATTTTCTCTCTTTCTTGGATTACTTCCCTACGGATTTTCTTTTGTTCCTCGCAAGCATAACATTCACAATTAATCTTGCCTCTTTGTTCGTGAAACTTGGCTGATTCAATTTCTTTCAAATATTCTTGACTTTGTCTTTCCAATCTTTCGGCTTCATCAAGGTATCCGTTCTCTATTCTAGCCTTTTCATAACCTCAATAACGGATTAATTTCTGTTGTTGATCGTAATCTAAACTATTCCAACTTTTGCCTTTGCTAACTTCTTTCTTGGCCGTTACTCAATAGTCTCTAATTAGATTATCAGCACTTTCTCGCAATTTCATAATTTCTACTATGTTTCCTATACCTTTATGGCAATCTTTTAGAGTTCACTGAAAGTTAGCCCACAACTTCATTTTTTCCTTACTTAGTTCAGTATATTCTTTAAAAGAGATTAGTATCTTAATTGCCTCGGCTCCGTAATACTTGCCTAATTGGTACTTAGTGTTTAATTCCGCTTGTTCTTTCTCTTTTTGATATCTTTCTTTGCGTTGTTGTTTTTTCTTTTCTTTATTCTTTTGGTAATGTTCCTTGTCTATTTGTTGTTTAGATTTTGGGGAGATTTTATTATTTATTAGAACACTATAAATAGTGTTAGTTATAGTTTTGTTTGGATTTTCAAGGCTTTTTGCCATATATTATTATTTTTTTGTTCCGATTGTTCCGAGTAAAAAAAATAAAGAGTTTATTCATTAGAAAAATAAACTTATTTAAGTATGAACCTAATTACTGATGCGGAATTCGAAAGGAGAATAGAAAGTTTGTGAAATATAGTGAAAGATTATGTTAGTGAACAAATTAAATCGGAACTAAAAAAACCAGAACTAACTGTGAATTTAGAAGATACTCTTAGTCCTTCCAATATTCAGGAAAAACAAGATGAATTGTGGGAAGAGAAAATGAAACCCTTCAAAACTTCACCACTAGAAGAAAAAAATATCCAGTTAAAAGATAGTGAAATAGCGGAAGAAACAGAAGAAGTTAAACCTTATTCAATTAATATTACTTCTGAACCAAAAGAAGAAAGCGAAGAACTTAGCAAAAAAGAAGAGGAAAATAAAAAGTTAGAAGAAGAGCGAAGAAGAAAAGAGGATAAAGAGTTATTAAAAAAATTAAGAGTTCAACAAAGAGTTTTAAGTAAAGCGTTTAACAAAGAATTGTTTAGACTTAAAGAAATAGCAGATAAGGGAAAATGAACTCAAAAAGATAAGGAAGATTTAGGAAAATTAGAAGAGAAATGAGCTCAATTGGAAAAAGAAAAAATAAAAATTAATGATTTTAGTTATGGAATTAGAATTTATCTTGAACCTCGCGACAGTGAAGAAGATGAATGAGAAATCGAAAACAACTTTGAAAAATTAAAAGAGTTTTCTAGAAAAAACAACGAATTATTTAACCAACTATTAGAAGAAATTAATGACCCAAACAAAAACACCTTTGAAGACTTACCATTAGACTATAAAAGTGAGGAAATAAGCCAGTTAAATTCAGAAAGACAAGAAATTTTAAGAAATCGAATAAAAGAACGCCGCTCTACTTTCAAATTCTACCTAGATAAAGTGTTTTCCGCAGAAGAATTAGCCGAAATAAAAGAAAAGCGAAAATATGTCTATAAGCAAGAATTTAGCGAGGTTTTTGACAGCAAAAAACTCTTTTCTTTGCTTTCGGAATATACTTTGGGAATTAAGAATAAGAATGTAAATCGCGACATAAAAGGTTTTCTCGCTGGTGAAGAGAATATAAATAAAGGAACTAATAAGCCAGATGAACGAATAAAAGGTTACGAAATAGACAAATTAGGCGAATTAGAAATAAAAGTCGCGGGAAAAAACGAAAAATGAACTGGTGAAAATGTAGTAAAGCAGGAGAAATTATGAGCCGAAAGTGGTGAAAGAAGCAAGCAAGGCAGTTTGCTTTTACCATTTTTCTTAAAAAAGGAGAATTTAGACCCTGATAATTTAACTGAGGAAAATTTCTGTAAATTTGAATGAAAACCGGGAATTGGAAATGCACCACCTACTAAAAAATTACATCTTACTCAGGGAAAATACGCTATTAGTGCCGGAGTGGGAAAAACTACCAAAATGACTTCCTGTTTACAGTGAATAGTAAAAGTAAAAGAAACTGGTGGAGAAACTAAACTAGAACAGCAATTAGCCAAAAGAAATATTATTTTAGTAACTCCTACAAAGGGATTATCTAATTCTGCTCGCGGCCACCATAATCTAGACACGGGATTTTTACAGAAAGAAAATTACGAATGTGTTTACCATGCTTTTAAACATGGGAAATATCCCATGGCTTTTAATGATTTAACCTATTACAAAAATGGCAAGGGTGAGATTTTTGGAGAAAAAGGAGTATCCATAATGGATCAGTATCATTTTTTAGGTTTCATGGCTCGGGAATTGCTAGATATAGAACAAATAGATTGTAAAAATCCCAAAGAAAAAGAGCGAGTAGAAGCAGGAAAAATCTTTGCCAAAACTAAACTGCTTACCGAAGATAGCATAATAATTTTTGATGAAGCTGATTATACTAATTCAACTTATAACCAAATAGTCCGAGAAACAGTATTTTTGGAAGATAAAAATGATAAAAATAAATCAGCCAAGAAAGTAATGCTAATGTCTGCTACTTTCAAAGGCAAAGACTTCTCCATTACTTCCTCTTATCCGATAGAAAGTAAAGAGATAGTTCTTCACAAAGATAATAAACAACTGAATATTGAATGGTTAGATAATTTATTAGCTAATTCGCAAACTCTCCTTTTCTTACCAAATACTAATTTATCACCTACTCAAAAAAATATCCTAAAAAATGTTCCCACAGTAATTTTTAACGAAACTAACACCGAATTTAGCGAAGGAATAAGTTATGGAGTGCCAAAAGGTGGAGTTATGATTTCCAACAGTGATTACCGAAGGGGATTTACAATGAAATGCCAAGTGGTGATAGATTGTGCTTACGATGAAATTATAGACATAAAAGCCCCACAGTGAACTATTGAGAAAACTAGACAAGAATACTCTATCTCCAATCTAGCCCAAGGTCGAGCCCGCTGCGGAAGAAGAGAGCCCGGAATTTATATCACTATTAGCACTAAAACTGCTGAACCTTCTACCACAATAACCCTACTTTCCAAAATGGTAATGGCAGTATTCGGTAATACTGGCCCATTATCCAAAATTTATAAGGATTTTTCTGATCCAAATCTAATTAGAGCTGCCTTAGCATTCCCGGAGCATTTTGGTAAAGAACCGGAAACAGTGCTAATTGGACTAACTATTGGCGACCCCAGTGAAAAAAAACACTACCCAAAATGAAAAACTGCCGAGCAATTACCGGCCGGAGCTGATAACATTCTAAAAGAGAAATATTTAGGAACTTATGAACCGCCAACTATGGATGAGGCTCAGGCTAAACAAACTTTATTTTTAATGTTGAATACTGATTTAAAACAACAAAAAGATTTCACTAAAAATATTAAAGCGGGATTAGAAAGTCCTCTCATTAGACAAGCCAATTTAAAAAAAGAAAACGTAAACGAAATACAAGGACTAATTAATAATTTGGTGAATAAAAAATTAAGCAAAATTCCTTCTTACCAGGAAAATAAAATTGAGTATTCTAGTGAGGAAGAACAGGATTTTAATAAAGTAGTTAATTTATATAAAGTAATTAAAGATACTAATATTGAAATATTAAAAGTAGAAAAACGACCTCATTTAAGTGTAAAGATTAATTATGAATGAGATTAAAAAGTGAAAGTGTGAAAAATGCCAAACAGTAAACGAAATAGGGAGTTATAGTTGTCAAAATTGCGGTTCACTAGAAGAATACGGAAAAATAATTAAGTAATAATTATGACAGATAAAAAGAACGAAATATTGGAGTTTGTAGAACACCATGCTAAAGCATGAAATTACGAAGTGATAATTTCTGGTGAAAAAGATTGTTTCACTCGGGTTAAAGTATTATATCCTGATGATATCAATAACAGGGATAGTAGATTTTATTTTGATATTTTTAGAACCCCTAATAGTCCGGAAGAGATTAAAAAAAGACTTGATAAATCTTTTAAAAAACTTACTCAAAAAATAATTGAAGAACTTAGTTGCACTAATGATAAAAAAAGCAAACTGGTTAAAAAATGAATTGTTTATAAGGAGTGTCCTGAAATGATTTGTGGGGTTAATCCTTGTAATTGTAGCGAAGAATAACAGCAATTAGTTAAAAAATAATATATGAGTAAAAATATTTCTAATATTTCTTTCGAGGAATTTAACAATAGATACGAAACTATAAAAATCGTAATAGAAGAGTTAAAAAAAACCAAAGAAGAAGACCCAAACAAAACTGCCGAACTTACTTCTAATGAAAGGAGAATAGTAGTAATTTTAGAACAAATGTTATTTTTTCAAAAAAGTTTAGTAGACAAACTTTATGAGTTGGCTGTTCCTAACGAAAGCAAAAAATAAAAAAACTTGGGAAAACATACTGGATATTAGTAAAAATGAGTGAAAAAAAACAATTTAAATATCCAATAGGCAAATGTAAGTCTCTACAATGCTATTTAAAAAATGAGCATGAAAAAGATAAAAAATTAGTAGGGTATAGTTTTTTCAATAATCAGATAATAGACACAAAAAAAAATACTGTTCGACCAACTAGGGAAAAAGAAAAGGTTCCTACTTGTTTAGACTGTTTTTTATATGAAAAACCGATGATGGAGGACAGGCAAGCAAAGGAAAAGATAAGACACCCAGAAATTATTCCTTATAAATGATTTTGATTTTATAATGAAAAGGATGAAAAGAAATATCCTAATAATTGGAGAAAAAGATATGAAAAACATTTAGCCAAGGAAGAAGTGTGAGAAAAATATAGAGGCAAAAAGGATCTTAAAACTATTAAAGAAACTCCTGAATGACAGAAATGATTAAAGGATTATAAAGATTATTTGAGTTGGGATGAAAAACCACTAGTAAGAAACTATGAATAAAGCAATGTTATTAACCGAAGAGCAAAAATACGTCAACAGAGTATTGGGTGATTGTTCTTTTTGTCATAATCCTATCTATGATAACCCAATGTTTTTTACGAATTTGGACATAAATTCATCACAAGTATATCATCAAAAATGTTTTGAAAAAGAAAGGGAATTAGCGGAAATTATGGTTGATGCTCTGAAATCTATTAAAGAATTAGAAAGTTATGGAAAATAAAGAATTATTATTTAATTTAATCAGACAAGAACAAAGAAAGAGTGAAGAAGCATGATAAAGTTAAAAATCAAATCAAATGAATAAAAAATTTAGACAAAATGAAAGACCATAAAATAAAAACTATTGAAAAACCAAAAAACCCACAAGATATAATTGAAGAATGAAAATATTACGATTATACTTGTTCTCTAAATCACAAGCACAGAATATGTGTTGGTTATAATTGAAAAAAAGATTTGTTTACTATTAAAAAAGAAGAATTTACTACTAAAGAACAAGCCGAGAATTTTAAAAAAGAAATTAACAATTATTTAGAAAAATATCCTAATTGTTATATCTGCCAAAAGAAAATGTCAATTAATGATTTGGCTGGTTTTAACTGTTATGAACATGACTTTACTGAAATTTATGAAACAGTTTGTCAAAAATGTTGGGGAGAAAATGCTGATTTAGCAAAGAAAGCAGAATACATTTCGTTAGAAGCATATATTTCTTGAGAAATAATTGACAGCGAGGATACTCAAATGAAAATTATTTGTCCTATATTCATAGGTTATCCAAAGTCAGGGTCGGTGGATTGAGAAGCATGAAATGATTTTGATATCCAACAAATAAATTTATTTAATCGAAATCGCTAAATTATGTCAGAAAGAAAAATAACCACCCTCTACAAACATTTTAAAAATTATTCTAAATAATGAATAATATTAAAAAAACCCAAAAAGATATCGAAGAATTGCTGCTAAATACTCAAAAAAAGTGAACTAATTATTTAGCCAGCGAAAGCAAAGAAGATATAAAAATTTTACTTTTCCAAGAATTTAAAGACACCGCGAAAGAAATCTTACCTTTTATAGCCAAAGCTCTAAAAAGTGAAAGGAATTTAGAAGATTATAAATTATTAGATAGAGAGTGGGGAAAGGGCAAATCTGAATATGATATTGAATGTGATTACTTAGGTGCTTGGTTTACTTTAAAAACTTATTTAGAAGAGTGGGAAAAGAATTTAGAAGTTAAAAAAGAGCAAAAAACTCTTAATAACCAATTAGAACAAACTAGCCAAGATTACCAAGAAATTTATGAAGAGTTAGTCGAAAATAAAGAACAAATAAAAGATTTAGAGCAAGAAGTGGCTGAAACTGAGTTAGAAAAGCAGAAACAGCAAGAGAAAATAAACACTCTAACTACTAATTTGACCGAAAATGAGAAAGCAAAATTAGAGAAAAAAAAGGCTGAACTCCAAAAAAAACTAGATAGCCAACCAGAAAATGATAAGAAAAAATTAAAAAATGAAGAACCAGAACTAGACATTAGCGAATATTCGAAAAAGTTTGATAGGTTCTATGAATTCGAAAAAAACCAGAAAAATAATAATTAAATGAATAATTTAAACCCTTATACTTTACAATCCTATTTTAGTGATGGTTCTAACGTTCTTTTTTTTGAAAGTGCTGATTACAAAAATTTTCATAGTAATATTCAGAACATTTTTAAATCCTACTACATAGGATTACCTAAAATTTTAAAAGTTACTGGTAAATTAGCCGAAATTTGGTTAGATTTTCAGCGGGCATTAGTGGAATTTGGCAGAATTGCCATAGTAGAATACGGTTCAGAATGATTATTGGCGAGAATTGTAAGAGGCGAAAGAAATAAAAGAAGAGAGTGAAAAGATTTAGAATTATGTTTTTTGGGAGATGAAGATACGGAAGCCTTTAAACCAGAAGAAGGAAGATACGTTATTTTCTTTTGAAATTCGGCAGGCGAGCCTTTTTCACTAGCAAATGTTGAATATAAATTAAAAAATATTTGAGAAACTGAATATTTAATTAGTTGGGACCAAAGAAAAAGTCGCAAAACTTTATCTATTCGCTTTCAAAGGCATCCCGGCCCTAATGATTTAAAACCAATGGAAGAAAGTTTAGCAAAAGGCTATTTATTTGCGATTTCTCCGGGCAAAACTGCTAATGAAATTCAAGAAGTTAAGTGATTTGAAACTAGAAATTCGGCAGAGAGACAACAGCTTTGGAAAGACAGAGATAAATATTGAAGTGATGTTTGTTTTTATTTAGGAATTCGCCATAATCCCTTTTCCAAAGAAGAGAGACAAAACAATCCCGAAGTACAAGCCGGGCAAGTCCATTTCGATAATTGGGAAAATGAACGATTGGACTGTTTAGTGAAAGGTTTTTTAGAATTACAATCTAAAAGTTGGGGCAAAGATACCGAAGTTTTAATTAAATATGGCAGTTTAGAGCCTTGCTGAATTATGAAATCCCAGTTTTTAAATCATTTAGATGAAGAAAAAGTCCAACAGTTATTATTCTCGGAAAAAATTAGTAATTTAAACCTTAATTTTTCTTCGGGAAGTAAAAATACTAATAATTTAACTAATTAGTTATTTTTTAAAAAAACCAGTGGTCGGACTTGTAAAGAAAAAGTGCCGAAAGAAATAAATGCGACTGAAAATAATTACCCAGAGTATAACATATGTAATACAAATGTATTACAATTTCATAGCAGAATTTTAGCTATAGACCCTTCTGGGACAGGAACTAGTGGATTTTGTTTGGCAAAAGATGGAATTATCGAATTTCGGCAGTTTAAAAGTTCTTACTGAAAAAAACATTTAGAATTTATTATTAAATTAGTAAAAGAAGAAGAAATAGATACTATTATTTACGAACACACTAATTATATAAATTGCTTGGGAAAAGATATGACTTTTCTGCTGAAACTTTTTGGTGGAATAGAAACCTTACAGTATACTTTTGCCTTAGAAATTTATAATTTACCAGCTGACCAAATAAAAAAGTGAGGGAGAGAAATAAAGACTAAAACTGAACTAATTCCCAATTTAGAACCGGTCGGAAAAAGTAATCGCTGAACTTACCAAGCAAAAAAAATTTCTAAACACCAATTAGATGCCCTGCTAGTTTACTTACTTTGACTGAAAAAATACTAGTATATGAATATTCCCGAAAAATGTTTAGCGAGGATTTTTCCTAACGGATTTGAGCAGTTTTATAATTCTAATTTAGAAAAAGTTCTTTCTCTGACAGTTTATACCAAAAAAAGCCAAGAAAGCGAAAGTATTACCGCTTCGGCCATTGCCTTCGTTTTTTATACCAAATTCGAACATTGGAGTTATTTAGGCTATAAAGAAGCATTTTTAAACGATTTTATTTCCGAACTAATAGCCGTAATCTTAGAAATCAGAAAGAAAGAGTTTTTATGAAATAATTTATTTAGAGAAGTAGAGAAAATGAAGGAATATGAGGTTAGTGAGGAAATTGAAACTGGTAAAAATGCAGTTCTAAGTAGAGATTTGGTGGAAAAAACAAAAACTGATACTAAAAGAAAAGTGAGTGATTTAGGTTCCTTGGGTAGGATTTTGAATAATTTTGATAAATCTACCTTCATTTTTTCGGACTATTACAAGAGATTTTATCCGCTATTTAACCCATTTGTAGCGATTTCTGATACAGAAGAGGAGTAGAATGTTTATATAAATTAAATATAATAATAGATAGTTAATTATAACTAGTAAATAATAGAACTATCTATATTATATCTTCATATATGTATCATGGCTTACACATGTTCAAAGTGTTTTACCACAGATTTTACTAGAGATGATGGAGAATGATTGCAAATGAATAAACTTGGTAGGAATTTTGAATGACAATTAGAACTATTAGGATTATCAAAGGAAACATATTTCAAAAAAGAAAATGGAAAAAAATATTATTGGAGGTGTAGGGAATGTATAGAAACAACTAAACAAGATTGAGATGATAAAAGTGGCAGAATTAGAAAAAACAGAATTAAAGAAAAGGCAAAAATTACGAAAAGTATTGATAACGAAGATAAAAGAAAGCAAAGAAAATTAGAAGAAGAACAAAACAGACAAAAAAAGCAATTAAAAAGATTATCTAAAACACAAAAACAACAAAACAATAAGTTAGATGATGTATCTAGTCGAGTGTCAAAAACAGAGCAAGATGTTACTGTTTGCCAAGCAGATATTCAAGAGTTAAAAAACTCTGATATTGAGCAAAATAAAGAAATTCGTGCCACTCAAACAAAAACAGACCAAAACTCCGAAGATATTAAACAAACTAATGAAAGTGTAAAAAAAAATACAGAAGAAAACAAGCAGTTAGAAGCGAGAAATACAGCTTTAGAAGAAAATCAGACTAAACTCTGAGGTAAAGTATTTCCGGCGAAAAAAATTCCCCAAACTATCTACGATTTTACTAACTGAAAATATTATGTCGGCTGACCGATTTTCTTAATCTTTACTGGTTGTGTTATCAAAAAAGTTTATAGAACAAAAACAAGAAAAAGAAAGGAAAGTAAAAACTATTTGGTAGAAATTCACCGAATATTTCAAGAATGGCAATTAAATATGTATGCTTCCACTGGGGGTTACGTAGTGGGTTTTTATTTGATAAAAGAAGCCATTGAAAAGTGAATTAACCCTCGTATTAGTAATTGGCTGGTTACTCAAAAATTAATCACTTTATCGGTAGTATGCTTAATTATTGGTATCGGATTTTATGTGGATGGTATTATTACTTCTTCGCTAAAAACTCCGCTACAAAGACTAGCAATTAGAATAGAGAATGCTAATATAGATGAAAAAACAAAAAGAAGTTTACTCTCTAAAACTCAGCAAGTAAATGAACTTTTTAAAGAAACTCTGAAAAGATTTGGTTTATTAGCAGTAGTGGGTATTTTAACCAAACTAATAGAAATCTACTGAAATAAAGATATTTTATCCTATTTAAGTTATGCAGTTCCTATTGCCGGAGCTGTTAAGATAATTTGAGAGGTCGATAAAACTTTGAAAAGATTGAAATTAAACGGCAGTAAAAAATAGAATAAAGTTAATTTTTAAGTGAAACTAAGTTGCGAATTGTTAGTGTGATAATTATATAAACTTAGTGTAAAGTAAATAACATGAATGTTATGAGTAAAGAAATAAACGAAACTAATGAAAAAATAAATAATGTTGTGAAAACAATGAAAAAACTAAGATGGGTTTCTTCTAACACAAATTTGGTGGGAAATGGAAAACGAATAAGTTTTGATGATTTCGGGGGGTATACAAAAGCATTAGAAGAGGAATTAATTAAGTTAATAAAAAAACCAACTTAATATTTTGTATAAATACTAATTTTAATTAAAGCATTATCGTTGATTAACCCTTAACTTTGTTCATCTATATCCACCATAGATATTTCCTTTGGTTTCTTTCCAATTATTAGACAATAGAGGGTGGTAAATATCTAAAAAATCCTTATTTTCGGCTTCATTTTTACTTTTGAAATAGAAAAGTAAGAGAAAAGAAAAATCTATCTAATTCAGTCTTTCTTTTCTCCTCGCCGTAAAGGTTGCTTGCGAGCTTTTCTTTTGGCATCTCTCGTATTCTTTTTCTTTCTGGCTTCACTCATAAAAATAGTTATATCTTTGTTATACAAAGAATATTTAAAATGTTATACTTTTTCATTTTTGTATAAGATTTTCAAAAAAAGCATAACATAATGGATTTAATTATATTACATATAATTAGAAAGTATAACAAATGTATAACATTTATATAACAAACATATAACAGAGAGTATAACATTTTAGTCTGAATAATAAAATTATCCTCTCTTTACTTTTTCCTTATAATTTCGCTTACTTTTTCTTGTTTTTGGTTTTTTTCAGACAATAAAAAAACAGAGTAAGACCGAAAATACCCAAAATTAGTAAACTTAAACCAATTGTAAACAGAGTAGGATAATTTGCCTTACTATCCAGCCGAGGTTGAGGAGTTTCTGTTGGTTCTGTGGTTTCTAAATTCTCTTCTCTGATTTCCCCCTCCTCAGTGCTAGCCGAACCTCCTTCTTCATATTCAATTAAACCCATCGTAGAAACTGGATTATTTGGTTTTTTAAAAATACTGCTAATCCTTTCCCTGAAATTTCTAACCCAAGGCTCATCTAAATAAGTTTCTCGGGTTTCAATAACTCTTCCATCTTCTCGTGAGCGGTCAACTTCTTTTCTTCATATTTGTTCCCACCCTCCTGAACTTCCTGCCGGTCTTTGTCGTAAAGTGAAAGAAGTAGTAGAAACAGAACTTTGACTGCTCGAAGACCGATTTGTGGTGTTTTGGTCTTTCGCATCCATTAATTTTACTTACTTTTTCGCTTTTCTGAATAAATATACAAAAAGCAAAGAAATATCTACTGTTACTTGAAAAATTGCTAGTCAGATACTTAGTTCATCTTTATTTCTGATTGCTCACTTACGAATTTTAGAAATTATGCTAGGCGAGGGTTCAGGTTCTATCTGCATATATTAGATATCTTCTTTTTTTTCAGTTGGTAAATTGGTTAGTAAACTTGTATCGCTACTTAAATTACTTATTAGTTTCAGTTTGGTTTTCAGTTGGTAATTTTCGTTTTTAAGGAAGGATAATTCCTCTTTTAGTTGATTTTTACTCTCGCGGTATCTTTTTTTAACTTCGTTCATAATTTTATTTTAACTGCTCTAAAAATCAGTCGCGACTGCGAAAATCAGTAAAGTATAATTCTCCTTCTTTCAGCATATTTACTCACTGGTTCATTAGTTTTTCTTTTTCTTTTACCACACAAAAAGGAAGTTTACTTTTAGCTTTTTCTTCTAGACTAAAACAGTAATTTAATAACTGATTATCTATTTCTTTATTATTCTTACTAAAATGCATGAAAAAATACTTGGGATTTTTCTCTCTTTCGCCTAGTTCACAGAAAAAGAAATCTTGGATAGCATGCTCTATTTGGTATTTTTTTAGTCTGCCACTACTAGTATAGAGAGAAATCATAAAATCATCCCAATTTACAAGAAAAGGATTGGTTTTTTCTTGTAAAGAACGAGAATGAGGGTCTTCTTCTCCTTCAATCAAATTGATATACAATAACCATTCTGTTCCTACTTCATCTTTAACTTGTTCTAAAACTCCACTATTATCTTGCTTTTCTTTCTTTTTTTCGGCTAGTTTTTTTAGATTAAATAAATTCTTGGAAAATGTATCTAAAAGCCAAGCACTTCAAATATAAGGATTGCCTAAAAAAGTTATTTTGGTTTTGAGATAATATTCTTTGCCATCTTTGTCTTTTCTCTTTGTAAAACTTTCAATTAAATCTTTAAACATTCATTGCTCGGTTTTCAGTTCAGTTTTTTTGTGAAGAGATAAAAACTCTCCATCTATGGGAATTGCTTCCTCAAAAACTATTTCCTTAAAACTAACTCGACCAATTTGTCCGCGAAATCTTTGAAAACTAAACAAATCCGCGAAATATATTCTTCTTTCTTCATGATAAAAAACTCCTTTTTCAGTAACTTCAAAAGAATTATATCTCAGTCCAGTTTTCTGACAAAATTTATAAATTAATTGCTGGAAGTAAGGTTTAGAACAATCTAAACTATCATGTCACCTTCTTCTTATTCAGACAAAATTAGCATCGCTCTCGGTTATTTCTTCTAAAAACTGCCAAGCCTTAGTATCAGTCTTACCCCGCCCGCGAGCAGTTAAGTAAATATGAAAAGCAGCAGATTTATCATAAATTTCTTGCCAATCAATTAAGTTTTTTACCATTTATTTTATCCTTTCGCCATTTATATACTACTAATTGTTTTTTTTATTTACTCGGTTAAGCAAATCACACCAATGAAGTAATGCTTTATATCGTTGTGAGTAAGTATCTTCTTTTTCTTCGTATCGTTTCATTTCTTCTCTAATACAATCTTCACACAAATAATCAACTTTTTTATCATTAAGATTGAATTTTCCTACTCATAAATTATCGTAGCAATAATTACATTTACCGGACTTAACTAGTTCTTTCCTTAAATTAACAATTTTATCTCATAAAGGAATGATGTCTTTTTGAACCTCTTTTTGCCAAAGTTGTTCAATATCTTTTTTCTCTAATTCTTGGTAAAGCTGCTTTAATTGTTTATTTTTTATTAAGGAAAATTTTCAATATTGTTCTCTTTCCTTATCTCTTATCAACCATCGAAAGTGGCTAATCGCATCATAAGTATCGCTCCATTTCTTTTCGTTATCTAATGTTTCAATAATTCATTTTGCTTCTTTCGCACACTCATAAATTCCGTGTCAGCGAGAAAGAAAATCGTTAATAGGAACTTGTTTGTCACTACTTTGTCCTCAACCATTTCGGCGAAATTTAAGATAATATTTGCTTAAACATTCAATTTCGTCCTTATCCCAAACAAGTTCTTCCAAAAAATCTTTTCTCGAAAAACTTCTTTCATATCCATATTTCGAGGGAATTGTTCCGCTATATCACTTTTTTAGCCAGCAGAAATGACAGATAGGAATTACCTCATCAATTTTTGTTCCATTTCCAACATAAAAACCAGCGATTTCTGAATAAGAAGCTATTTCTTCTTCACAATCACTAAAATAACAAATGTTTTTCCCCACTGAAAAAGTGTGTTCACAAGTTTCAAAATTATTACAGTGGTAAGGTTCAGTTTGTTCGTTTTCTTCAATTTCCATAAGGTTATTACTTATTAATTAAATTCATATATTATCTTCTTTTTCTGGTGGATGACAGATATTACATTTATCGTAAGAACAAGGCTTCATATTAGCACTTTTAGAAAGAAATGTAGATCCATCCTCCCTTTTCTGTTCTTTAGAGTTTAAAAAACCTGAGTAGTGTTTACCATAAACATTACAGTTTAAAATTTGATAGCCGCTATTAGTTTCTTTTAGTTCTATTCAAAAGTTTTCCATAGTATATAGTATATTAATTTATTTTTAAATATTAGATGTGAAATATTTTTTACACGTGTGTGTATGAATATCACGTGCTTGTGTGTGTGTCAGTGTATTTCGATTTGTATTACATTTGTAATACACCATAGGCTATTTTGAACAGCGCCCTGCTGTTGGGAATAAAACTTAACAAGGTAACGAGAAGTTTAGACACAATGCAAGGCATTGTTGTCATCAACTACCATTTGACCTAGTTGTAGTTTTCCCCAGACAGGCTGGCGCTCCGCGAGTAAACTACCACCTGCGGTCGTTTATATTTTTAAACGTTATTTTCTTGGGGATAAAAATCGATAACTAACTTATTAGTTTTTCAATTTCGGTATTTGAATACCAAATTTTGCCCTTTAATTACCAAATTTTGAATTTGCTGTCATTTTTTCTCTTCCAAAAAACTCGGTCAAGCAAGCAAATTTAATTTTGTGGGTTCGGATAATTGTAATTCGAAATAATTTTTACCGACATTTCGGCCATCTTTAAATTTTCGTTCGGATATTTCACCTACCACTCCTGCCATCATGTAAACGCGAGAAGAAATTCCGTTTTCTTTTGTTTCGCCGTAATAACTAGAAATTTTTTTACTGATATTTCTTAAACAGGCTTGCTCTATTTCGGTTTTGGGATTACCAAGAATAACACTTAATTCGTCAAAAATTTCTTCTTTGCTTTTATTAGCACAATTTTCTCAAAAATTATTTTTTTCCATATGGTTTTTTTATAAAATTTTTTTAAATTTTAAACTTTCTTACTATTCTTTATTTCAGTTTATATCACTAAACATACTTATTCGAAATGCTAAATAATCTCGAATAGTTTTTTCAATTTTCTTTTTCAAAAAAATTGGATCGTTAAAAATTGGTGAGTAATCAGTTTCTACTCAAGCATCTGCTAATCAACAATCTTGGGCAGTTAATTTCTTTTGAACAGCAATAGTAGGTTGTTTTAAATACTTGGTTCAACACATTGCCAATCAGCCTTTTTTTACTAATTTTCATTTATTATCTTTATCAAATCTTTTTCCTTTCAAAACAACAAATCCGTCATTTTTGCAATTCATTAAGTAAGTTTCTTTAATAGAAATAACACTGGTTTTTCAAACCATCAAACAAGTATGACTTCCAGTTTCTTGGCCGGCAAATAAATCAGGCGGGAGAGTTAAAACTGCTTCTAAATGGGCTTTTTTTAATCATTCTGGTCGTTCTTGCTTATATTTAGTGCCAATTGCTACGGAGAGAGGGCAAATTATTAGGGCTTTATTCATTTCTTTCTAAAAACATTTCTTTAATTTCTTGGTTCAGTAAACTTAGTTCTTGCTCTAACGTTGTTTTTTTTTGATACTTAACTAAAAATTTATCAAATTTCTCAATTTCAATTTTGGTATTCAAAAAATCTTTAATATTTAAACTCCTTCGGTTAGTAGTTCCACAACTTAAACTTTCGAAATAAGTTTGATAATCAGAAGAAGTTAAACAATAAGTTAAATAATCAGCACTAATTTCTTGGTAGTCTTTTTTTAAATTAAATAATCAAAAAGTATCAGTAATCAACGAGTTGCCTAAATTTTTTGGAATAACTCCAATCGCTCCATTTCGAGCATCTATTTTAGAAACGATTAAGCAGTGAGCCGGAACAAAATAACGATTAGATTTAATTTGTGAACCAAAAATAAAATCACATTTGTTTCTAATTCTCCTTTCTACTCCTCTTCCGTTAGTTCTAACTGTTAATTCATAATACTTTTGATTTGGATCTATAATGATTTTGGGCGGAATAACTTGCTCTAAAATATCTCCCAACCTTATCTTTCCTTTATTTTCATCTAAATTACGAAAAATCCAGTTATTTTTTTCTAATTCCTCATAACTAACTGACTTTCATTCTAATTTCTCATAATTAGCACAGTAGTTAAAAAAATTGTTCTTTTTGGGAAAGCTGAGATAAATTAAAGAACTTTTAGAATTAGTGTGAGGCTGAAAAGTTTTTTGAGATAAAGAGACTACTGAAACAGTAAATTCTTGGGTGATGTTTTGCCTTACTTTTTGGTGATTGCTGGCTGCGGCAAAAGTGTCGGGGATTATTAATAATACTTTATTCATGTTTCTTTTTGGCTAATTCTAAGACCTTACTCACCATCTTTCCCGCCAAACTAAATGGTGGGTTCATGACAAATATTTTTTCTCCTTGGGTTCCCTTTTCAATATCTTCTAAAATTTCCCACATTCTTTCCAAAGAGATATTTCCTACTGAAAATATGTGGCTAAGTTCATGGCAAGGAGTATCACACTCTAAACTATCATGTTTAAAAAGAATAGCGTTAGGGAGGTTTTCTTTACATAATTCTAAGGCTTCTTCATCTATATCAGCACCAATTAATAAAGCACCGCTATCTTTTCAAGGAATTAGCAAAGAGCCTACTCCGCAAGAAATATCTATCACTACATCTAACGAAAAATCTTTTTTATTTTCTTTCGCTAAATCCCGCATAAATTCTGAAATATGGGCGGGAGTAGAAATTTGGTCTAGGGTTTTTTTCTTACTGGTTTCTTTTCTTTCATGCTTAAATTTAGATAATTCGGCGATTTTTTGCCTTAAACGCTCATTTTCAGCGGCTAATTGCTCGTTTTTTAAATCTTTATTCATGTTTTTTTTCTTGGTAAAAATAGTGAGGTTCTAATCCTGTGATGTTAAAAAGTAAAATTTCACTATGAAAAATTACACTCGGAAAAATGTTTTTCGGTAAAGTAATGGTGCTGCTAATAGCGGGATACTCACCGCTGATAAATTTGCGATAACGGAGACTTTGGCTAGTTAAATTATTGCGTAAACCAGGTGGAGTAAATAATACTAACGGAATTTCTTTGCCGAAAAGTTTAATTATTTGGTCGCAAAATACTTCGCTGGCTAATTTTGGGTAGTAGCCATTAAAAGGTGGATTACAAAGAATTAAGTTTGGTCTTGGGTATTCTCATTTCCTTAAACTTAAAAAATCAGTTTTGATATCGGCTTCACTGCTAACATCGACATCTATTCCTAGCATCTGATAACCGGCTTTTTTTCAAGGTTTCGATAAAGAACCTAAACCACTGCCAATATCTAAAACTAACAATTTTTTGTTAAAAAAAGAATGAAGAATTTGAAAAATAAAATCACTTACTTCTTTCGGTGTGTAAACAGTGCTATTTTTGGGTTTAGCAAAAAAATTATTGCGGTCTATTCTATACATGGTTTTTGGCTATTTCTTCTATTTTTTTACATTTTTGGTAGATAAGAAAAAAATAGCGGACCCTCATCTTTTAAAATCTCTTCCTTGCTATAACCTAACTTTTCTAATCTATTTATCCTTCTCCTTAGCTTTCTTTTTTCTTCCACTCTTGTTTTTAATTTATTCAAATCATCTCAGGCTCTTTCATAACATTTCAGGCTATTACAGATAACCCTGGTTTTTTTAATTGAGTTTCCTGCTAATCATACTTCTTTAACTGCTTCCTTATCGCAAAAGTCGACAAATTCCCTTAACATTAGTTGGTCTGCATCGCATGCCCTACTTTTATAATAGCAATATCTTTTATTTTCCACCATCAGCCTTAATTCTATCAAATATAATTCCTAATGCCCGAAACTTGTTGCTTCAATCTAGCATATTCCCATTCCTTTCTACTTTGAAATCCTCTAAATACTTCTTGTTCTTATATTCTACTACTACACAATTGGGATGAGTTATAAACTCTGCTATTGCTTGGGCTAGTTTTTTGCTACACCCTAATACCATTGCTAGGGAGTTTAGTTCCTCGGTATATCCTTGCTGATTTCTATCCTCCCGATGATTTCGGTATTGAATAATAATTTCCTGTATCCTTTTCATAATTTTTAAAAATTGGTGATTTGTTTCTTTTCCTCTACTGCTTTTTGTTTGAAAAAGTAAATAGTGAATGATGTAGCCGATAATGATAGAAGCAAAATTGTCAGAATGTTAACTAGTTTATCGTTTTTTTCTTTGTTTCGGTAATTGGTCAGAACTGTTACTCACTCTTTTTCTTTTTCCAACTCTTTTTCCGTTTTTTTTCAATTTTCTGCCAATATTTGGCTAACTCTTTTTTCTTGGGCTAGTTCGAGATTTAGGTGATTAATTTGAGTGATTAATTCCTCTTTGTTGGATTCTGAATTTCTCGCCTCTTGTTTTTGCTCTTCATCGGCTAATCATTGTTCGAGAGTTTGGTGTTTAGTCATGGCTTTTTTATTCGGCTGCGGCTCAAAAGTCGTTCGTTTTATCGAGGTCGCAAAAATGGTTTGGTTCACCTAAACGAACTAAAAGGTGTCAAATTTTGGCTTCCGCTCAGTCTCTAATTCCGCCCTTGATTTCCGGCATGCCGTCAAAACGATAATCACCTTTAATTACCGCTTGGTAATACTTAACTAACTCCTTTTTTATGTTGCTAAAAACTTTGTCTCGTAAGTCATTAATGCGGTTTTTTTTAGCCTGCTCGGCTTTACTTAAACTCTTTCCGCTGGCCTCTTTCTCCTTGAATTGGACCAAGTAAGAATTTTCTAATAAATAATCCTTTACCGGATAATATTCTCGGCTGTCAGCATTTCGTTTTAACCTTTCCTCTGTCTGTTTAATTGAGTCTGCTAATCAATAGCAATCATCGGCGGGATTTTCTCAATGCCCTAATTCTTGCCGAGTTTTTAGCAATTCATCTAATTTTTCTAGTAATTTTCAATAATTTTTTTGCCCTTGGTTGGCAGAAGGGGCATTATTAACCTCGTTATTTGTTTGTAATGCGTTCATATTTGTTGGTGGACTTTTTTAGTCCGTGTAAAAATAATTAAAAGGGTGCGGTAGTTCAGTAATGCGTTCATTCCGCACCCTTTTTTTGCTTAAATTCCCTTGTTCTTTACCTCTGCAAAGGACTAAAAAGAGGTGATAACTTACAAGTTATCGGTTCTTTTTTTTCTTTTTCGTTTTCTTTCCATTTTTACCATTCTGGGCGGATTTTTCTACTTCGGTTTTTTCGCTCGAAATTTGCGGTAAAATTTCCTCTGGTTTAACTGGTTGTTTACTTATCGCTGCTGGTTGGTTTTCTTGCTTTTTCTTAATACTGTTTTTAGCTTCTTTCATACCCGTTAGTAAATCCTTTAAAACTGCTGCTGTATCTTGCTTTTTGGTAAATATCGCTTTTAAGTTCTTAAAAGTTCCTACTAGTATCCGTAAAACCCAAGAACTAATATAAAACAAAATCGCTCCTACTAGTATAATCAGAGCAAAACGCCCCAGAAATACCCCTTTACCTCAGATTTGGTTCGCACTTTCTACCCCTAAAAAGGTAGTTGTGCGGTCAAATCAAACGGGATAACCTAAACTTGCTAGTTTTTCTTCTGAATTTTGTCTTAATTTTTTTTCTTTCTCAATTTTGAATTCTAGGCTAATTAGTTCGTTTTCAAGTTGGTCCCTTTCATCCCTGAATTTTTCTCTTTCTTCCCTTGCTTTATCTCTGGCTTTGGTTAGATTTTTCTTGGCTTCTTTTAGTCCTTCGTTGTCTGCTAACAAGGCGACATTTTCTCTCCCTCTTTTTTTGTAATTTAAAAGCAAACATTCTCACCCATTAATTGCTAATTTTCTCCTTAATTCCAAGTTTTCATATTCTTTAAATAATCGGCTTAAAAATTTCTCTTGCTCCTCGGTAGTAGTTCTTAATTGGTTCCGTTCGGCTTTTAATTGCTCTATCTCGGATTTTTCGGCAGATAATAAGGCCTTTTGTATTTCTCCTTCTGCTTTTGCTAATTTTTGTATTTCCTCAGCATCTTCTTGTTCTTTTCTCCTATTTTCCTCTACTGCTTTTTTTAATTGACATCTTGCTTCGTTCAATTGTTCCTCTAATCCGCTCATTTTTTCCTCAGTAAGTTTGATAAACTTAATAATATTATTTTTTTCGTTAGTTTCTATTTTTGCTAACCTTTTGGGCTTAAATCAATTTTCCAAATGGTAAATTATATGTTCAAGAGTTTTCTCCAACCTTTTTTCTCGGCTGTTCTTGCAGATTGCTGAATAAAATGGAATTAGCAAACTTCCAGCCATGTCTACTGCTGGTTCTATAGGTCCCTCTTCTGGATCATACCGTGTGCTTTTTTCTTTTACTTTTTCTTTTGCTCATTTAGTTAGCCAGTAAATCATTCGAGCAAGGTCATTGTTTTCACGAGATACGTGTAATTCTGCCCATGGATTTTCGGGTTCATCTTCATCGCTGCTATCATCTTCACATCTTGTTTGTTCTGTTATTCTTTCTATTATATCTTTGCGATTTGTTTGTGTTAATTCCTTGCTTAGTTTCTCTAATTGTTTTTGTTTATTCAAACTAAAACTGCTGCTACTAGATGCTGTAATTTCCCCTTCTGCTGATTTTTTTACTAGGTTTGTTTCTTCTAAATCGCTTAGCATATATATATATTATTTTAACCATTTTTAAGTTGTTTTATTTTTATATAGTCAGAGAAGTTAAAAATATAACAGCATTAAGAAGTTAATAAAAGGAAAATGATTGTTGGATTAAAAAGTTAAAAATGCTAAAAGTTCAAATAAAGAGTTATGAATAGCAAACAAAAACGAGAACAATTTTCTACAACTTTTACGACCAAGTTTGTTAACCTTCTTCGCAAACATGCTTTTGTGGACAATAGAACTACCATGAGTGAAATGATTGAAAGATATCAACAAGCCTATTTAAGAGAGTTAGAAAAAACAAAGGCCAAAAATAAAGCAGAACGAGAGGGTAAAAGTTGTGAATCTTGTGGACAGTTAATTATTGATTACTCCTAATTTGTTAAATCTTGCCTAATTCAGCCCCATTTTACTCACTTTTTCAATTTATTTGTCTCATAAGTCTCTTTCGTTTTTCACTTTTTTTGCTTCGCTTTTAGCAAAAAGGCTTCTTTGCTTCTTTTTTTCTTTCCGTTACTTCCCCTCATATTTCTTGGCTGTCTCTTTTTTGCTTCCTAATAGTAAATGGAAAGTTCTTTTCACTGTCAGTTTGCTTCCCAAAATCTTTCAGTCTTCTATGTGAAAAAATTTCTTATCCCTACTAGCATACTTCACAAAATAAACTTTGCCTTCTTCTAAATGGTAAGCGAATTTCTTTTTATTATTAAACAAAAATAGAGGTTTTTTGCTATTTTTTAAAGTTTCTGCTTCTTCTTTTCCCACTAATTTAAAATAATTAGCAGTTAGTGATTTCTGTAATTCGTAATGTATTAGATAGTAAGTTTCCCCACTTTTCGCACTCTCTCTTTTAAATTTGTCTACTAGACTAATAATTGCTATTCCTGTTTTTTCCATAACTTTTTTGTTTTCTGCGATTATAACACACGATGCAATATCCTTTATTTCTTTCTCACATTAGTTCACTGACCTTTTTTATTTCTTTGCACTTTATGCAAAACTGACTATTCATAACTATTTCGTATTTCAGCCGTGTTTGGCTAAAAATTCCTTAGCGACCTTTTTATCTTCTTTACTGGGTTCGATTTTTCCCGCGAACTTTTCCCGATCCGGATCTAAATTATCACTAGTAGGAACTAGGAAAAAATTCTTGAGAAAATACTTAATTGCATAAGTGTCAGCGGCTCCTTTGGCTTTGGCGGGGTCAGAACTGGCTCCTACCGCTCAAAAATTAAAAGTTAGTTGCTCGCTAGGATTTTCAGAGTTGGTTAAAATTACTCTTTTACAATATTTCACTATGTAATTTGTCTCTTCTTTTTTAACTTCCATATTCTCAATTTCATCTGTGAAAGTTAGGGCTATTTTCTGTTTTTCTAGCAAAGGTTTTAGTAAAACTAAAGCTTGGTATTCGGTAAAATACTTGTAATTTTGGAACTTATTTAGTTCTTTTTTTTCCATTTGGCCAGTTTCGGACTGAATACTGGCTAGTTTTTGGTAAATATTTAATTGGTTCATAAAATTTCTTGGGTAATTTCTTCGTATTCTCCTACTTTTTGGGAAAGTGAAGAGATTTTTTCCTTTGCTTTTTTTAAATGCTCTAAAAATTCTTCGGGATTAGGTTTTTTAGTCCAATCCCAATTTTTAAGAATGGTTTGGAAAATCGCAGTTAGTTCTTTGCTTTCTTCCGCTAGTTCTAAAACTTTTTGCCGGTTTACGTGTTTAAATTTATGGTTCATAGTTCTTTAAATAATCTCCGTAATCAGTTCCTTCATCTAACCCACTCCTTAATTGCTCTTGGATTTCTTTTATTTCTTCTAGCGCTGCCGAGCGAGCCAATCGAAGTTCTTTTATGCGATTTCGAAGTATTATTTTTCGTTCTTTCGTCAATTGTTTATCCATGATGTTTTTGGTAAAAAAGATAGCCAATTGCGGCTAAAATAATAATCACTACTACTCAGAAAAGAATTTTTCCTATTCCGCTTCCGCTAGTTTTTGCTTTTGGATTAGGAATTTCGGGAGTATTCTGTCCGTTTTCTTGCTCGCAATTAGCATTTTTTTTGTTTTCGGCAGCTAATTTAGCAATTATTTCGGTTCTTTCGCTAGGAGGTAAATAATTATCACCGAGGCGGTGAACTAAATCATTTATGTGAACTTCGCGGCTCCAAAACTCTCGCATAGTAGAGTATAGGTTTTGGATTTGCTGGTTTTCTGATTCGATTTTTGTTTCTAAATCTTTGGCTCTGGTTCCTAACTGATCTATCTGAGTAAGAGTGATTTTCAAATCATTATTTCAGTTAGTCAGATTAGAGTTATGAGTTTCAAATTTACTTTCAATTCCTGCTAAAATTTCTTTCACAGGATTTTTGCTAAGTTCTTTATCTAGAACTTGTTTTTTTGTTTTGTTTTCTGTATTTGCTATATTCATTTCTTTGGTATTGGGAGAACAATTCCTTTGGGGAAAGTTCGCCCGTGTCGTAAAATAATAATAGGTTCGCAGTTCTAGTTTGCTAATTCTATCTCTGCGAACCATTTTTTAAAATTTGCATGCTAATTTTTGTTCTTCTGTTTTTCGTTTAGTAAAGCATTCATTAGGATTTTCTCTCAGCAATTTAGACAGTAGTAAGTACCTTGGTAATCTTCTACCATCTTGTGTAAAATGTGTTCTGCTCCGCAATCTTTACATTTTTGGGTATTTTCTTTACAATTTGTCATATTCTGAGTAAAAATCTTTTTCTATTTGCTTTAAAAACTTATCGAGTTGCCACATTTTTCAAGTAGCTACTGCCACCGGAAGTAAGTAAGCGGTCTGAAAAATTCAGCCTTCACTTTTTCTCTTGGGTTTCGCTACATAGCCAATAATCTTTTCTGGATCGTTTTTATCAAACACTGGCGAATTTCCATTGTCAACAATGCTGACTAGCAAAGCAGGAACTACGGATATTCCAAATCTTTGAAAATTATTTTTGAATAACTCGTTTATATCCTGCGAAGCGGCTAAAAGTTTGTCTTTTAACTCTTCTGGCA
>Ga0068859_100001170_pt1 | contig 26832 bp, 61 predicted proteins | sample KBSSwiS22_FD_66585 | JGI IMG/M metagenome (GOLD analysis project Ga0068859, IMG submission 66585) | Switchgrass rhizosphere microbial communities from Kellogg Biological Station, Michigan, USA - KBS Switchgrass S2-2 | ecosystem: Host-associated > Plants > Roots > Rhizosphere > Soil ...
GTCCTGAAACGGACATTTGGGATTTTTTGACACGTCCCACTGGACTGCAGTCACTCTGTGTGAGACACACGATGTGACGCAGCGTAGCCAGCATCAGTCCCTCGAACCTCTGTTGCAGTCAGCATGCTCGATGCGATCAGCTCGTGAGCGTCGATCCACACGCAGTGCTGTGCTGTGCCCCAAGTCTAACTGCTGCCCCGCCAACATAGGTTCGCCACACCGGGGACACAGCGTGCCGTATGCGAGGGGTAGCAGCCTGGCCCTGGTGGCCTCATGGCGTGCGTCGTAGCCACGTTGGGTGGAGCTGCCCCGTCGAGCATCCCGGACCTGATGCCATGCGCTCGCGCAACGCGGGCATCGATGATCCGATCGGTCGGTCAGCGTCCCGCATCCCAGACATGGACGCTTGACCATGTCACGTCCTGATCCCCACCACGTCCAGCGCCGCCGACACGATCGTCACCAACCCCGTGTTGGCCACGGTGATCACACAGCTGGTCTCGGTCTTGCTGCTGCCTGCCTTGAGCGTGGCGTACAGGGCGCCCAACGCGGCGGTGCCGGACAGGATGGTGGGCATGACGGTGTAGACGGTGTCGTTCCATGGCGTGGGCCAGGTGATGGTGACGTCGATGCTGCCGACCACGATGCTCGACAGGTTGGCGCCGACCCGTTGGGTTCGGGCTTCGACCACACCGAGGTCGTTGCCGAGCAGGATGATCTGGTCATGCTGGTGGTTGACCGTGTCGGTCAGTCGGCGGACGGCCTGCTGCAACTGGTCGACGTCACGCCGCAGGGCAGCCAGATCGCCGGCCATCGGTACCTCCGTCGAGTCGGAAGTCCTCAAGGGTGGCGTCGGTGACCGCTCCGTCGTCGTCCAGGTGCAGGTACCAGATCTCCGTCACCCTCGGCCCATGGAAGCCGAACATGGTGCTGCTGACCTGGTACCAGCCGGCCTTGGTGGCGACGAAGCGATCGGCATCCTGCATGCCGATGAGGCTACGGGGTCTCGGGTACGACGGTCTCGACGGCGGCGTCGATGGCGTCGGTCTTGCCCACGATGGCGTCCACCATGGCCTGCTGCTCGGGGGTGAGCTGGCCCGGGGTGAACGAGTCGATGAGGCGCTGGACGTCCTTCACGAGCTCGTCGACCGAGGTGCCGATGGCGGTGAGGGCGTCGTCTACTGCGGACATGCGGGTCTCCAAGTGGTTGAGGCCGGCGATGACCGGCAGGAGCAGGGTGCGGAAGAACGTCTTGGTTTCTTCGTCGAGGGCGATGGTGTGGCGCACCTCGATGATGAAGTCGGTCACGGGTCACCCCCGGTGTGATCGCGGCGACTGCCGGGTGGTCAGTTCGACCTCGACGAGGTCGGCGAGGCGGTACAGCGGGCGGCGGCCGTGGTGGGCGACGGGTTGGACTTTGCCGCTGGTGCGCCAGTAGTTGAGCAGTTGACGCGAAATGCCCAGGAACCACGCAGCGTCGCTGGCGGGTACCTGGGCATCGAGGTTCACGGGCTCCTCCTGTTTTTGGGCAGGGTGAAGCACGTGTGCTCAGTAAAGCCGATCTAGATCAAACCGTCAACTCACCGCGCGACCGCCCACTCCCATCGACCGCGCCACAGTAGCGGCGAAGGGGCGAACGAGCGCGGATCGGTCAACTCGCGAACCTGGAAGTGCTCCGGTCGGACGCAGCGCTTCTCACGGCAGCACCTGAACAGGGCGCAGCCGGCCGGGATCGGCCCATAGACATCCTCGTACAGTCGACGGCGGGCCTTTTTGAGTCCTTGACTATTGCAACTGCCCACCCGCAACCAACAGTCAGCGGTTCTCACGACACGGGCTGGCGGTTCGCCTTCACGGTGCTTGTCACACCGCCGCCGCTGTCTACCGCGTGCGAGGTCTGGACAGCCCGCAAACGAACATGGCCTGGTCGCTGGACCCCGGCGCTTCGTTGGCGTCAAAGACTGCACGAGCGAGAGTGTTGGCAACTTCTGCACCGCCGAGCCATCCCTACGGCGTCGCCCACACGCCTGCGTCGCCGCATATACCTCTCGGTTGAGTTCGCGCCACAGAAGCAGCGCCTCACGGACCTTCGGATGATCGATGCCGTCGATGAGTCGGCGGTCCGCCCGTGCCGCACGGGCGGCGTTCTTTCGATCTCGATTGCGGTAGTAGTAGCCACGGGATCGGGCGTTGTCCCGATCCCGATACTCTTCCCGCGTCTCGCCTTTCCGCTGGCTCACGAGGCGTCCTCCAGCATCGCGATCGGCGCATGCCGACCAGTCATCTGCTGGTACTCGATCTGCAGCTTCAAGGTCGTGAGGATCTTGCCGGCCGCGTTGGAGATGGCGTTGACGTTGGACGCCGATGTGCGATCGGCACGCATGTCGTCGATGCACTCCGACAGCACCACCCGCAACTCATCGATGCTGTAGGAGGCGTGCGTCGTGCCCTCCGACTTCGCGTCTTCCGGTTCGCGGTTCGCTACCCTTGCCATCGTGTAATCTCCTTCTTGGGTAGGGCCCTCGCCTCGTGCGAGGGCTCTTTCTTTGTGCGTGCTACTCGCTTTCGCGCGTCGCGACGGCGAGCACCCACGGTTGATGTGCGGGCATGGTTATGAGCTGCACCCAGCGGGTGAACTCCTCCGGCGTCATGAGCACGTCGCAGGACCCGCACTCGATGTAGTCCGAGCCCGGCCACCGGTAGAGGGTGACCTTCTCGCACTCCCGGCACGGCACCCCGGTCTTCAACTCGGCCCGCGGCGCCGGTGGACGCAGCCGACGCACCAAGCCGTTGAGCTCGGCGGCGAAGTCGTCGATGGCCGGGTGTTCGTCGCACGCCCAGACGAGACGGTCGGTCAGCCAGCCCACCAGCGTCGGCACCGTCGGCGCGGGCAGCAACGCCCAGCGGTAGGTCTGCCAGTCGGTGGCCCAGCTGTCCAGGATGGTCGCGGCGCTGATGTCGCCCAATTGGTCATGCAGCCCGTCCTGGACCGCGCCGAGATGCGCCGGCATGGTCAGGTCGAGCGTGGCTACGGCGAGCGGCAGCGGTGGCGTGCGTGAGCCGGACACCTTCGCCCCGCCGGTTGAGCCCTTCTCCAGCGTCAGGCCGGCGTACAGGTCGACCACCTCGGCGAGCATGGCCCGTAGTCTCGACCGGCATCCCTCACAGCACTGGGCGCGTTCGTAGATCCGGGGCTCGCCGGCGCGGAGTTGTGGGCACGTGACGCAGCGGTGTTCGGTCATCCGACCTCCCGCTGGAGCGCCCCAGTCTCGGCATCGAACCTTCTGCCAACGGACCGACACCAGCGCTTCGGCGACCGCCAGTTGTTGTAGTGCCTCGATCTCGCTCACTGAACCCTCGCTCACCACTCCTCCTCGATAAACGTCCGCTCGGCCTCGGTGAGGTCTTCGCCGAAGAGGAATGCCGTCTCGGCCGTCACCTCGACGTCGCCTTTGCGGTGCACCGGCAGTGGGGCTGGACCGTGACCTCGGGGCAGTTCGCAGCCCGAGGCGCCCCAGTAGACGCGGCAGTCCAGGTCCTCGCTCACGCCCCACCTCCGTCGTAGCTGCTCGCCACCGGCCACGCGACGACCCGCATCGGCGCGTCAAACTGGAGCGCGTGGGCCTTCGCCGCCGCTTCGTTGTCGTAGATCCCGAAGACCTCGGTCGGCTCGTAGTTGCCGTACTCGACCACCCAGACCCGCGTCTCACCTCCGGGCACCAGCAGCAGCCCCGCGTCGGCGAGGGCGGTGAGGATGGCCCGTGCGGCGCCTCTGGTGAACGCGACGGCGGCCGGTTCGTCCCGCATGACAGCGTCGTCGAGCGGCGCGCCAAGGTGGCCGTGCTTCCACAGGGCGCGGGTCGCGTCGGCTTCGGTCTCAGCCGTCCAGCGGTCGGTCACCACGGTCGTGTCCTCATCCGGTACAGGTGGTGCATGCAGTTGGTGATCGCGTTGGTCGCTACCCATCGACGCTCACCCCGAGCCGGGAGGCGAGCGAGCGGATCTCGGGGCAGGGGTATGCGACGTTGCAGCGCCAACAGAGGTTCGGCTGGGCGATGCTCGGCGCCGACTCGGCGAGTGCCATCGTGCGGGTCGGGTGCCGCTCCAGCACTTCCAGCTCCCCGGCGTAGCGGCGTAGCGCGTCGGCCGGGTCGTGGGTCAGCAGGAAGGTGATCCATGCGGTGTCGTTCGGCGATGGCGTGCCAGTGCGGACGCCGAACGCCGACCAGTTGAGTGGCTGGGCCGCGTTCGCCACCGCCGTCCGCCGGGCCAGTTCGGCTCGGATGCGCTCGTACAGGGTGGTGGGTGGGGTGGTCATGGCCTGACCTTTCGTTCGGCGAGTGCGGCTCTGGCGGCGGCGACACCGGCCGCGGTTCGGGCGGCGCCGTTGGCGTTGGCGCGGGCCGTCTCGGCTGCGATTTCGGCGAGTCTTCGCTGGTCAGCGGCTATGGCGGCAGGGTCTTCGGGCTCGTACGGATCTTGCGTTGGTGGTGGTTTTCGCCCGTCGGCCGCGCGGTCCGCCGCCTCGCGGCGGACGTCGGGCGCTTCGGGGAGGTCCCCTCCCCGCTTCCCTTCGGGGCGGGGCGGGGACGGGGAGGCATCACTAACGCCATACGTATCGGGTACGTGATGGCCTTGTGGCGCGTCTCGTGACGCATCACCACCACCGTCACGCTTGTGTCCCCGCGCCTTGGCCTCCCTCCACTTGCGAGTCCGTTCCGCCTTCGCCGCCAGATCGGCCTCTACCTGGATTTTGGTTGGTTGGTAGTCGAGGTAGTCGTGCAGCACCCAGCCGTCCGGGCCCGATGGCGGACACTTCGCACTGGCGCACCACGTACCGGCCATATGCCAGAGGCCGCGCTCCACCAGCCTCGCCGCCCGCGGCTTGGTTCCCCGCTTGCTGATCGCCTCCAGTTCGTCGGCGCCGATGCGGCCGTCGGTCTTGTTGCGGGCGCACCAGAACACCGCCTCCGAGGCAAGGCGGTAGGTCGCGTCGTCCAGCGGAGCCACCTTGCGGTGGATCGGGAACTGGTCGTCGAAGCGCACCCAGGTCACGCAGCCTCCCTCCCGTCCCTCTTGCCGAACACGCCCACGATGGCGTTGGTGCGCCGTTCCCAGCCGCCCTCGGGCATCTCCGAGCGCCGCGACGAGCGGGGCAGCACCTTTCCGTTGGGCGCCACGACTTCGTAGTCGCACGCGAGGCAGGTGGCGGTGTACCACCAGATGCCGTTGTGCTCCTCCGGGTATGAGGCGACGAGGTAGCCGGGGCACACCTTCGCCCCGGCCGGCTGCCGGCAGTTGCCGACGAGTTCCTTCGCATCGGCGGCCCGCCACCATGCTGAACGCACGATCAAGCCGGAGCTGTCCACGAGTCGCGCGGACAGCCCCGCGTTGAGATGGGCCAGCCGATCCTCGGTCATCAGGCCTCGTCGCCGAATGCCTGACGCATCTCCTCTTCCATCTCGAACGGCAGCACCGTCTTGCCGGTGCGCCGCTCCCACTCCCGACGAAGCAGTTGGCGCATCCGGTTGCCGTCGACCGGGTCCTTGATGGCCTCAACCCGCCGGATCCGGGCGGTCGGTACGACGTCCCCCGAGTCGGTGTTGGTCGTGACCTTCGAACAGTCGATCAGCGCGATGACGACGTGGACCTTCTCTGGGTTCTCTATGAGCTCGGTCGCGATCGCGGCCAGGCCGTTACGGTCGCCATCCGGCAGTTTGCCGGCGAGGTTTGCGCTCATGTCATTGCTCCTATCTCTTCGTTGATGACTGGTTTCGATCGACAGCCGGCAGTGGTTGTCGATGGCGACGTTCTGCCGCCGGTTCATGCCGCCTCCCACAGTTTGCAGTCGGTGATCGGCCCTGCCTTCGGCCAGCCGTGACAGGTTTGGCATTCGGTGGATACCTGTGACCATGAGCCGTCGTGACGTCGCCCGCAGGCCGGGCACACGCCGCTCAGATCGACACCCTGCTCGCAGTGGTCCGATTCCTCGGCGGTCGGTGGCGCGAAATGCCTACATGTCTTGCAGCCGCGCTGGTCCGGATTGGCCCAGCACCGGGCCATGTGGGCGACCATTCGCGATCGGGCCGACAGTGACTTGCGGCAGTGCGGGCAGCGGTACCGCTTGGCCAGGTACTCGATCGGTTCGGTCATGCCGACCACTCCTTGATGGCCGCAGCCAGTTCCCTGTCGCGGCGCAACGCCCGCTCTGTCCGAGTGGGTTGCTCGCCGAGCAGGATCCGGCGCCGTTCCGCGATCACCGCGCTCGACAGCGGCACCTTCACTCGCCGCAGCCGGCCCGGCCCGAACCGCTCGCTGACCAGTTCCGCCGCGATGGCTTCGAGTTGGCTATCCACGGCGGTCCCTGCTCGGTACGCCACGCGGCTCGACGACCTCGCCCACACCGGTGCACCGCAGGCAGTCGACGACGCTGTAGCGACGCTGCGCTTCGTGGTAGGGCAGCAGCCACCCGTGGACAGGTTCCCCGTCGGTCACGTGGCCGATGCGCCGGCCGCACACGGTTCGCAGCCCGGCGACCTCATGCCACGCGATGCCCTTGCGCAGCTGCGCCTCGAGCCGGTCGGCGGCTACGTGGGTCTCATGCGACGGGACCTTGAGCAGTTCGTCGATGGCCCGCTGGTAGCCGCGCGCTTCCGCCTCGGCCATCTCCTGCCGCAGCGTGGCCACCTCTTCGTATGTGTCGCGGTAGGACGGTTCAGACATGAGCCACCTCCGACCGGCCGCACGCGTTGCAGGTGAAGCCACCCGGCGGTTGGTCGCCACAAGCGTCACAAGTCGGCTCGCGTAGCGCGTTTGTCGGGTCGAGTTTGAGCGCCGCGACCATGGCGACGAAGACACGCAGCGGGGTGTCTGTTACGCCGGCTTCGATGTTGGCGACCTGGGGGCGGCTGATGCCGGCGGGCTTGGCGAGGTCGGCCTGTGTAAGGCCAGCGTTGATCCGGGCGGCGCGAATGCGCGCGCCGATGTAGGCGAGCGGCGGGTTGGAGGTGAACCTAGGCATCGCCCACCTCCCCGTACGTGATCTCAACCCGCGGCATCTGCTCGTACATGACGACCTTGGTCCGGTTGCCGGCCGCGTCGTAGACGATGACCACACCCCCGTGTTGGCGGTGCGGGTTCTCGGTCACGCTGATGCGCGCGCCGGACACGGTGTCGTTGTGGACGGTGCCGGCGATGACGTGGGCGATGGTGGCGTCAGGCATCCGTTTCCTCCGCCTCGGTCGGCGCGAAGTCCGGCACCGTGACGTCGATGGTTGACACGACCCTGCCCCACGTGTCCGGGAACGTGAGGTTGATGGCGATGGCAACCTCGTCGGCACGGATCTGTGGCCGCTTGGCCGCCCGGACACGCTGGTCGGCGCCGATGACGAGGTAGACCCGTTGCTTGCTCATGCCGAAACCTCCGTGAACCGCTTGCACCGGCACTGTCCTGCCGGGTCCCCATGGGTGCAGCCGGTCCGGACTGTGGCGCCCTTGCTGCTGCCGAGCAGATGAACGATCACCGAATGACCACATCCGCACAGGGCGAACACGTGGCGCAGGTGGCCGCAGGCCGGGCACGGGCCGAGGGCGGTGATCTCGGCGGTGGTCATGGCGCCAACTCCCATGCCCGCCGCCGAGCCTTACGCTGTGTCGGGTCGAGCCCGCCCCACAGGCCGTCCGGGACTTTCTCCACCACGGCCCAGTCGCCGCACGCCACCTTGAGTGGGCAGCGCCGGCATATGGCCCGCGCCCTGGCGTAGCTCTCGTCGTTGTCACCGATCGGGAAGAACCACTCCGGGTCGACCTCGGGTTCACGGCAGGCTGGCTGGGACTCGGGGCGCAGGAAGCCCGGGGCCGGCGGGACCGCCAAGGCCGGCCGGGCGGATCGGGTCGCGGTGGTCATGGCGTCTCCGCCGACTGCGTCGCATCGGGCCAGTCCTGCTCGACGACGATCTCGCCCTCGACGGCCTCAGACGCTGGGGTGGCGGGCAGGTTGTGCTCGGCCGCGGCCCGCTGGTACTCGGCCATGGCGCGGGCCTGCTCCATGCGGAACTCGTTGGACGACGGCACCCACTTCTCAAGCTCCCGCACGACGGTCTTCAGGTACATGGCTTCGGGCCACAGCGTCCATGGCGAGGTCTTACTGTCGGACCCGCGCGATACCTTGCGGTGTTCGGCGATCTGCGCCGCGCTCATCACGATCACGCGACTGGTCGCGCCGTCCTTCATGACCGCGTAGGCGTAGGCGCCGATGAGCGGGCCACGGTCCGGGCCGAACCATTCGATGCGGTGCAGGGGCCGGTCCATGGTGGCCGGGTCGTAGTCGAAGCGGTCGGCCTGGCGGACGACCTCGGCCTTGACGGAGGCGACCGCGCCGGCCCGGTAGATGCGTTCGACCTTGCCGCGCCAGCCTTCGATGCCCTGGATCTCGGTGCCGAACGGCACCAGGTAGTAGGCCTCGGTGCCAGGGTCGTGGCCGAGGCGGGCGCAGTCCAGCAGGGCGGCCATGAACGAGCCGGGGTTGGCCTGAGCCACCCGGGCGAGGTTGCGGTCGCGGCGCAGCAGCCCCTGCGCGAGCCGCACGAACGTGTCCGGCTTGACGTGGGTGGGCAGCACCTGCGCGAAGCTGGTGGAGTACTGCTGGATCATCTGGCCGGGGCCGGACTCGCGCGTGGCCACAGCATCGGAAACGGTCTGGCTCATGAGGGTTCCTTCTTGGTCCGTGGCGGGTTGAGTCGGTCGACGGTGTGGGCCTTCACGGTGTGCTCGGCAACCTCGTACACCGAACGTGAGGCGACGAACTGCCCGGCACAGGTGGCCTTGCGGGCACGGCCCATCTCGGCCCGTAGGAGGGCTTCGTAGCGCTTCTTGAGGGCGCCGGCCTTGCGGTCCATCTCGCAGGCGCGGCGGTAGTGATTCGCGATTCGCGCATCAACCTCGACCTCGGCGTCGTCCAGGTCGGGGTGCAGTCGCTTCACCGTGGCCAACGTCGCGGCGTGGTCGTCGATCGGTGGCGGGTCACCGTCGGCGATGCGGGCCATGAACCGGCGGCCGTGCTCGATCATCACATTGAGGTCGGCCGTGTCGAGACGCACCGTGTATTCGCGGTAGTCGGACCCTCCAATAAGGACGGCCAGGTCAGCGAAGTTGACGCCGACAGCCGACATCTGCCAGAGCACCTGGGCGCGGTAATGCACCGGCACCTCGGCCGTACCGGGTTCGCCCCAGCCGTCGGCGGAATGTGCGGTCTTTAGTTCGAGCACGCCAAGGATGTTCTGGTCGTAATGGGACCACTGGAACGTGGGATCGCCAGGAAACGGGTTGTCGTGCATCTGGTGGTCGCACAGCACCCGATCAGGTGTGGCGAGGTGCCACGACCGCAGCGGGTGACTGACGAGCCCGAGCGGGTGAACGTTGTACTCAGGATGGTTAGCCTCGTACTTGGCGGCGATGGCGTCCTCGAGCCGGTTGCCCCACTCCATCTCTGGCGAGGCTTCGAATTCCCAGCCGTTGACCTTCCGCCAGTACAGGCTGAACGGCGACTCCCACGGCGAGAAACCCATGACGGCGGCGATCTCGGACGCGCCGATGCCCTGCCGGCGCCGGTCGAACCACTCCGGCGTCAACGGCTCGGCCAACTGGACGGCGCTAGACATCGGCCCGCCTCCGCTGCCTGTCGTCGTCCCACAGCCACGCCGCTTCGCTCCATATGGCACCAACCCGACGCGTTGCCGCTGGTGCACCAACGGTGTCAAACAGGATCTGTAGGAGCGCCTTCGGCACGGTGATGTCGTCGTCGCTCACCGACCATCACCCGCCTCGTCCTCCGGGTCCGGAATGTTGACGTGGACGCCTGCAAGCCCGCCGCCGGTCACTCGGGCGATGAGGTCGTGGCTGTCCCGGCTGACCGATCCGGTGTTGATGACGTACGGCCGCGTCACGTCCTCGTCGACCGCAATCGGCGTCAGTTGTAGTTGAGCCAGCTCGAGCGCCAACGCCTCGGCGTACTCCGTCTTCTCGGCGACGACCACCCGCAGCCGGGCGTTCTCGACGATCAGGTTGTCGCACTGCTTGCGCAGTCTGACCGCGATGGCTTCCTGGTCCCAGAGGTCGACTGACTTCTCGTCGATGATGCCCTCGCGCGTGGCCACCTTGGCTCGGAGTTTGACGATCGTGCTCCATTGGCGCAGGTCGACGACCGCCGCAGCGACGGCGAACAGCCCGACAACGATGAGCACGATGGCGAGCTGTGTCGTCGTCGTGCTCATCGCGTCCCCCCGGCGATCGCGGTCAGCTCGACGCCTTCAGGGATCCACGAGTCGTCGTCGAGCGGTGTGCCCCACGGCGAGCGGGGGCGCAGGCTGTGGCCGACGAGTGCGTAGAACCTCTCGGCCGTCGAGGTGTCCAGTTCTGCGGTCTGTAGCTGCCGGTAGGCGGCCACGCCACGCCCCGGCCGGCTCAGCTCCATCTGGTCGCCGCCCCGGTCGGCCAGCCCGGCCAGCAGTTCGCCAGCCTGGGTCTCGGCGATCGACGCGGCCCGGTGTCGGGCTTCGGCGACCCGCTGCATGGTGGACGGCCCGTCGATGGCACGGTGGCGGGGCACGTACACCGGACGGGCGCGCAGTTCGCGACGCATGGCCAGCCACACGGCGGGGAAGCACGCCACTCCGATCGACGCGAAGATGATCGGGATGAGATCAAGCATCGTTGGCCGCCTTCCGCCAGTCTGCCGCCCACTGGAAGTCCAGTCCAGCCAACCGCGCACACTGCTCGTCCTCGTCGCGGTCACCAACCATCAGCCCCATGTACGGCGGGTAGTACTCGTGGTGATGAGCAGCAAGGTCGATCGCGGCCTCAATCAGCAATCCGGGCGCGGGCTTACGGCACCAGCAGCGGGCCATCTCCGGGTGATCGGCGTTTGGGTGGTGGCTGCACCAGCAGATCTTGTCGAAGAGTTGGTCGGTCTGCCGGTGCGTCTCTGCCATGGCTGCGGTGACGGCTTCCAACGTCAGGATCCCGAGCGCAATCCCGCCCTGGTTGGATACGCCGACGATCCGGCCACCGCCGGTCTTCCACCGGCGCATCATCTCGACCGCCTCCGGGAACACCACGACATCCTCGGGACCGTTGACGAACCGGCTGAGTGCGTCGTCTTTCCCCTGCCGCACCGTGCCGTCGATGTCCAGGTACAACACCGGAACGGCCGGCTCGGCGCCCTTCATCTGACGCTTCATGTCGTCGCCTCCTCCAACAGTTCCAGCAGCGGCCCGGCCGTGATGACCGGCCACGGCCCGGACGGTTCGTTCCACGCCGGCATGTCCAGCGCGGCGAACACGGCCAACTCGGCGTCGGCCTGGGCGACGACGCCGGCCGTGATGACGTCGAGCGCGGCGCGGGCGGCGTTCTGCTGGTCCCATTCGGTGTGCTCGCCGGGTGGTAGCAGCCGACGTCGGGCGCGGGCGATGATCTGGTCGTCCACTGTGGTCATGACCCCGCCTTGTCGGCTGCGTCGTTGGCGGCCATGAGCGCGGCCGCAATGGCGCGCGCTTCGGCCTGCGATAGTTCGACGACGATCTTGCGTTGATCGGCCTCAAGCGACAGCACTGGCGCAAAAGGTGGGTGACCGAAGCAGTTCACCCGTACGACCCGAGCGCCGTCGAGCCAGCGCTCCCACGGCAATGCGACCGGCTCGACAACGAACGGGTCCGGCACCAACCGGGTCAGTGGGCCGTATTGCTGAAGCCCTTCCCAGTTCTCGTCGGCGCCCTCGCCGGCGCAGGACCATTCCAGGTTGGTGCTGTGGTCTGGGGCGAAGCGTTGCCAGGCTTGGCCGTCGTCGTCGAGCATGACGGCCTTGTATGGTGGCTCCTCCGGCAGCGCCGGCGTGGCGAGACGCGCTGGTAGGCGCAGTTCGGCGCTGAGGTTCGAACCGAGTGGCCACTTGAAGAAGTCCCAGCCGTCGTCGTCGAGACGGATCGGCTCCAACTCCTGGCCGCCCAGCGGGCCGGGCATGATGTACATGCGGTTCGTCGTCATCGCTTCACGTCCTTCCCGGTCGCGATCACATGGACCTCGAACAATTCGTGCTTGATGTCGGCCAGGACCTCGTCGACGGTCATGCCCCAGCGACGCCGGTTGGCGGCCCGGGCGAGAATGGCCTCGACCTTGGCCTGTATGCCGAGGAGTTGGTTCTCGGCGCGCTCCAGTTGGACGAGCAGCCGTGACGGCGTGCCGAGGTCCACTGTGGTCTCGGTCATCTCCGGATCCACCGTCCGTACACGCCAACCGCCGCCAGGAAGCAGCCAGCCGAGCCGGAGAACAGTGCGAGCGCGAGTTGTGTCACTGGTAGCCACCGACCCTCCTAGATGTGCACGTCATAGACGCTGAACAGGGCATCGTCTGGCGCTGCGTCCATAAGGGAGTCGGCCACCACCGGCCAGGTGTCGGTCTCGTCGTGGACGATTCCCCACCAGCCCATGCGACCGCGCTCGTGCCAGCCGTCCGCATTGAGGATCGCGAAGGTCTGGCAGGCCTCTATCCGCGCCCGGGTCACGTGTTCCAGCAACGGGTCCGGGTGCTCCAAGCAGAGGTATTCGACCGGGTCGACGATCCAGAGCTGGGCCGCCGACAGAGCCAGGTTGCCGGGCTGGTCGTGGTAGAACCGGCGCGCCGCGTCGATATCACCGGGGAACATGTCCTCTCGGACCTTCTCCCACCGAATAAGGGGCGGCGTTCCGGCTAGTGCGCGCATCGCGTTTGCGTGCATCTCTGCTGCCTCAGCAGCCGCCGCGTCCCGCATGCCCTCGAAGTCGATGTCACCCTTGCGGGCTTGGTCCGCCCAGCCGAACTTGCCTCGCGGCGTCATAAGCCCCGGGTCGCCAGTCTCGCCGCGCTTGCCCGGCTTCAGCTTGAAGTAGCCGGTCCACCGGCCGCCGAGTTGGTACCAATCCCAGCGCGAGAGCGGGTTGTAGGTCGACATCGAGTAGATCCGGTCCTTCTCGGCGTCGTACGCCATTGCCTCATCCGGGTCTTCCGTGTACCGCTCGTTGTGCGCCACGATAAATGCCGGCCAGTCAGCATCGGGCGCGAGCCCGTGCTCCTCGGTCAACGTCTTGAACATCCAGTGACCCTGCGGCGTCTCGGCGTCGTCGTACTTGCGGTACGGCTCGACCTCGGTGTTCTCGTCGTAGGGTTCGAGCATCTTCTCGGGGTCCTCGCCGATGACGAGGACAGTGCTGTGGCTCATTGCTCACTTCCGATCGACTTCGACCCGGCCAGGCGGCCTTCGTCGCGCAGCACCAGCTCATGCACGCCGCACACGGCGCTGTGTACCGGCCCGTGGTCGGTGCGGATGGTGACAGTGTGGGTGGCCACGTACGGACACAGGCCGTCGTCGCCGGTTTGGGCCATGCAGCCGTTGGCGGGCGTCCGGTATCCGGTGTGCACGGTGATCACGACGCACCGGCCTTCTTGTACGGCGGCACGGGCGAGAAGACGCCGGGCAGCAGCGACACGATGAGGACCGACCACCAGTAGCCGACAGTCGGCAACGCGGGCCACCACTCGGCGTGGATGATGCCGACGGCGAGCATGAGCCAGAAGCCACGCAGCAGGAACGTCAGCGCACTGATGATGAGCCGGGTGATGCAGCCCTCAACGGCCTTGCCCCTGGTCTCAGCCCGACGGCCCTTGCGGATCAGCCGGACAATGTCCTCGCGGCCGAGGTCGTTCATCCAGCCACCGCCAGCACTCCCGCCGACGGCAGGCTCGGCGCGTCCAACGCGGCCCGGGCCTCGGGGTACATCAGCCCGGCGGCGACCATCTCAGCCAGCGCCGCGCCGTAGGGTAGCGACCCGTGGTGGTGGGCCTTCCACGCGGCGTCCAGGGTGGACGGTCGCGGGGCGGGGTGGGCGAAGGGGTCGGTGGCGGTCATTGGCCGCATCCGCTCTGACAGCCGGGCTCACACAACGACCCCTCGGCCATACGATTCAGATCGGCCGCATCGGGCCACGGCCAGCCCATGCCGTCCGCGAACGCCTTGACCTTCGGTGCGCCGTACTGCGGATAGTGGGCGTTCTCCATCGCGGAGACAACGTCGTCGCGCCCTAGGAGCCATGCGTACTCGGTGAGCTTGTCCACCGACCGACTCGCTGAGATGCCTCGGTGGTCTTCGATCTTCCCGATCGCGAACTCGAGGTAGCTCTTCGCAGTCTGCTCGAGGTCTGCGTCCCGCTTGCCGTTCCACTCAACCTCGGTCACGCCTTCGTTTAGGAACGGCTTGGCGTGTTCGAAGTCGAGCGCCCCGATCAGGACTTCCTGTCGAAAGCCGAGCCAGTCCCCTTCGACGCGGACCACTTCGATCCGGGTGACGATCTCGTCCTGTGTCCGGCTCGTCGTCTGCTCTACCATGTATGTGGACCAACCTTCCTGGTCTTCTTGCGGCCCGTCCGGTCACGCGGCGGGCCGCTTCTTTGTCTGGACGTTCAGTTCTGGGGCACGGCCGCCGAGCCGGTCGTTATCCGGCTCGGGGCCGCTGACAGCGCCTCTCGGATGGCGGGCCTGTCATTCACCGCGGCCGTGCAACGGAAAGGGACCGCGGTGCCCGTCTGGGGGGTCATGAGTCGTCGTCCTCGGTGGCCAAGCCGCTCGCTACGTGGACGTGCGCCGCCCAGTCGGCAAGCGCCAAGTGCTGCCGCATGGCTCGAGGTCCGCGCAACTGATCGACCTTTTCTCCGGCCCAGCCGCATGAGCATTCGGCCTTCATCTCGCCAGTGAGGAAGTCATCCAGAATCGTGGCCGCGTGGCCCGTCTCGATGTCGCCGCTCATCCCGCTCCTCCTTCGTCGTCATGTCTTTGTCGAGCCCGGCCGCCCACCCCGAGCGGACGGCCGGGCCCGGCGCTCACCGCAGGGAGGAGCGCACCGCACCGGCGCCGGGGAAGACCGTCGGTGCGGGTTGGGTGGTCATTGCTGTTCCCGCAAGGACTGCTCGAGCTCGAGCAGGCGAACGGCCGGTACAAGCGACGAGACAGTCGGGATCTCACCGAGGAATGCTCGCGCCTCGTCGGATTCGAGTGCCCCAGCGGCCAGCCGGGTGAGTAGGTCGACCTCTTGACGGTCGAGTTGTGCCATGGCGCCCTTGACCTGAGCGGCGATCCGGGCGAGCCCTTCGCGGCGAAGGTTCGTGCGCGCGGTGTGGGGCTTGTTGATGTCCCGGGTGACGACGATCGTGAAGTCCTTGCCTTCGAGGTCAAGGCCTTCGATCTTCATGCCACGCAGGATGTCGTTGGCCTTTCGGTTAGCCCCCCGGGCCGCCTCTTCGATGAGGTACATGCCGTCAGCCCAGGCCTTGTCCTCGTCGGCGAACCGGGCAGTGACTCGGGCCTGGAGTTCGGCTTCAAGTTCGGCCTGTCGCTGGACGACCTCGGCTCGCAGGACCCGGAAGCGCTGGCGGATCAGCGACCGGAGTTCGGTTCGTTCGCCCTTGGTGATGGTCATGCGGCACGTGCCTTGCTGGGCGGCCGAGGGCCGGGGTAGGTCGGCGGGTCGGGCTGGCTGATCGGGTCCGACAGCTTCGGCCCCGGTGGCGGCGGCGGAAGCGGCATCGGATCCGGGCCTGTGAACCGTGGGCCGGGCGGCGGCGGGTTCGGGCTTGGCCCGGGCGGGGCTGGCTGGCTCACGCAGATCTCCTCGAGCGCGTACGGATGGGAACCACGGCCGCGCGGACACCGTTGGCCGCTGGCACTGCGGTCGCGGCGTCGATCGCCGCGACGTCTTCGGGGGAGAAGCGGACGCCGCCGCCGATGTTGTGGTGGGGCCAGATGCGGGCTGCGACCTTCTTCTGCACAGTCGACTTGCCGATCTTGCGCAGGGCGGCAAACTCTTCGATGGTCAGCCAGTCGGTCATGGCGTCCACTCCCAGATGGACTCGACTGGAACGCCGACGTCGGAGGCGACCCGCATTGCGGTGCCGAGCGTCGCGCCCCCACCGGCGCGGATGCGGAACCAGTTGGACCGCGTGAGGCCGTGCCAGTGCACCTGGGACTCGACTGTGAGGTAGCCCTTTTCGGCCGCCAGCATGTCGTAGATCCGCGTCCTGAGACGCGTCGATCCGTCCGCTCGTACGGTCGGATCGACCTTTTGATCGGTTGCTCCCACACCGGCCACCGTAGACCGACCGGATGAGAGGACGCAACCCTCAACCTCGCCGGAGTGTCGAAAACGTCTCGCGGAGGCCATGCGGACTGTAGACGGACTGCGATCTATGGCCTACCGTCCTCTTTATGGGACAGCGAACCTCACCGACGGGGGGCGGCGCAGCGCGCTTGACCCGCACAAAGCACCGCAACACAATGCGGCGTACCGTCCGACGAACGCGACGCTCCGAGTGCTTCCGGGTGCTCAGACTCGGCCATAGGGTCGTCTACGTGATCGACGGCGGGCACCCGTGGAGTGCCTATCTCCGCCGCATGACTCGTCGTCCAGGATGGTCGGTAGCCCGACTATCACGCGAATCGGGCATCGCCAAATCCTCGATCTTCAAGTGGATCGCCGACGGACCCGGCGCCATCACCATCCAGTCGGTCTACTTGATCGCCGACGCGCTCGGCGAGGACCGGGAGACCGCGCTTCGGGCGGCCGGGGACATCCCCCGAGGTCGGGACCCGGAGGTCGACCTGATCCTGGCCGCGCCCCGCACCGATGAACAGAAGGCCGAGATGATCCAGCGCCTGATGCGTCGGCGCGAGGAAGAGGAACGCCGCCGAATCGAGGACCTGCGCTTCGCGCTCGGTGTCGACGAAGCCACCGGCTGATGTGGGTCGAGCGCAACGGCGACACTTGGCGGATCCGGGACAAGGTCGCCGGGCGCAAGGTGGACCTGGCCGCCGGCTACCAGACCAAGACCGCGGCCAGGACCGCCATGATCCTGCTCAAGGCCGACCTGCTGCGTGGCGACGCGCTGCTGCCCCGGGGTGGGCAGATCACCCTGAATGCGTGGCTGGACGAATGGTGGCCCTCGTATGAGCGGTCACTGAAGCCGACCTCGGCGCACTCCGAGTCCGGCCGGGTCCGCAACCACATCCGGCCCCTGCTCGGCGACTTCGCGTTGGACGAGATCGACGCGGGCGCGGTGCAGGACTGGTGCGACGACCTCGCGTCCGGCGCGGGGGAGTGGCCGAGCCGCCGTGGCCAGCGCCGGGCGCTGTCGCCCAAGACGATCCACAACTGCCACGGCCTGCTGTTCACGATCATGCACGCCGCTGTCGTGGCCCGCCGGATCCGGGTCAACCCCTGCGTCGGGACGAACCTACCCAAGCGTGAGCACCACGAGATGCGCTTCCTCACCGACCCGGAGATCGGCCGGCTGATCGCCGCCACGCCCAAGCACTGGCAGCCGCTGGTGCTGTTGCTCGTCGCGACCGGGCTGCGCTGGGCGGAGGCGATCGGGCTCAAGGTCGGGCGGGTCGACCTGCTCGCGAGCAAGCCCAGGCTCGTGGTGGTGGAGCAGCTGCAGGAGATGCCGAGCACCGGCGAGTTGATATTCATGTCGCCGAAGAGCGCCCGGTCCCGGCGGGCGGTGAGCTTCCCGAGGTCGGTCGCGCTGGTGCTCACGTCGCTGGTGGCGACCAAGGGCGACGAGGAGGTCGTGTTCACCACCGCGAAGGGGCTGATGGTGCGCACCCGCAACTTCCGCCGGATCTGGTTGACGGCGTGCAAGGCCGCGGGCCTCGAGGGGCTGCGCGTGCACGACCTGCGCCACACCCACGCGGCCATGCTCATCGCCGCGAACCGGCCGTTGTCGGCGATCTCGCGCCGGCTCGGCCACTCGTCGATCGCGGTCACGGATGCCCTATATGGTCATGTTCGTGAGGAAGTTGATGACGGGATCCTGGCGGCCGTGGACGATGCTTTACGCGATGTCCGTATCGAGGACTTCGAGGCCGAGCTCGCCGACGAACTGGCCGACTCGTAGTATCGTGCCGGCCCATGGGGCTGCGACATGGCGGTGGCGGATGAGCGGTTGGGGCGGCGCGTGATGGACGCGCGGGGCGAATACTGCCGACGCTGCGGCGGACCGAACGTGGTGTGGTCCGCGCCGAGTCCGCTGTGGAACCAGGTGATGCGCGGCGGCTCGATCAACGGGAACGAAATGTACGAGGGCATCGTCTGCCCGACGTGCTTCGCGTTGCTGGCCGAGGCCGCCGGGCTGGCCGAGTTCTGGCAGTTCTCGGCACAGCGGGTCCATGTCGAACTAGAGACCGTTACGCCGTCTGGTCGCGTCTGGGACGAGCAAACGTGGCTGTGGCGACTGGCCGATGATCTTAGGGGCCAGGTAGGGGAATCGGAAGGCAATCAGCGGCAACGATCGGCAACTGACGGCAACGTATGAGCAGGTCAGGGCCGATGTCAGACCTCTGAACAGGGCCTGTTTTCGGGTTCGAGTCCCCTCAGTCACCCCAAGAAATGATCTCCCGCGATGCAGATCAGCCCCGGTCTACGGACCGGGGCTGCGTGATCTTAGGGGACATATAGGGGAGATCATTCCCGGAATGGCAGCACCCGCCGACCACCATCACGCACCGGACGGGCCGCCAGACCGTCGACCCAGCCGCGGTCATATCCGTCCAGTTTGGAGTCGCGCCGATCGACGATCTCCACGCGGCCGACCACCGGCTGCACGGGTACGCGTAGGGGCTGGAGTATCACAGTTGGTGCGTCGGCCAGACGCCGTTCCCGGTCCCGCTCGGCCCGGCGGTCGGCTATGGATGAGAACCCCGACAGCAGCAAGGCGACGATCAGTGCCGCGACCACGATCTGGTGGACGTCGCCGGACATGTCCGGCAGTGGCGACGGTATGAAGTCGTACAGGACGTAGGCCAGCGCCGCGATGGCGGCGAGCTTGAGCCAGCGGGTCGCGCTCATGGCGCGGTCCATACAACGTCAGACAGCATGAGATGGCCTCCCGACCGGTGTTCTGGGGTGGAGTTGCCTGGTGACCCGCGCACGGCCACCGGCACACGGGGACAAACTGAAGCTGTGACCCGTCATCGGGGTGACGCCATTGGTCGGGGGCCGGCAGGGTCTGGGCCACGTCCGGGATCAATGGGGTGACGGGATTACTCTTCCTACCACCGGCCACCGACTACACGCAGCAATTGGATCAATCCAGTTTCGTGACCATACGTTCGGCTAGCGTCGGTTGAGCCGAACGGTCAGTCCGGGTCGATTCCCGCGTTACGCAGAATCACCCGCACCGTCTCCCGGGAGTAGCCCGCGCGCAGGGCCAGATCACCAACCCGGCCGTTCCTGAGGTACTCCTCCACGATGGCGGCACCCAGCGCGGCGCGGGTCTTCTCCACGCGCTTGCGTGCCTCGGCCAGGCGCTCAGCGTTCGCCTTCTTGATCTCGTCGACACGCGCCAGAGCATCACGGTGCTCGTCTGCTGCGTGGTCGAGATCCACGGCGTGACCGTAGGTTGTGCGCCGGGCTGGCCAGGTACGAACGGTCAAGGTTGGCCAGAAAGCTTGAGTGGATCTGGCCAGGCGCCGTACGGTGACTTGGCAACTACACAGACGGGCCCCGGCAGCGGTCTGACGCGCTGGCCGAGGCCCTTGATCGCCTACGAGGAGGCGACCCGTGACTATTGAACCGCACCCCGCCCCGAAGGACCCTGTGGCCGCGGCCATCGAACTGCTCAGCCTGCTCGACCGCTGGCAACGCCTCGAAGTCCTGCGCCACTTCGCCGCCGAGCTCCGCGAAGCCGACTTCCTCTCGGGCGGCGGCATGTCCAACGGGTCCATGGTCGTCGTCCCAGAACGGCCAGTGCCGAGCAGGTTCCTGCCATGAACGCCCGCCAGATAAAGCTCCTCGCGGCATTGCAAGCCAGGACGGACGACCCGGAAGCGCAGCTCGGGATCATCTACGGCGTCGCCCGGGGCATCGACGGGATCAGGCAGCGCGACATCGACGTCGTCCGCGAAGCCATCACCGGCGACCCGGTACGGGTCGGCTTCACCCCGACGCAGCAGGCGATCTACGAGGCGGTAGCCGCGGGTGCCCGTAGTCTGGATGACCGACTGATCGCCCTGCTCGAACTGCGCCGCGACGGCGCCAGCGATGAGGACGTGCGGGTCGTTCGGGCGTGGCTCGCCGACCAGACACTCAGGGAGACAGCCCGATGAGCGGCGGCGGCCACGGACCGGAGAGCGTCCCGTCCCAGCGGCCTGTCCTGCGGCTGGACGACGGCTACGACGACGACCATGCCGTCCAGCGGGTCATCAAGGGGATCAAGCGGTACTGCGGCGACGACGCCGACCACCAGGCCGCGGTCGAGTTCGTCTACTTCTGGGCGACCATGACCACGCTCAGCTCCGAGCAGGTGCGGGCCGTGCTCGCCCGGTTCATCCCGCCACCGCGAGGTGCGGTGTGAGGCGGCTGAGGCGCACGCTGGTCGACCTGCTTCAGCGGGACATCAGCCAGGCGGACAACGCCGGGCCGGACTGGCCCACGGTGGTCGAGGACGCGGTGCTGCGACAGGACATGGAGTGGGTCGAGGAGTCGCTAATGCTGGGCGGCGCTACCCAGCGACCCGAGCGCCAGGATGCCGCCGCACACGACGGCCGGCAGCACGCATAGGACCACGAACAGGATCGCGAGCACGACCATGGTGTTGCCGGCGGCGCGCGTAGGGTTCCAGGGCTGCTGCGGTGGCTGAGTCACGTGGCTGAGTGTGACGACCCCGCTCCGTGATCGCCCTCATCCGTTTGGGTACCCACCTCTGGCCGGCGGGGCAGCTTGGCCCCGGGCTCGCGGAGCACCCACGCCATGTACGTACGCAAGGCGGCTGCCCGGTCGCCGACGACATCGCCGAAGCGGCGCCACAGGTCGGGGTCGACGCGGATGGTCTGCTTGGGGGTTCCCCTGGTTGGCATCAACGCGTAGACGCGTGCAGACAGGCCGCACACAGCCGGACCCGCGTGCCGGGCGGCATGTCGTTCGGAAGGCCGCCCCACAATTGGCCAGTGCAGGCCGCCCGGCGCCGGTCCTCGTCCATCACCAGGTGGGAGACGTACGTGCCGTCCGCCTCGCGGCGTGCTGGGTTTCGCACCGGCGTCAGGGTCATCACCTCGGGCCAGTGCCCGCGCTGGCACCGAATCTGGCCGTCCCAGTCCGGCGGCTGGCCGGGCGCGACGATCGCCCGCCAGTCTTCGGGCAGGTTCCGCTGGTTGAGGCAGATGGGGCAGATTGCCAGGACCTCGTACGGCCTGGTGATGTCGAGAACGATCGGCGAATCGTGGCCCATGGGGTGACTGTACACCCTTGCGGGTGGGTACCCACCCATGCTAGACTAGAAACGAAAGCGAGAACGACCACTTGACAACTCCACAGCGATAGCAAGGAACCACAACCCTGGGGCGCCATGAGCGCCCGTGCCCGACCGCGAGACGTCACCCTACGCCCGTGCCCGAGTCGGGAAACACAGCGACAAGCCCAGAGCGCAAGCCACGCACCGCCGGTGAGAGTCCGGGGTGGTGAAGATCGCCGTAAAGACAGAGCCGTTGGTCGCCGTGAAAGCCGGCCCAGCAACCGCGGCACGGGCGCCCTTGAGGCCCCAGGGTTCGCAACAACCAGCCGGCGAGATGCCGGCACCCGGGCGGGCGAGGCAGCGATCAGCGCCCCCGCCCCGACGCGAGAGAAATCTCCCCTGCCGCCTTCGTTGGCGCCGCGTCACGACCGTCCACAAGGACGGCGCGAGTGGGAGGGAGACCCACATGATCCAGTACCTACGCAGCCTGACTGCGTTCCAGCGAACCCGCTTCTCGACGACGGCCATCATGATCGTCGCGGCGTTCGTGTCCTACGGCCACCAGCGCGAACTGCTGGCGACGTGGGGAGTTGACCGAGTGGCACAGTATGCGGTCCCGTTCACCGTCGACCTGCTGGCCATCACCTGCTTCACCGTTCTGCACATTCCTGATGTGGCCCGCCGTGGCTTCTGGACCTCTCTGGTGGTCCTGATCCTCGCGGTCGCGGTGTCCGGTTCGGCGAACTTCATCGCCGGTGGGACGCTCGGAGCGAAGTACGCCAACCTGTGGACCGTCGTGGCCTACCTCCTCTCGGAGATGGTCACGGTGACATCCAAGGCGCGTAGCCGGGCGAAGGACCCGGTGCGGGTGGCGGCAGGCATGAAGGCGGCACGGACCCGCAAGACGACCACGAAGCAGACGCCCACTCGCAAGCCGCGCGCGCCGAAGCTGCCGGACACGGCTGCCGAGGCGAACCAGATGCTCGCAGTCGCAGGCGTGGCGCCGGTTTCCCCGGCGGTCGCAGCGCGGTGAGGTAACTGGTCGGACCGAGTGTCCGGTCAGAGCTCGGTACGGTGAGGGTGATGCACCTGTCTGACCGGCAGGTGCATCGCTCCGTCCGCACCGGACGAGAGAGGAGGCCACGACGTGGCAGCCGCGAAGACCACCCTGTATTACCCGGGTGACGGAACCGAGGTTCAACTACCTGTTGCCTATATTGCCGACTTCCCACGCGGCGAAAACGGCGCCTGCGCGTTCTGCGGCGGCGATCCATGCGCCGAGCGCACCGATGCGGTGCTTCGGATCCGCGACTACTACCAGCGCAATCCGGGCGCCACGACATGCCCGATGTGCGACGGCCGCCCGACCTGACGGGGGCCAGCAACAAAGGAAGGGCGCCAGCCCGGGAGTGATCCCGTGGCTGGCGCCCTTCTTGCGTTTGTGGTCGGGTACCCGTCGCTTGCCTGACTCGGGTATCCCCGAGGGACTAACGGGTGTTTCTCGCACCCCGACTCGCTCACTGCGGCGCTACTCAGCTACTCAGTAGCGTACGACGCCCCCCGTACGACGGGGCGCTAGAGAGAAGTTGGGCGTAAGGCGATTCGCCTTACTGCTGGTCAGGTGCTTTCCGTGGTTCGCTCGGCCGCCTCGCGGCCGTCAAGCGAATGATGGACGTGCAGCCAACCGATCGAGCCATCATCGCGTTCTACCGGCTCAGTGCGGACGCCACACGGGCATTCGTCCGACGCCTCGTGGTCGATCAGATCGGCGACCGGAAGGACGTGCGCCGCGTCGTTGCGGGTCAACGCGTAGCCATGCCCTCGCGCATGAGCGGTGTGTCCGCGTGGGCCGTGTCGTGGAAGTTCCCGGTCACGATGATGTAGTCGCAGTGGGCGCATTCGAGCACAGCACCAACGTCCTCGACGTCGTACCAGATCAACGGGCCGGGACAGGTGGGCTCGTTCACGGCGAGCGTCGCCACGGGTACCGGGCCGCGAACGGGTCCCACAGCAGGTGCAGCGCGATGAACAGGAAGCACAGGTAGACCAGGTTCAGGGCGAAGATGTGGCCGCCGAACAGGCCGACCGCAGCCACGATAGCGGCACAGATAGCGAAGATGACAATCACTCCTTCGGTTGTGCGACGAGAACCGGCGTGACGGGGGTCGGGACGTTGACGACCAGCGACGCCGAATCCGTCCGCCCCGACGCGGCCTGAGCCGACGCGACCGACGACAACACCGACAACCCGGCGGCGAACCCGGCCGTGGTCAGCGCCTGCTTCCACCCGACCGACAGCAGGTTGATCCCGCCGACGGCCACAGCCGCCACGAGAGTCTGGGCGAACGTCTTCACCGCGCGCTCGCTCGCGTCGAGCCAGAACTTACGGGTCCACATGTGGTCACCTACCTCGTGAACAGCGGGACGATCAGGGCTGCGATCGACAGCAACACCGCCGCCGACGGCAACGGCCAGCGCGCCCGCTCCAGTACCCGCAGGCGGGACTCATGGTCCTGCACCTCGGCCTGGGTGGTGGACTGCTGGCTGATCAGGACATCAACGCGACCGGTCAGGCGTATCACAGCGTCATAGACCTCGCGTGCCGTGATGGTGATGGGGCCCATCGGTTCAGTTGCCACGCACATCCACCATGGTGTGCTCCTCTGGTCTGATGTTGCCGCCCGCGAGCGGGGTCTAGGCCCGCGGGTTTTGGTGCTATCTCACGATGAGACTGATGATCAGACCGATGAGGCTGGCCGCGCCGAGCAGGTAGCCCCAGCCGGCATTGAGCCCGGTCGAGCGGCCCTGCTGAGATGAGACGTAGTCAGCCAACGGCTTGATCATCGCGGTGACCTCGCGCAGCGCCGCCGAGAGATCTTCTCTGGTCGCGTAGTTGCCGCGCTCGCTGGAGATCTGCTCGCGCAGTTCGTTGGCCTTCTCGTCCTTGTAGGTCTGGATCTCACGGGCCAACTGGAGGGCGGCCAGGTCGGCCACCTCCTTGATTTTCAACGCCTTCTCGCGCTCGACGCTGACCTCCGCGTAACGGCGGTCCCGTTCGGCGTGGAACTTCTCGTCGGCCACGCGCATGGCCGCCATGTAGTCCAGGACGGAGACGTGCTCGCCCCCGACGGGTGGGCTGTTACGGGCTCGCCGGGTCATTGTCGGCGCCGCCGCGGAACGCCTCGTCCAGCTCCTCGTCCACGACCTTGCGGATCTGGTCGACCGTCGCGCCGGTCCCGCCGCCACCGAGCGCGGCTATGTCCAGGCCCCAGACGTCATGGTCGCCGGCCGAGCAGAAGATGGTGCCGGTCGAGTCCCACTGCCCCGGCTGGCCGTTGCCCTTCGGCCCGGTGACGAGGTTGCCCAGCAGCCCGGCCTGATGCACCTGGACGTTGGTGATCGGTCCGGTGCCGTTGCCCCACCAGGCGCCCAGCACCTTGCGGCGCCACTGGCCGTCGCAGTACCACACCTGCGCCGGGTCGGTCGCGTCAGCGAACCGCACAAGCATCGGTCTCACGGTGTCCTCCTCGTGGTGCGGCGGTGCGTACGACGACAAACCCCACAGCACCCGCAGATCCTCCACGGTGCCCTTGAAAGCGTTGAAGTCGACGGCCTGGCCGTTGAACGGGTGCGCGTCCGACCACTGCCAGATCGCCGGGTACACGCCGCCGTAGGGCAGCCAACCCACGCCCTGCTCGGTGTAGCCCGACCGCGGGTAGGCCGACGACACCAGCGCCAGGCCGGCCTTGGCGAGCGGGCGCAGGTCCGGCGAGCCGTGGTTGGACCAGAACCAGCGCGGCAGGTACTCCAGCGTCACCAGCCCACCCAGAGCCCGGTACGCCTGCACGAAAGCCAGCGTCCGGCCCAGGCTCAACCCGTCGGTCGGGTCCTCGTCGTCGATCATCAGCGGCACGCCGGGACCGACAACACTGAAGCAATGTTTCGCCTGACCGGCCACGTCAGCGGCGTGCAACCAGTGAAACGCGCAGAACGGGATGCCACGCTTCGCCGCGTCAGCCTTGTAGCCGGCGTATGACGGATCCACAAAGGACGTACCCTCGGTCGCCTTGGTGATCAGCGCGACCGCGCCGTCGAGGGAGACCTGCTTGTGGTGCGACAGGTCCGGGAAGTGGATCGTCACGGCTTCAGACTCGGATGGGCCAGGATCTCGGCCAGCAGTTCGGGATCCAGCTGGGCCAGTGCGGCGGCGTGGGCTTCGACCGCGGCCCGGCGTTGACTGTCCAGATGCTCGCGACGGTAGGCGTCCACAGCGTCCACCGGCACCGCCTCGAGTTCGGCCCGCGTCCCGACCACGGCGCGAGCCATCAGAGTGTGGTGCGGTACGCCGGGGCTGAGCATGACCGCGGACGCCAGCACCTCCCGCGGTGGAACCCCATCGGCGACGAACTCCAGCACCGTCTCGCCCGAGGTGGCCCAGTCATCGGTGGCCGGGAACTCCACCGACAGCCGGGCCGCATAGACCAGGCGCTCCCGCTCGTGATCGTCGTCGACATAGCCGAGGTGCCACACATACGACCGGTTCAACGTGTGGATGATGAGCCATTGGTCCATCAGTTGCTCACCCAGTGGTAGGACGCCGAGGACATGTCAGGCCCGTTGTTGGTGGCGTTCAACGCGCCTCCCGAGGTCTGGTAGCCGGCCAGTTCCACGTAATCGCCGACGTTGAGGAAGATGTTCTTCCCCCGCGCGGGTACGGCCACGATGGCGGCGTTCGCTCCGATCGTTCCCGTCGCGTTGTTGAGTACCGCCCCGTTCACCGCCCACCACGCGGTACGCACACCGGTGGCGTTGGCGGCCCAGCCGATGCCGCCGTCGCAGTAGTACCAGCCGGCGTACCGGGCGGTGTAGCGGGTGTTGTTGGTGACGGGATCGTGCCCGCCAACGCCGTCCACGTCGGTGTCGACGCTGAAGGTCGCGAACGCGATCGCCGTTGCCGTCGCGTTGTTGATGGACTGCACGGCGTTGGCGAGCAGTTCGGCGATCGGCACCTTGAACAGGAACAGCAGCGGGTCGCGGACGTAGGCGTTCATCTCCGACGACGTGGCGACGACGCCGGTGAAGGTGTGGGTGCCGGGCGTAGCGGCCATCGTCAGCCCTTCGCGCTAGAAGGGGCGCAGGTCATTGCCGTCCCATGTGGACGTATCCCAGCGGAACCACGGCCCGGGCGCGGTGTTCGTGCCGTTGTAGACGGACACGTCGTCGACGGTGAACGTCTTGGCCGCGGTCGCGTCAAAGCTCGACAGCGCGATGCCGGTGCCTGATGCGATGGTCGAGTCGGTCGCCGTGAGTTGCCACGCCGTGGGTTCGGTGCCGCTCGCCAGCCACGCGCGGGCCCGCAGCTGCGACCCGTTGGCCTGAAAGTGAATCTTCACCGGACCGACCGTCGCCGCGGCGAGCGGGCTGACCGGCCCGGCGATCGTCGAGGTGACCCCGTTGGTGCGCACGTCGATCTCGAACGCGTTGGTGTCGAACCGGTGCACCGCGCGGTAGTAGTTGTTCGTGT